>TARA_R100000935_G_scaffold5084_6_pt1 | contig 10093 bp, 8 predicted proteins | sample TARA_R100000935 | Tara Oceans TARA_R100000935 (sample SAMEA2621502) | marine metagenome | biome: marine biome (ENVO:00000447); feature: surface water layer (ENVO:00002042); material: "saline water (ENVO:00002010), including plankton (ENVO:xxxxxxxx)" | depth 5 m | reverse complement strand
CGGGCAGATGGCTGGTACGATGACGTGCTGATCGCCAAGATGATCGATCTGGCCAAGGACACGGGCGATGTGACCCGCAACCCTGTGCGCCTGAAACATATGACATTCGAGACGCCGGATTTCTGGACCGCGCTATTTGGTGGCCTTTATGTGTTTCGCAGTGTCGATCATCCCGCCGTGATCGCCATGGGAGACGTGGATGCCTTGGGCGAATTGCCCGTGTCCCCGGTGATTGGATTGCAAGCGCGGGGCGATATCGCGACGTTTTTCAAGTTGAACGATCTGGTAGAGCCGGTGGCGCAGTCCAAAAGCCCGCAGGTCGCGGATATTCTGCGGCGCAAAATGGACTTTATGGTTGCTGATATCGCATCAAAGCTGGGCGGCGACTTGGCGCAAACCTCGCCTCGGCAAATGAGGCAACTGGCCCGGCAACATGCAGACGCGCTGCCAGAGGCGTGGCATACGCTGGCTGCGCTGGTGCGCTGGGCCGAAGATGGCGCGCCTTGGCCGCGGATCACCAGCGACGATGCGGGCTATTTCTATACCCTGCGCGCGCGGCCCGGACGCCATGCTGATTTGGTGAATATGCTGTTGTCAGAACTGGCCCCGCTAGATGCACGGCAGTTGTTCATCTGTCACAAACAGGCGTTTTACGCGGCTTATGCCACCTGGCCGGACGCAAAACGTGAATTTGTGGTAGAGATGCTGTCAAAGGAATATCTGGCGGACAAGGTCGGCACCCGTGACGCTTTGTTCGGCGCTACGCCGCATGTACCGCAAACACCGCCGCCCCTGCCCAAGCGGCGCGGCCCCTGGGGATAACGCGACAAGATGATTACGTTTTTCAAACTGGTTTTCTTTGGTCTGGTCGGGCTCAGTATCATTTACCTGTCCCTATCAGTCTATTCCGCATCCTTGCGGCGCGAGCGGCTGGAAAAGGACTATGACGCCGATCCTGTGCCCGGGCAAAGCCGCGATGACTATGTCGAAACCGGCATGGCGGCCTATCGCACCAGTCTGCGGCCAAAGCTGCTTGTGCTGGTCTATGTTGTGCCTGTGGCGATCTGGGGCGGCATCGTCTATGTGATCAATACGAACTGACCCATCGCAGGAGAGACTCTGATGCGCATTTTGGCTTTCCTGTTGCGGCTGATGCCGATCCTCGCTGTCGGCGTCGTGTTGCACTATGTGCTGCCGCAGCATGACATCGTCCGGATCGTTAATACCTATCAAGAACGGCAGGACCTTAACGACTGGACGCGGATTTTCTGGTCCGACCCAAGCCCGCAGTCCGCGACGCTGGTCAACAGGGACGTGCAGTTCATTCAGGCCGTGCGCAAAGAGACGTTTTTGCTAGGTTTCATCCCGCGCGACACGACAGAGGTGATGGTCTATCGTAATGAGGATACGGGCTGGGGTTGGCCGTTCTACTTTAAGTTCGACACGGCAAGCCTGCAGACGGAAGCTGACGATCTGCGCTCTACCCCCGAAAGCCCGAAATGGGCGGTCGTGACGCACTATGGTTGGCGCAACGGCTACTTGTCGGCCTTTCCGAATGCGATTGCGATCCGCCCTGTATCCAGCCCGGACGAGACGATCATCCCATGGTTCAATATCGCGTTCTTTGTGATCGTGATTTTCTTGATCGGCATGGTGCGGGCGATGTGGTTCCAGTTCCGCGAACGGATGATCGATCCGGCGATGGACGCCGCAGGTGATCGTCTGGATATCGCACAGGCAAACATGGATGCCCGCCGGTCAAAGATGCGGCGTTGGTTCGACAGCTGGAAGCCTAAAGACCGCCGCTGATCAACCGCAGGAAAAGGGTGGCCAGCCCCCCGTCGCTGCGCGACGCCCCCCGAGATATTTTTAACCAGAAGAAGGGAGCGACCCTTCCTCTGGTCTTTTGTCTAGGCCCCGTAGGGGATCCAGATATTCTTGACCTCTGTCGCGTGCGGCAGGATCGCTTTGGTGTTGTCGCGGCTCCAGTCCAGCGCACCGCACCAGGTGCGTTTCAGGTTACCTGCGGCAGCCACTTCGATGCCTTTTGCAAGCGCTGGATCGGCAAAGGACCAGACGGCGTCGATATCCATATGCCGCGCCATGGGGTCTGCCAGATCGCTATGATCACCCGTCAGGATGTTCACCACACCGCCCGGCAGGTCGGACGTGTCCAGCACTTGGTACAGATCCGTCGCAATCAGCGGAAACGGCTGAGAGGCGGCAAGGATCACGCGGTTACCCATCGCAATCGCGGGTGCCATTGCACTGATAAGGCCAAGCAACGGGGCGTCATCGGGGCAAAGGATGCCGATGGTGCCAACAGGTTCCTTCATTGCCAACGCGACGCCGCGGATCGGCACGTCGTGTACTTGGCCATCGTATTTATCGGCCCAAGCCGCTGCGCTGAACAGACGGCTGATGCTGGCCTCGACCTCTGCTGTGCCGTCGCTTCCTGTCAGCGATTTCAAACGCGTCGCAAACTCGGTGGTACGGGCGGACAGGTTTTCCGCCATGTAATACAGGATCTGCGCGCGCAGATGTCCGCTGGACTTGGCCCAGCCCTTAGCGGCATTGCACGCCTCGACCGCGTTGCGCAGGTCTTTGCGGCTGGCAAGGCTGGTGTGACCGAGCAGTGCGCCTTTGGGGCCGTAGACCGCGCGGGAGTAGCCGCTGTCAGGCCGCGCCTGCTTGCCACCGATATAAAGCTTGGCGGTGCGATCTAGCCCGCCTGCACCGCCGTCGCCAGTATGTGCTGCGATGCTGCGCGTTTTGGCTGGGGCTGCAACTGGCTTGGTATAGCCTGTCAGCCCTTCCCAGCCGCCTTCGCGGCCAAAGCCGCTTTCGCGCACGCCGCCAAAGCCTGCTGCGGCGTCCATCATATTGGTGCCGTTGACCCACACGATCCCGGCGACCAGCTTTGGCGCGACGTCGAGCGCCAGATTGATGTTTTCCGACCAGACCGAAGCCGCGAGGCCATAGCGTGTAGAATTGGCGATCTCAACCGCCTCTACCGCGGTGCGGAAGGTTGTCGCGACCAGCACTGGGCCAAAAATCTCTTGCTGCATCAGCGGCGACGCCGGGGCAAGGCCGGTGATCAGCGTGGGTGGGAAATAGCAGCCATCCGGGGCGGTGGTCTGGAACGTCTCACCCTCTGGGTGGGCCGCCAGCATATCGCGGATGCGCGCCTGTTGGCGCGGGTGGACGATTGCACCGATGTCGATGCACTTATCCAGCGGATCACCAATGCGCAGGCCGCTCATGCGGGCCTTTAGCTTGGTGTAGAAGACATCTGCGATACCTTCTTGAACCAGTAGACGAGAGCCAGCGCAGCACACTTGGCCCTGATTGAACCAGATCGCATCAACGACGCCCTCTACGGCGCTGTCGATATCTGCGTCCTCGAACACGATGTACGGGCCCTTGCCGCCCAGCTCCAGACTCAGCGCCTTGCCGGTGCCAGCGGTCAGTTCGCGGATGCGGCGGCCGACGCCGGTTGATCCGGTAAAGGCGACTTTGTCTACGTCAGCGGTGACGATCATCTCGCCGACTTCGCCATCGCCCGTCACGATGTTCACAACGCCCGGCGGTACGCCAGCTTGGTTGCAGATGTCTGCGAACAGCAAGGCGGTCAGCGGCGTCCATTCGGCAGGTTTCAACACAACCGTGTTGCCCATCGCCAAGGCTGGCGCAATTTTCCACGCCAGCATGAGCAGGGGGAAATTCCACGGGATGACCTGACCGCACACGCCAAGCGCCTGCCGGTCCGGCAATTCGTCGGCCATGATCTGCGCCATGCCGGCATGGTAATAAAAGTGCCGCACAGCCTGCGGCACGTCGATATCGCGGGATTCGCGGATCGGCTTGCCGTTATCGAGCGTTTCCAGCACGGCAAACAGGCGCGACTGCTTTTGCAAAATGCGGGCCAGCGCATAAAGCACTTTTGCCCGCGCGTGCCCGTCCTTAGCCCAAGCTGGTTGCGCCTTGCGCGCCGCTTTGACAGCCGCGTCCACATCGGCCTGCGTGCCTTGGGTCACCTGCGCCCGCAGGGTATCCGTCGCCGGGTTCATCACGGCAAACAGCGTGCCGGGCGCGGTCCACGCGCCGCCGATGAAGTGACCAAAGTCACCCTTAGACGCCAGCCACGCCAGCGCCTCTTTGCTGCTTTCAGGTGCGGGGCCGTAGTCCATGGTCTCGAAGATCTCCTTGACGGTCATGCGCCCAGTCCTCGCTTTTTTAAAAATACTCAAAAACCGGCTTTAGCCGATCGCGTGACGCCAGCTGGCAGAATAGCTGCCGGTGACGTGGTGTTCCAATTGCCGCTCGATGTCCCCCAGAAGGGACGAGGCACCAAAGCGGAACAGGTCGGGCTGCAGCCAGCGGTCGCCCAGTTCGTCCTTGATCATCGACAGATAAACCAGCGCGTCCTTTGCCTTGGAAATTCCGCCAGCTGGTTTGTAGCCGACGTAAATGCCAGTGCGGTCATGATAATCGCGGATCGCGCGGATCATGGTCAGGGTCACCGGCAATGTCGCGTTTACAGGTTCTTTGCCGGTCGACGTCTTGATGAAATCCGCGCCAGCCATCATGCAAACGAGGCTGGCTTTGGCGACATTGCGCAGGGTGCCCAGCTCTCCGGTCGCAAGGATCGCTTTGACATGGGCATCGCCGCAGGCGGCGCGCATTTCGGCCATTTCGTCATAAAGTGCCTGCCAGTTTCCGGTCAAAACGTGGCGGCGGCTGATGACGATATCAATTTCCGCGGCTCCGGCGGCGACGCTTTCGCCGATTTCGGCAATGCGCAGATGGAATGGCGACAGGCCGGCGGGAAAGCCGGTGGACACTGCGGCAACAGGAATGCCAGAGCCAGTAAGCGCGGCGACGGCGGTTTCGACCATGTCGTGATAGACGCAGACGGCACCGGTGGTCAGGCCGGTCATATCCAGCGCTTCCAAAAGATCAGGCGCGACCGGCTGGCGGGCCTTGGCGCACAGGCGCTGCACGCGTCCTGCGCTGTCATCGCCAGAAAGCGTCGTCAGGTCGATCAGGCTGATGACCTTGCACAGCCACGCGGCCTGATAGTCCTTTTTCACGCTACGGCGGCCGGGCAGGGTCGCGGCGCGGCGTTCAATGGCGGACGTATTGGCCTGCGCCGACATGACCCAGTCCATATCCAAAGGCATGCCCGGATTACGCGGCAGATGTTCTGTTGTCGTCACGGGGAAAGCTCCTGAGGCGGCGGTGGGGTCTTGTGGCATGTTTTTGACCCTTTGGTCAATTAAGCGCTGGGCTGCACGACGTCACGTTGGAACTGTTGGCGATAGTGCAGCGGGGTCAGGCCATGGTGGCTGCGGAACAGCTTATGGAAATGTGACAGGTTCGCAATCCCGACCGCAGCGGCAACCTCGGCCATCGGCTCGCTGTCGCTGGTCAGGGCGCGGGCGGCTTGGGTCATGCGGATGCGGTTGACGTATTGCGTGGGCGACTGGCCCAGCCAACGGCGCATACTGCGTGACACATGAGGGTGGCTTTGCCCGGTGGCGGCAACAAAGGTGGCCGCCCCGCCGCGATAGATCGCAGGATCATGCGCCATGGCGCAGGCGCGGTGCAGCCATGTGGGGGCACCGGTTGGCAGGCCTGTCTCGTGCTGGATCAGGTCGGCCAGCAGGGGCAGCAGAAACGCCTCTGCCGCGAGGCTGTCGCAGGGGCCGCGTTCAAGCAGACCAGCGGCGTGGTTCAGCGTTACCAACTGCCGACTGTCGCGATGCGTGCGCGCAGGGCCGTGTTCCGCCAGCCAAAAGGGCAGTGACGGCAGGCGGGCATCAAGACTTTGCACCAGATCGGGATGAATCGCGATAGACACAGCCAGCGCCGCATCGCCGCGCCCTTGCAGGGCGTGTGGTTGGCCGGGGCGCAGCAGGATCAGCGCGCCTTCGGTCAATGTTTCGACCCCTGAGGGCAGGTGGTGCCTTAAGGTGCCGTTTTGCACCCAAAAGAGTTCCGTGAAATCGTGGGTGTGCAGCGCCTTGGGCCGTGCAGGCGTCAGCAGGGCGCGGGTCAGGTGGATGCTGGTCCCGGGCGGCAGAACGTCATGATGAGTGAGGGTGCGCTGCGTCATGGGATCAAGCTGACATAGTTTTGCATATTTGTGCATCTTTTGTGCCAGCAGGACGCAGCTGTTCGCGGGCAGGGCCGCGAATGCGCCCCGCCCGCCGGCCCATCAGGCCGTCAGCTTTAAAGTTGCGCTGTGACCCAGAAAGGCAAAGCCATTTCCGGGCAGCGTCAATGTGCTGTCTGCCAGGGTCGCATGTTGCGGCCCGGTTAGCGTCGCCGTTCCTGTCACGGTCAGCGTTTGCGGAGCCTTGGACAGGTTAAACACGCAAGTCAGGTGCTGATCCGCTGTGCTGCGGGTAAAGGCCAGCATCGGATCGGGCAGGTCGATCCACGCGGTCTTGCCCCGCGTCATGCAGGGATGTGATTTGCGGAACCCGATCGTTTGCCGGTAAAAATGCAGGACGCTGTCATTTTGCGCCTCTTGCAGATCGACAGAATGGGCGACCTGCGGTGCTTTGACCGGGAGCCATGGTGTGCCAGCGGTGAACCCTGCGTTATCTGCTTTGTGGTCCCAGACCATCGGGGTGCGGCAACCGTCGCGGCCTTTGACGCCCGGCCAGTAGCGGATCGCTTGCAGGTCGGTCAGTTCCTCGAACTTCATCACGGTTTCCAGCTGGCCTAGCTCTTCGCCCTGATAGATGCCGATGGTGCCCTCAAAGCTCATCAGCATGGCGCAGGCGAGCTTCGCAATGGACTCGTCAGATACGGCGTGTTCGGCCCAGCGGGTGACATGGCGCGGCACGTCGTGGTTCGAAAAGGACCATTCCGGCTGCCCGTCGGGGGCACCTTTTTGAAAGCCTTCGATGCAGCCGCGGAAATGCTTGGGGTTAAAGTCAGGCCCAAGCATCGCAAAGCTGTACGCCATATGCAGGCGGCTGCTGCCTTTGGTATATTCGGCCATCAGATCGATGGACCGCTGGCCCATATCACCGACTTCGCCGACCATCATGATGTCGTCGTATTGGTCGCAAAGCGCGCGCAGCTGTTCAAGAAATGCAAGGTTTTCAAGCTGGTTCTTGTTGTGGATGTTGTCCTGCATCCCATACAGATCTGTCGCCATGACCTGGCGCCCGCCCTTGGCCGCGGGGTTAGAGCGCAGATGTTTGTCGTGGAAGTAGTAGTTCACGGTATCAAGGCGGAAACCATCAAGGCCGCGGTCCAGCCAGAACTTGGCTGTGTCCAAAATGGCGTCGACGACGTCAGGGTTGTGAAAGTTCAGGTCAGGCTGCTGCGACAGGAAGTTGTGCAGATAGTACTGACCGCGCACAGCCTCGAATTCCCAAGCGGGGCCACCAAAATGGCTGTGCCAGTTCGTTGGCGGGCTGCCGTCAGGCTTTGGGTCAGCCCAGACGTACCAGTCTGCCTTTGGGTTGGTGCGATCCTTGCGGCTTTCGATAAACCACGGGTGCTGATCAGAGGTGTGGGACAGCACCTGATCGGTGATGACCTTGAGCCCCAGTTCGTGCGCGCGCGCCAGCATCCGGTCGAAATCATCCAGCGTGCCAAAGATCGGGTCGATGTCGGTATAATTCGACACGTCGTAGCCCATATCCGCTTGCGGGCTGGTAAAGATCGGGGACAGCCAGATGCAATCCACCCCAAGGCTGGCGATATGCTCTAACCGCTGGGTAATCCCGTTCAGATCGCCGACCCCGTCACCCGTGCTGTCTTGAAAGGATCGCGGATAGATCTGATAGATCACCGCGTCACGCCACCATTCCCGCATCATATCGCTCCGCTTATTGTTGCGGTGAGCTTAGCAGTGACTTTGCAAAGTGTAAGGCGCAGCGCCGGGAAAAGCGTGTGCGGGGGCAAAAAATCATTCGAATATCTGCGAAATGGTGGCGCGTGCTTGACCTTGATGCGCGATGCAGGTGGTGTTGAGGGCAGGCGGCGGCGGGCGCGCAGCGGTAAAAGGATATGTGCGATGGCGATTACACCGGTCTCTGAAATGGTCGCCGCAGCGCGGGCGCGGATCGAAGAATTGGATGCGGCCGCCGTCATGGCGCTGCTGGATGACCCTGACGTTGTCATTGTCGATATCCGCGACGTGCGCGAGCGCAAGAATGGCTATATCCCCGGCAGCATCCATGCCCCGCGCGGGATGATTGAATTCTGGGTCGATCCGGCCAGCCCCTATCACAAGCCGGTTTTCGCCCAAGACAAGCGGTTCATCCTGCATTGCGCCAGCGGCTGGCGGTCTGCCTTAACGGTGGCGGCGCTGAACGACATGGGCTTTGCGGCCGCCCATCTGCGGGACGGATTTAGCGACTGGACAGCCCAAGACGGCCCGGTCGAGGTGCCCGCGCCGCGGGATTGATCCGGCAGCGGTGGTCGCCTAAGCAGGCGCTGTATTTAAGGGAGGCATTTCATGCGCGTTCTGGTCACCGGCGGTGCCGGTTATATCGGCAGTCATACGCTTGTCGAATTGCTAGGGCAGGCGCATGAAGTCTGTGTGCTCGACAACTACGACAACTCTAGCCCTGTCGTGCTGGACCGGGTGCGCAAGCTGACCAATGGCACGGTGACTGCAGTCGAAGGCGACGTGCGCCATGACGCGACCCTGAACGCTGTGATGGCTGATTTTCGGCCCGATGCGGTGATCCACTTTGCCGGGCTCAAGGCCGTTGGCGACAGCATGAAAGACCCACTTGGCTATTACGATGTCAATGTGAACGGCACCATTGCGCTGCTGCGCGCGATGGATGCGGCGGGCTGCAAGCGGATCATCTTTTCGTCGTCCGCCACGGTTTATGGCGAACCAGTCTACCTGCCGTATGACGAGGCGCACCCGCTGAACCCGACCTCTGTCTATGGTCGCACCAAGATGATTGCAGAGCAGATCCTGACCGATTGGGCTGTGGCCAAGGATGGCGCGGCGGTGCTGCTGCGCTACTTCAATCCGGTTGGTGCCCATGCCTCTGCCACGCTGGGCGAGGATCCATCGGACGTGCCGAACAACCTGATGCCCTATATCGCGCAGGTTGCGGTGGGGCAGCGGGCGCATCTGAACGTCTTTGGCGATGATTACGATACGCCTGACGGCACCGGGCAGCGTGATTATATCCACGTTGTCGATCTGGCACGGGCCCATGTTGCCGCCGTCGATTACGTGGCAAATCATAGCGGCGCGCGGGCGTTCAACATCGGCACCGGACAGCCCTATAGCGTGCAGCAGATGGTAGAGGCGTTCCGCAAAGCCTCTGGCCATGCGATCCCTGTTGTTATCGCGCCGCGCCGTACGGGCGATATTGCGGCGATGGAGGCGGATTCGACGCGTGCGCATGCCGAACTTGGTTGGTGCGCGACCCATACGCTGGATGACATGGCGGCTAGCACATGGGCTTGGCAGTCTGGTAATCCCCACGGATTTCGCGGAACCTATGATTGACGTCATTGGCGATTCTGGGGCAATTCTGGCAACCCGCCGGAACCAAATCATCTGCTGCGCTGTTTTGTCTACAATGACATGAACGCCGAATGAGGAGCCTGTAATCGCGCCTCCTTCGGCCCAGCCGGAGAGATTGCAATGACGGATATCAAGAACACGGTGGACGCCGCTGCGCGTGACGCAAAGTCCGCAGCCCATGACGCAAGCGCCGAGGCGAAAAGCGTCGTAAATGACGTGGCAGAGCAGGCCAAGTCGGTCGCTCATGATGCCAAAGAAACCATTAAATCCGAAGTCAGCGCCCGCGCAGACGCAGCCAAAGGTGCCGCCGCGCAAGAGGTGAACAACGTCGCCTCTGCCCTGCGTAAGGCTGCGAACGAAAGCCGCACGGGCAGCCCGCAGGAACGCACGTTTGGTCAGATTGCCGATACGCTGGCGGATGCGTCTGATGCGATCAGCAACAAGGATCTGGGCACAGCGCTTAGCGACGTTGGCCACTTTGCCCGCCGCAACCCGCTGGTTTTCCTGGCTGGTGCTGCATTGGCTGGTTTTGCGGTTAGCCGCTTTGCCAAAGCGTCAGAGCGCAATGGT
>TARA_R100000935_G_scaffold58090_3_pt1 | contig 10099 bp, 9 predicted proteins | sample TARA_R100000935 | Tara Oceans TARA_R100000935 (sample SAMEA2621502) | marine metagenome | biome: marine biome (ENVO:00000447); feature: surface water layer (ENVO:00002042); material: "saline water (ENVO:00002010), including plankton (ENVO:xxxxxxxx)" | depth 5 m | reverse complement strand
CAATATCTCTCCGGGAAATTGACCAATTTTCCACCGGGATTGACACAGCGCGGCGGCAGTTGGGGCGCTGATTCCAATGCCCACGCTGATTGAAAATGAACATTCTCACCTTTGGTGGCACCGGCCCAGGCATGCCCGGGTCGGTAGATTACTCACTTATGTGGCATAGAGCTGGTCCATGTTCTTGAAGGCCTTCAGCTCCACGGCGTTGCCGGCAGGATCGCTGAAGAACATCGTCGCCTGCTCCCCCGGCTCACCCTTGAACCGGACATAGGGCTCGATCACAAACTTGACGTCAGCCTTCTTAAGGCGCTCTGCGGTTTCGTGCCAGTCATCCATGTCCATGATCATGCCAAAGTGCCGGCAGGGGACACCATGTCCATCGACTGCGTTGGTTTTCGCTTCGCCGACTCCTTCGGGCGCAAGGTGGGCGACGATCTGGTGACCGAAGAAATCGAAATCAACCCACTCGGGGGAGGATCGACCCTCACCACAGCCCAGCAAGCCTTTGTAAAAGCCGCGCGCGGCCTCGAGGTCGTCTACCGGAAAGGCGAGGTGAAAGGGACGGATGGTTTTCTGACTCACTTGAAGCTCCATGTTTTGATGATGCCTCTGAAATACAGATTTACGAGCGCGAATAAAAACGATATATAATGCATCTCAGATACAGATTAAGTGATGCATGCTGGCCGAACTGAAGACTTTTATGGCAATCGCCCGTTTAGGGACGTTTGCAGCCGCAGGCGACCGGATGGGTCTGACCCAGTCGGCCGTCAGTGGTCAGATGAAGCGGTTGGAAGATCAACTGGGCCAAACCCTGTTCTCGCGTACAGGCCGCTCTGCCGTGCTGAACGAGGCCGGGCACCGGGTGCTGGTGAGGGCGGCAGATCTCTTGGCGATGGCTGGGACGCTTGCCGATCCCGTTGATCCGGCAGTGCAGACGGGACGATTGAGAGTCGGGGCGATCGCCTCTGTGCACACCACAGTCCTGCGCAACGTTCTGCCAGCCTTTGCATCAGAGTTTCCGCAGGTGAAGGTGCACGTTGTGCCCGGTACCTCTCTCGATTTGCTGGACCGCATTGATGCGCGCGAGCTGGATCTTGCCGTCATAATCCGCCCCGGATTTGGCATTTCGCAAGGCATGTCGTGGGAGATCCTATTCCGAGAGCCTTTCGTACTTGCGGTGCCAATGTCATGGCAGATCGACGATCTGCAGGATGCCCTCTCCACCTTGCCATTTCTCAGGTACAATCGGGCGTCTTTTGGCGGTAGGCAGGTTGACCGCTATTTGCAGCAGAGCGGCATTACGACTCAGGATCGTGTCGAAATGGATGACATTCCTACCCTGATCGCCCTGGTGGCGGATGGATTCGGTATCGCCCTCGTGCCTGCTGCCGCAGCCTATGCCACGTCGCTTGACATGGTGCAGATCATCACACTCGACGCGCCTGGCTTCGAGAGGGAGATCGGCATCATGCGCAACGCAAACGGATCATCGCTTTGCGAGGAATTCGCTCAATTGAGCCTGATCGCAGCCCGATCCCTCGTTCGGGACAATGGCGCGAATTGGGCGGATGATATTCAGTGCTAGAATCACGAGCCGCGCATCGGCGTTCATGAAAATTGCTTGATCCGCAGGTTCCATGGCCGTGAATGCCAAATTAGAAACTTGGGTATTGAGAAACCGGTTCGCCTGCCAACACCCCGCCGGCAACCGGCTATGACATCATCAATGCCTTACGGATCCGGTCCAACGTCGTCATCATGTCCAGGGTTTCATCGAGCGGGCGTTTTTCCGTTTCCGTCTGTCCTGCCGCAATGGCGCGGGCGACTTCAGCGGCTTCGTAGAACAGACCTTCATAATGACGACCGACCGGTTCGTCATATTGCAACCGGGTGGATCCGTCGGCCGAAATGAGCTCGAAGGGGCCGGGCAGATTGAACTCGCTGCCAAAGCGCACCGTGCCGCCGGTTCCGACGATGGCGGCATTGGTCGGCGTCAGCCCGTAGAGGGTCGTCGACATGGTGCCCTGGTTGCCTTTCGCATCGGCCATGATGACCGAGAGCTGTCCCTGCACGCCACTGGGGTCGTCCTGCTTCAGCCCGATGACCCGTTCCGGTAGACCCATGAGTTTCGTCAACAGCGACACAGGGTAGGTGCCCAGATCGTAGAGCGGACCCCCGGCCAGGTCGGGATTGAAGATGCGGTGATCGCGCGTGAAGTACTCGCCGTATTCCGTATGGACCGACTTGATTTCGCCCACCGCACCCGAGGAGAAAACCTGTTCGAGGACATCGAACTTCGGCAGGAAATAGGTCCAGAGCGCCTCGGCCAGAAAAAGGCCGTTGTCGCGGGCCTTGGCCACCACTGCGGCGGCTTGGGCGTGATCCAATGCCATCGGCTTTTCGACCAGAACATTGCGGCCCGCGCTGAGCGCCAGCATGACGTGGACGTGGTGGTGGTTATGAGGTGTGGCGACGTATATCACGTCGAGACTCTCGTCGGCCACAAGTGCCTCGTAACTGCCGTGAGCGGTCGCGATGCCCTGCTTTGAGGCAAACGCGTCCGCGCTCGATTGGCTGCGCGACCCGACGGCGACGATCTGCTGACGGGTATGCGCCCGCGTGGACCTGATGAACTGATCGGCGATCCAGCCAGTCCCGAGGATCCCCCAGCGCAGGGCAGGGGCGTCCATCGGGTCGGGAATGCGGGAAGCGGGCAAAGCTTTGAGAAAGGTCATGCTTTAGCGCCTTGGGCGGATTCCCATGTTCGGCTTTGCAACGAACGTTCCATCGCGTCCATGATGCGCATGTTTTCAAGCCCGAAGGCAAAGTTCGGATCGCAATCTTTGCCGGCGCAGATGCCGGCAATCAGATCGGCAACCTCGATCACCTTGACGTCGAAGTAACCTAGGCCCCCACCGGCGAAATCGAACGGAAAGAAGGCCGAGAATTGCGGGATCTGGCTGCCGGCCAGCAGGGTCTTGAACCCCCGGTCACGTTTCGGATCGCCGAATCGAGAGACCTTGAGTTCGTTGAACCGCTCGCCGTCCATCACGATGGTACCTTCGGTGCCAGACACTTCCCAGTAGATGCCAAAGACTTTGCCGGCTGAGACCCGGCTGGCTTCGATCGTGCCGCCGGCACCGCTGGAGAAGCGGACCATGGCCTGTATCTGGTCCTCGTTCTCGACCTCGCGGCGGGGCGCGTCAGCGTTCGCCTTCGCGCTGTAGCTGGCAGCCCCCTGCGGAATAGGCCGGTTCGAAAAATAGGTCTGGGTCTGTGCGATCGTGCTCTCGACCGGGCCCATCAGATATTGCGCGACGGATATGACATGGCTTCCCAGATCGCCAAGCGCACCGGACCCGGCCTGTTTCCGGGTGCACCGCCAGGAAAACGGCAGGTCTGGGTCGTTGAAGAACCCCTGATCGAACCAGCCGCGGAAACGCATCGGCGTGCCAATCTCTCCGCGATCGATAATCTGCCGGGCCAGCATTGCGGCCGGCGTCTTGACGTTGTTGAAGGCTACCATCGTCTTGACGCCTTTGGCCTTCGCCGCCGTCGTCATTTCCTCGGCCTCGGCCAGTGTGACGGACAGGGGCTTTTCGCAATAGACGTGCTTGCCCGCGGCGATCGCGGCGAGGGCCATTTCGTGATGCATGTCGTTGGGCGATGTGATGTCGATCACGTCGATCTCTGGATCCTCGACCAGTTTGCGCCAGTCGCCCGTGTGACGTGTGAAGCCAAAACGCCGTGCGGCATCTTCGGCCAGTTCCGGCGTTGCATCGGCCAGCATTGACAGATGCGGCACGGCGGGCAGATCGCGATACAGCATCGCGGCCCTGCGGAAGGCGTCGGCATGTGCCTGCCCCATGAAGCCGGATCCGATCAGGCCGATATTCAGTGTTTTGCGGGTCATGTCGTAGTTCCGAACAGGTTGGAGATATGGTTGAAGGCACGTGTGACAGCTGGACCGGGGGCCGCTGTGTCCGGGTCCTGTTCCGCCTCGACGACCAGCCACCCCTGATAGCCGCTGTCGCGGACGAACCGGACGAGGGGCGCAAAATCGACGCAGCCGTCGCCGGGCACAGTGAACATGCCTGCGCGCACACCGTCGTTGAAGCTCTGGTCGTCGGTCCGGACCGTCTGCAGGACTTCGTCGCGCACGTCCTTGAGGTGTATGTGAACGATACGCGCACCGTGTGCCTTTATCAGGCGATGATAGTCGAACCCGCCCGCGTGGGCGTGTCCGGTGTCCAGCAACAGGCCAACTTCGGGACCACTTTGGCCAAGAATCGCGTCGATCTCGGGCCATGTTTCGGCGATCATCATCAGGTGGTGATGATAGGCAAGGCGCAGTCCGTAGGTCGTATGCAGGCGGCCGGCGAACTCCGTCAGACTGGCGGCGTAGTCCGCGATGCTGTCCTCTGGCATCTTGACCCGGTGGGACATGCCGACGTCAAGCGGCGCACCGGGGGCCATCATCGCGACCTCACCATAGACCATCACGTCGCAGCCCATGGCCGAGAGCAGGCGTGCGTGATCCGCAACGGCCTCCATCTCGGCCGCGACATCGCGGGTTGCAAGTTCGCCGGAGTGCCAGCCCGATGCCAGCGCAAGGTCATACTCGCCAAGAAGGGTTTGAAGCTTGTCGGCGTCGGTTGGAAATTTGCGGCTGGTCTCGACGCCAGCATAGCCGGCAGCCTCCGCTTCGCTCAGGCAGGTATGCGCGGTAGTGTCGCGTCCGAACGCCTCGATCACCTCGTTGATCCACGAGAGGGGACTGATGCCAAGACGTACGCCATCTGGCAGGGTCATTGCGCTGCCTCCGGCGTCCAGTCGGGTCCAAAAGTGATCGCCTTGCCGGTGCGGGCGGAGACGATGGCGGCCTCGACCAGACGCTGCGCCTCGTATCCGTCGTGGATGGAGGACAATGGAGCCTTGCCGTTCAGGATAAGATCCACGAAGTCCGTCATCTCGTCGCGGTAGGCATCCGCGAAACGCTCGATGAAGTAGTTCATCGGCGGGGAAGCCAATATGCCTTCGGGTCCGGCGATGCGCAGAGTTGTCGCCGGTCGGTTATCCACGAAAAGTACCTCTCGCGCGCACAGCGCCTCCAACCGCTGATCGTAGCCTAGAGGCCCCCGTCGGCAGTTCGTGACCTGTGCCATGCGTCCCGAACTGGTAGTCAGCGTGATCATCAGCGTATCGACATCGCCCGCCTCACCGATCTGGGGTGAGATCAAGCACGAAGCGGTGGCGTAGACGGTCGCGATTTCCTCATCCAGAAGGAACCGGCACATGTCCATGTCGTGGATTGCCGTGTCGCGGAACATCCCGCCAGAGGTTTTCACGTAGTCGGCCGTTGGGGGGGTGGGATCGCGCGACACCATCGTGACATGCTCCAATGGGCCAGCGTCACCGCTGGCGATCCGGTCGCGTACGGCACGAAAGCTGGGGTCATAGCGGCGCTGGAAGCCCAGCATCGCAGGCGTACGTGCCGATTCGATCGCGCGGGTCGCCTGCGTCACCTGCGCGAAATCGAGGCTGATGGGTTTTTCGCAGAACAACGCTTTGCCGCTTTTCGCCGCGCGCATCAGAAGTGCGACATGGCTGTCTGTCGAACTGGCGATGATGATGCCATCGACAGTGGAATCGTCGAAGACCGTATCGGCGTCCACGACCTGTGCGCCGGTGCGGGCTGCAAGCCCGTCCAGATGCGGCCCGGGCATGGGTTCGACGATGTAGGCGAGTGTTGCGTACGGGTGCGCGGCGGCATTGGCGGCGTGAACCTGCCCGATGCGGCCCGCGCCAAAACAGGCGAGCTTGACCATGGTATCCTCCCTTGTGGCAGCGGGCGTGGTCTGACGCCGCTTCGACGTGCCGGGTTTACGATTGCGCCGGGTGTTCCGAAACATCAGTATTGAGGAAATCTCCTCAGGCGGGTGGTCATGGGCAAGAAGGTGACGGCGCGCGATGTCGCGGTATTGGCGGATGTATCGCTGGCAACGGTCGATCGCGTTCTGAATAATCGCGGGGGTGTCACCCCAAACAAAGAGCGCCGAGTAGTGCTTGCGGCCCGGCAGATGAAGCTGGATCGTGCGCTGGATTTCCGCGCCGCCCGGACCCTGCGTATCGCGGTGTTGGTGCAGCCGCCGTCCAATCCGTTTCACGCCGCCCTGGCAGAGGCGGTCAAGGCTGAAAGTAGCGGCCCCAATCCATTCAACGTCTCGCTCTCCCTTGTCCATATAGATGCGGGGCAACCGCAGCGGACCGCAGCCGCGATCAACGGGATTTCCGATCACACTGATGCCCTGATGATCTGCGCCCCGCAGCAGGCTGACATCGCAGCCGCGCTGTCACGGTTCGCCGGAACCGGAAAGCCGGTCGTGGCCCTGGCCACTGAACTTGGGGTCGAGGTGCCGCATTTTTATGTCGGGCCCGACAACAGGCAGGCCGGACGCGTAGCAGGTGATCTGATGGGTCGCCTGGTCGGACGGGAAGGGGGCGATATCCTTCTGCTTGCGGGGCTTTTCTCGATGATCGGTCACGGTGAGCGCCGTGAGGGATTTCGCGCCGTGCTGGCGGAACGCTATCCCAATTGCCGGATCGTGGCGGAACGCGAGACCCAGGAACGAGGCGACCGAGCAGGTACGCTGGCCGCCGATGCACTGGCCCGGAACGCGAACCTGCGAGGGATTTACAACGCATCGAATGGCGCGGGGGCGATTGTCGGTGTCCTGCGACGCAGCGCAAAGCAGGTCACGCCCGTGTTCATCACGCATGAATTGACGGAAGATCGACGGCAGTTTTTGCGATCGGGCGAGATCGATGCGATCATCGACCAGAACCCGGCGCTGGAAATCCGCACAGCCATTGCGGTGCTGGCGGCGAAATTCGGTCGGCTGGATCAGGAACCGGCAACGACTGTGACCCCCGTCCAGATTTATATGACAGAGAATTGTTAAGCAGACGCCCTGAAAGCTTGCCATTGGACGCTCACCCGTCGATGATGTGAACGCATCAGGAGCGACGTCATGGCATCAAGACCGACGATCAAGGATATTGCCAAAGAGGCCGGCGTCAGCACGGCCACCGTCGACCGCGTTCTGAACGGTCGCGTTCAGGTGCGCGAGGAAACCGTCAGGAAAGTGGCCGAAGCCGCCCACCGGGTGGGATATCATGCCTTGGGGGTTATCAACGAACGGCTGGAGCCAAGTGCGCCTGCGATGACGTTGGGATTCGTGCTGCACAAAGGCAAGCAGGAGTTCTATCGGAATTTTGCCAGAGAGATTGAGCGCGCCGTCGCCAGCCGGACCGACATACGCGGCAGGTCCATCATCCGATTTTCGTCCGACCAGACGCCAGAGGGGTTTCTGAATGAGATAAGAGCGATCTCTGCGAAGGTCGACGCGCTAGCCAGTTCTGCGATCAATCATCAGGGTATCACGCGCGAGGTTCAGCAGCTGAAGGATCAGGGCATTCCCACCTTTGCGGTTCTGAACGATTTCGCGCAGGGCGTGCGAGAGAACTATCTGGGCCTGAACAATATGCAGGTCGGACGACTGGCGGCCTGGACGATCACTAAATTTCAACGTGGTCCGGGCAAGATCGCGGTCTTCGTGGGCGGCAATCGCTGGCATGGCCATCAGTTGAGAGAAACGGGTTTTCGAAGCTTTGCCCGCGAAAGCGCGCCCGACTTCGATGTGCTGGATACGCTCGTGAATCTCGAAACCAGAACGGTCACGCACGAAGCGACCCTGGACCTTCTTGCGCGGCATCCCGACCTGCGCGGCATCTACGTGGCGGGTGGCGGGATGGAAGGTGCCATTGCGGCACTGCGCGAATCGCGTGGGCCTGATGAAGTGGCGCTTGTCGTGAACGAGCTGACCGACGACAGCCGTGCCGCCCTGACCGACGGATACGTGACATTGGTCATCTCGACGCCGCTGGCACGCCTCTGCGCAGACCTCGTCGAGATGATGGTCAATGCCGTCAGGAACGGCATGGCAGATATGCCGGGACAGCATTTTCTGGAACCCCAACTTTACTTGCCTGAATCGATCTGAACTGGATATATGATGTGAAAGCATCATTTTGCGACGCCAACGATGTATCATGAATGATGTAAAATGCATCTGTCGGATTGACCTGTTGCGTGATTTTGAGGCAATGTCCGGATGTGCTGCAGGCCTGACGGACTGACGCAGGGATGGGAGACAATCGGTTTCGGGGACGAAAAAGCGGGCGCTGCAGCGATGCGGCGACTGCCCCGGTCCAGATGTATCCAGCGATACCGGAGTCCCGAGCGTCGTTCCGTCAAGGAGGCTTAGCATTCCGGCCGGAATAAATACGGCGTGCCGGACGCCTTTTAGGGGAGGAGACCCGAAATGAATAGGCTTTTTGCCGCCACGACTCTGGCGACGCTCATGACGACATCGGCCATGGCGGAAAACATCGGCGTGTCTATGGCATTGTTTGACGACAACTTTCTGACTGTCCTGCGCAATGGCATGATCGAGCAGGCTGAATCGATGGATGGCGTGGAAATTCAGGTCGAGGACGCACAGAACGATGTGGCGCGCCAGCTGGACCAGATCAACAACTTCATCGCCTCGGGCGTTGATGCGATCATTGTGAACCCGGTCGACACTTCCGCCACGCAGGCCATGAGCGATGCGGCCGAGCAGGGCGGCGTTCCGCTGGTGTTCGTCAACCGTCAGCCCGTCAACGTCGACACACTGCCCGACAATCAGGCTTTCGTCGCGTCCGATGAGCGCGAGTCCGGCACGCTTGAAACCATCGCGATTTGTGACCAGCTGGCCGCAGCGGGCAAGAACCCCGCCAGAGTCTACATCATGATGGGTGAGCTTTCCAACCAGGCCGCCGTGGTCCGTACACAGGACATCGACGACGTGATGGCCAGCGGCGATTGCGCCGTCGAATTGCAGGAAATCGACCGCCAAACCGCCAACTGGTCGCGTGACGAAGCCCAGGATCTCATGACCAACTGGCTGTCCACCGGCGAACCCTTCGATGCGCTGATCGCCAACAATGACGAGATGGCCATCGGGGCGATCCAGGCGATGAAGGCTACCGGCGTGTCCATGGAAGACGTGGTCATCGGCGGGATCGATGCCACGCAGGACGCACTTCTAGCGATGGCCGGGGGCGAACTAGACGTATCCGTCTTCCAGGATGCCGCAGGGCAGGGTGCCGGCGCCCTCGATGCCGCGCTCAAGCTCGCAAAAGGCGAAGATGTGGAACAGAAAGTCTTTGTGCCGTTCCAGCTCGTTACGCCCGAGAACATGTCGGACTTCACCAGTAAGAACTGAGGTTTCGGCGATCTGGTCCGGGGCCTCCCATGTGCCCCGGACCAAACGTGCATCGTCGTCTAGAGGAGGGTTCCGACATGGCGCTAACCACACAAGGCATTGGTGGGCTGACCTTTGATTCGTCAAAGCGCAAACTGCCGCCAGAGGCCGGGGTTGCAATCGCCCTTGTCCTGATCGTCATCATCTTCGAACTGCTTGGCCGGTTCGTGATGAATGACAGCTTCCTGTTCAATACGCGCGATAACATCGACGGAATATTCAACGTCGCGCGCCTTCAGATCATCATTCTGCAGGTGTCGATCATTGGCATCATCGCGCTCGGTGTGACGCAGGTGATCCTGACGGGGGGGATCGATCTGTCCTCCGGGTCCATCGTTGCGGCGACGGCGATGATCGCCATGAGTTTTGCGCAGGTGAGCGAGATCAACGGCATGGTGAACTCTCGTGCCGTGTTTCTGAACTTGGGATGGGTAGATCTGCCAATCATCATTCCGATCGTCGTCGGCATCGCCTGCGGTCTGCTCGCCGGTCTCGTCAATGGCCTGCTGGTCGCCTACACGGGAATCCCGCCGTTCATCGCGACACTCGGCATGATGGTGTCTGCACGCGGCATCGCCAAGTGGTGGACCGCCGGTCAGCCCGTGTCCTTCCCGACCGACAGCTACGCCGCCATCGGTTCTGGCATGATGCCGGTCTTCATCTTCGCCTTTCTCGCGATCCTGTTCCATCTGATCCTGAAATACACCGTCTACGGCAAGCACACC
>TARA_R100000935_G_C2840863_1_pt1 | contig 10148 bp, 6 predicted proteins | sample TARA_R100000935 | Tara Oceans TARA_R100000935 (sample SAMEA2621502) | marine metagenome | biome: marine biome (ENVO:00000447); feature: surface water layer (ENVO:00002042); material: "saline water (ENVO:00002010), including plankton (ENVO:xxxxxxxx)" | depth 5 m | reverse complement strand
GCAACACGAATTTCTTTATCTAATTTTGTTAAACCTTCAAAATCAGGATATTCTTTATAAACTATTGTATCTAATTTGGTGGTTATATCTTCAATGTATGCTCCGTGAGTAGCGTATCCAGAAGCTTTTAATGCTTTAATTTGAGCTTCAGGAGTCTTAGCTTCTCGTACTTTTGCGTATCTAGCTTTTTGAATTTTAGAATTCTTACCTGTTAGAAAATCTATATGAGCTTCTACTCCTTTTTCGAAAGTTTCAAACTTTTTGAAAGGACCGTCATAGTTGACTATCCATTCTTTTGTTTTAGGATTCTGTTTTAATGAATTAACAACATATTTTTGTCCTAACTTTTTCTTTTGATATGCTTTAGCTAATGCTTCAGTTTTGAATCCCTCATTTGTTGCCATTAAGACATAATCAACGCCTACTGTTTTTCCTGCTTTATCTTTATGTGCTATTTTTTGCCCAGAAAGATTGTTATGCAAAGTTGTTAGCCCCGATTCTAAGTTTCCTGACTCTAACAGAATTTGGGCCATCATTACTTCAGGAAAAAGACCTGTTCCTTCGGTATATTTTTCTACGAATTTTTTTAGTTCAGCTAATTTTTTCTTATCCATCTTAACCTATTTTATATATGTTACCACCTGGGTTTGTATTGTCACCGTACCCTTTATATGAGTTTAAAGCAGATGCTATCTGAGCAGGAGTTCCTTCTACTTTAAATCTTTGTTTAGACTCTTTTTTGTCTTTTATAATGTCGTTGTTTATGATGTACTCGTCTCCTTCTACCTCAGCTATTGGCTTTCCGTTTTTAACAGCCATTACACCACCGCTTTCATGTCTTGGACCGTATACCATACCTCCACGCTTATGAGAGCTGTAAGGGCCTGTTGTATTTCCAGATAATTCTTCTAGATAATCTGTTGTCGACGCCATGGAATTTTTCTGAGATATGCCTTCTGATATTTGATTTCCTAAACCTATTGTATTTACAAGTTCTTCGCCTTCTCTTTTATCAACAGCTGCTTCGTTTTTTTCGTATTGTTTATTACCACCAAAGAATCCCGAAATACTTCCAACTACTGTTCCTATTGCTGTACCAACAGCTGCACCTACCGCTGTTCCTACTACTGGGATAACAGAACCTATTGCTGCACCTGCTGTACCACCTATTGAAGCTCCTTTTTTAGCTCTTTCTCCCATTCCAGCTCTTCTTGTTTCTTTACGTGTAGCCGTTGAGTATGGGTCAGCTTTTCCGAACACAGCTGATGGTGTTGTAACTTCAACTGCTGTGTTAGCTACTGTAGAAGCCATATTTGCCCAGTTGACAGTACTTTGCTGTCCTTCTGTTAAGTCACCGCCTTCTAACTTTTTTGGAAGTTCTCCACCTCTTTTAAGTCCTTTTAATGCCATTGCACTTGTTAGGGCTGTCTTAGCTATCAAACCAAAATCTTCTCCTGCATTATTAGCTTTTGATTCAGCGTAATCTTTTACTACATTTCTAAAATCTGACTTTTCAATTTTTGCTTTAGTTAAAATATCCTTTACAGGGTCTACATCTAATTCAGCAAACCAAGCCATACCACTAGAAACTCCTTTTACATTTTCCCTAGCAGAATCTACGGTCTGTGAAAAATAGTTACTCATTGAAGATTTAGTACCTTCATCCATGTTCATTAGTTTTTCATAAACTTCAGGATGTTTAGATTTTAAATCTGGTGGTAAAAAACTTAAATTAGTTTCATCACCTGTTTCAATCATATCTACTACACTCTTATCTACTTTTTTTCCATTACGAAATACGTGTGGATGCTCTTCGACTTCACCACCATCATGGTAAGAGTTTAAAGTACCTCCGTTCTTATAAGTTTTAGCATAGTCTGCCTTGTCTTGTTCCAAAGTTCCCATCCAAAAAGAGTCACCATAATCACTTTCTTTACCTCCTCTATACTTTATAAATTGACCGTCTGGTCCTATATCTTGAGATGGTGCAACTCTTGTATTATCTGATTCTAAAATATTTAGTTCATGATTATACATATTTTGTAATTGATTAGAATCTACATCTAAGTATGGATTTTTTTGTGTAACATCTGAAGGATTATACATAGGTTGAGCTCCTTGTACAGGTGGTTCAACTATCGTAGGGTTCTTGTATTTATCGTATGTATCTTTTGAAAAATAAGCCATTATATAAGTGTTTTTCTATAGTGTGTAACGTAAGACCAAATATTAATATCTTTACTTGTTGTAATACTTTCTGCAATAACTTTTAAATAATTTCCTTTAACCCTTCCAGAGGTTGAATTACTAATAATAGGAAATATATCTTTACTTACTATTGTTTTTACAAAACTACCAGGGTTAGTTAAGGTAACTGATTGGTGATTTGTTGTGAATGTAAATTTAGTAAAAACTCCTGTACTTGAAGTCCCATCATAACTAGCAACTAATTTATCAAATACTTTAATAGATGATACGTCTTCGTTGTTTATAAAACCTACAGAAAATAAAGGGTTAGACGAACCTACGTATGTACCAACTGAATTACTTCCTGTTGCTTCTCTATTACAAGTGTATATCCTAGCCCTATTAGGTAAACTAAAAGCAGCAGTATTGAAAGCACCATTATAATACAATCTACCTTGGTTAGAAAAAGACATACCTACATAGTGTTGCCGTTCTGTTATAAAAGTATCTAGTATTTCACTAAAAACTATATGTTTAGTTATAACAGTTACAGAAGAACCTGCAACAGCGTAATTTATACTAAATCCAATTTCTCCATGTGATACATCATTATAAATATGTATACCACCTTCTTTGTTTAAATCAAGACTAGAAGCAATTTTTCTTAAAGGATTGTTATTAAGATTATATTTTCTAAAATTATTAAGTAAATTTTTGCATGATTTAGCTAGTAATAAATCTTGAGCTACTACATTATTTCCAGCAGCACCTAGCCTACATAAAGTAGAGTTATCATGGTCTACCCAATAAATACTTTTTTCCGTAGATAAAGCATTCATCCTGTTTTGACTTCCGTAAGTAGTAGATACATAACTATCATCAGATATAACTTGACCTGTACCTGATGCTATTGTAATTTGTTGACCTAATTCGTCTTTAATAAGTGCTTTTGTATTTACATCTAATTTAGCTACCCCTTTGTTTTGTAAAGCAAATAAATCGTTTCTAAATACAGTAAGGTTATTTATTGCACCATAGTTAGCATCTAAATCATAAGTTTCGTTTGCATCAAATCTTGCAAAAGAATCAGAGGTTTGTCCTGCTATTTTTATATTAGATACAGCTATTGTTTGAGGAAGTCTATCTACGTCTGGTACAGAACTATCTTTAGAAGGAAAACTTTTTATATTGTTTTCAGAAGAATAAGATTTTGAATATAAAAGTTCGTCTTCTAAGTTAAGATGTGGTCTATCCTTACCAAAATAACGACCTCTACGCATGTCTACATTTACTTTTGACTCTACAGGAAATATTATACCTTGTACGGCTTTTACTGCAGCGTCTGTATAAGCACCTGCACTACCTCCGTCAAACTTTTTATTTACTGAATGGTAATTTACATAAGTATCGCCACCAAAAACAGGTACATCATTGTTACCTGGCAATACATTACTACCATGTAAAGAAGTTCCTGTATTAATCCATCTTTGTTTTTCAAAAACAGTTTTACTAGTCCCTCCATATCTTCCTATGTTATTATGTCGAAGAATTTTTACATACAATTTAGATGTAATAAAATATTTTTGACCTGTATGCCCTACACTTCTGAAATTTTGTGCATTCCCTGAAGCCCCTGTATGGCTTTTTTTACTTATACTAGCTCCATTTATAAAAGCACCCGATATTAAATTTACAAAGTGACAAGTATTTCCCCAAAATAAATTTGTTTTACTAGAGCCATTCCCCATACGAAGTTGTGTAGCAGTTTGATTTGCAGGTGTATGAGACCAAGTATTACTAGTTGATTGAAATTGTATACCCGAATTAACAAATCCATCATTGTCTGACGCTACATCAACTAAAAGAGATGGAGATACTACTTCTCGTGGTGCAACATTTTGACTGTAATGTATACTATGTAAATATTTAGTTGCAGCCGTTCCTTCAGCTAAAGAAGAATTATTTAGTATAATATTTTTTGTATCGCTATAATATTTACTAAAATGTGATTGTTCGTGTAAATGCTCTGCATTAGGTGTAACAGTTACCGTAGGATATACAGAAGCATTAAAATGCCAATTTCCTGAAGTAGGAGTTGTCATAGAAGCTTTTCCATAATTTACTACGCTATCACTACCTTGTTTTATAACATATTGAGTATTGTTATCATTAGGGTGTGTACTATCTTTAAATCTATAAGGCTTTAATTGCCCTACTACCATTAATTTACTACCAGAAGCATTAAAACTTTTCTTTCCTAATGTAATGTCAGGACTGTCAATAGTATACATTTCATGCTTTACAGCTGTACCTGCAGTTGAGCCAAACGAGCCAGCTGTATTAGCTAAATCTGGGTCAAAAAGTTGTGCTGTGTGTAAACCAAATCTGTTTTTACATTCTTTTTGGTCTACATTATTTACATGCCTTACTGTGTGATTTAAGATACCAGCTAAACGCACAGTTTCATCTCCATCGTTTATTTCTGCTCTTACTATATTAAATCCAGAAATTTGATTTCTTATTGTTTCACTTAATTTTACTACAAAATGTGGGTATAAAACTTGACCTTTTCCTTCATCAGAACATAATCCAAACTGAGCTGGCTGAATTACTCCTCCATCTGCAAATCCCCCAGCAATATGAGAACCAGCATCAGGGTTTCCAGGATTAGTGTTATATCTATAATCAGACATAACTTCAGGCATTCTAATATCACCTATAGGGTATGAAAAAGTATTATTTCCTTGCTTGTCATAAAACTGTATAGCAAATCTATACACTTCACCCCGCATGTAACCTGTATATTTTTGTGAAAATACTGGGTTTTGATAATTATCAAAATATCCAGCTTCTCCATCTTTAGCTTCAGGTCCATAAAAAGGAGCAGTTATAAAGTAATCATCATTTACCTTTTCATTATTACCACTCCACCAATCAACAATACCAGACATCTCACCTACATTGTTTAAATCTCCTCCATCTCTAGCTGAAACTCTATCGTCTAGTGTAAATTGTTTTTGTTTAAAAGTAACCTGTATACCTGTATCAGCGGTAAAAAAAGAAGGAGTACTAGCTCCATAGTAAGGAATACTTGTAGCGTCAGGCCCTTCTGCGTATCTATATTTTGCAGCATTATCATAATCATAAATATATAACAATGGGTCATTCAAATCAGGATTATTTAATCCAGCATGTTGAGCAAAAGCTCCTCCATCATTAGGTACTCCATCAAAAGTATCTGCAGTCCTAGACGCAGCCCCTGTATGTTTGTATTGTTTTACTCTAAACAACGAAGAGCCATTAGGTATATTAAATGAGCTATTAGTTAAGTTAGAAGCAAACAACCTATTATCTTTTACCGCTATATCTTGTGCTACATCCCATGTATTAGCGTCTACTAAAGTTTCAAAAGCCGTTATAGGTGTTGTAGTTTCATTACCATTATGAATTAATGTTATTTCTGCTTCACTACCTGCTATTTTTTCTTCTTTTAATAAATAAAACGCTGCTGAACCTAAATTATCTAAATAATGTATTCCGATAAGTTGTATTTTTGCATACGAAGTATCTACTCCTGGTATTTTTATTGAAACTGATTTATTAGAGTTATCTCCTACGTCAGCACCTACAGTATTAGAATATGTAGAATCTAAAGATGTAGGGAATAAAGGTATAGGGTTTGATATTGGTGAAATTACTGACCCTGAACCATTTCCTGATACTAACTTATAACAATATGACCACGTTCCACAATTTACATTACCAGAATTATTTACTGAAGTAATTTCTACAGGTAATAATGAAGATTTAGAAAATAAATTAAAATCATCTAGTGATTCAAATCCACTATAAAAACTTGCAGATGCTTCTAGATTTACTGTTTTTACAGGTTGTATACCATCAGTAAAATAGAGTCTTCTGTATTTATTGTTTTCATCTACTTTGATTAACTTAATAGGTTGATAACCGTAATCTGAGTTCGAAGGTCTATAACCAAAATCAGTTTCTACAACCAACTCTGTACGTGAAATAGAACCGTCTTGGTTAAAAAAAAGTTTCACTACTTGGTCAGAAAAGCGAGTGCCAGACGTTGCACCGCTTCTTGTACTACCTACTACAGCAACGAAATCACCAAAATTTTCTGCAGCTAATGGTTCTACAGTATTAGTTACTTGTTCAGAACTAAAAGAACCGCCAGCTGAATTACTAAAAGTTGCATTTGCATACGTTTCTGTAGCAGTTGTAGAAAATTGCAGAGTTGTAGAATCACCAAGTGAACTACTTGTTAAAGATTGAAAATTAAGACTACCTGTGTCACCAGGAAATATTCCAGGATTTATAGTAGTTTTAATATTTGCGTTAAAACCACTTGTAGTGTCTGCTAAACCTTCAGAAATTTCATATAATATATGGCTTACTAAATCTTTATGTTTTGCTTGATGAGCGTTAGGGTATACTAAATCGTAAAAAGGCGATGATGGCCTGTTTAATTTTATACCAGCTACAGAGGTAGAACCGTTTACATGAGTGCAAGTAATTTTTATAAAACTTACAGTAGCTGAACCACCTACAAAAGAATTATGACCTATAGCCCCATAAGGATACGTAGCAGCAAAATCTTGGTCAAAAGATAATTTGTTTGTTACAAACAATAAAAGGTTTGCAGTATTATCTGATTTTATGTTTTGTAAAGTAACAGAGTCTTGTTCAGTATTTGTAAGTCTAGCATTTATAGCACTTACATACTGGTCATTACCTATAGCGTGTCCATCTGTATCAGTGTTTAAACCTTTATAAAATAAATTAGGTTTTTTTCCTCCACTAAATAAACCTTTTAATTCTTCTTTTATAGTTTTTTTAGCCATTATATGTCGTATTTAGAAAGGTCAGGGGATATTGGTATCAAACTATTCCAATACTTTGAGATAGCACGTAATTCATTTCTAGAAGGCATGTTATCATGTCCTCTAGCTTGACCACACAAACGTGTCCATTCACTTTTTAAATCTACATAAATGTATCGTGGTAAATTTTGATTGTAATAATCTCTAGCTTTATATTTATACATAATATAAGCAGAAACTGCATCTTCGTGATTCGCCTCTATCGTAGGAAACCCTTCTTCATCTATATCTAAAGATTTGTAAGATATTGTAAGTTTAGTATCAGTAGTAATAGAAAATCTCATAAACCCATTAGCCATGTAATATCTATAGTGTACATCACTTGTATTTGTTGTCTTAAAAGGTTTGTTCTGAGGTTCGTAGTATATATTATTACTATTTTTAACATCTATAATAGATATAAAATCTGTCGGTAGTGTAGCTTGTTTGTTAGAAATAGTAAGTGTAGCTTCTTTTATTAAAAAAGTTTTAAATGAACCTATTTTTTTTTCTGCTTCAAATGCCCATTCTACAAAGTTATGAAATTCTCTTGCTGCATCTTGTACACCAAGATTTCTTATAACGGAAGAGACTACCTGTTTAACACTTATTCTTGGCTGCATATTAGTATTCGTTTACTGCGTTTATTAAAGATTTAAACCTTCGTAAAGGTAATACTTTATATGTTTTATACTTTACTGGTCTTTCCCATACTAACTTGTTATAATAATCAGTTAATATAGGTATTTTTGTTCTTATTATCTTTCCAGTTCTTTCAGACTCGTTTATATCTATCTGTACATGAAATGGTCTTTTGTGTTCCATTTTTTTTATGTATAGTTTACCTAAACTTTTAGGTAAGACAAATTTTTCTTTATCTACAGCTACTTGTTTTATTACTTCAGTTAAATATGTCGTTATTATTTTGTAGTACATCGAATAAGAAAGTTGTTTGCCAAATATTAATTCTTTTCTTATTGTTCTGTAAATTTGTTTTAAACTAATATATTTATTTTTGTACTTTTTTAGACTCAGTTCGCTCATCAGTTTGATTGTTAGGTTGTTTTTGTTCTTGACCTAAAGTATACATCATATTTAATGTTTTACCTATAATCTCTTCGTTTAACGTAGGAATAAGCTCTGCTGGTATAGGATACGTTGTTGTATCGTCACTTACGTAGCTACTTACAGTAGTTGGGTCTAAAAAGATTGCTTTCATTTCTACTTTCCCAGAACCGAGAATAGAACTACCTTCAAATATTAATATTTTATCTCCAGCTAACGTAGCGTACTTAGATGAGTTCGAAACCATAAATTTTGATGACGAAACAAACATCCTATCGTGATTTTGTATTATAGCAAGAGCTTCGTATTCTTCATCTATAGCTGTAGAAGATTTAAAAGCTAAACTTCTTATTGCTTTATTATCATTAAATCCTACTACAGGTTTATATGTAACGCCTGTAGATTTTGGATTCAATACATCAATTTGATATACAGACTCAGAAGTTTGTCTTCCATTTCCTGTGTACTTTAACAATAAACTAGCTCGTGTAGTGTGTATAAGAAACTTTATTTGCCTCATAGACAAGTTGGAGTCGTCTGTACCTACTCCACCTTCTACGATGTTTTTAATATTGTAAGCTATCTCGTTTAATGTTGCCATAATTCTTTTTTAAAAATAGAAAGGGTAGAGCAGTTTCCTACGTCTACCCTTTCAAAGCAAGGGAGCAAAAAGCGCCTTATATGCTATTATTATTTTCCACCTCCAAGTTGGGTTAATCTTTCCATTAACTCTGCTTGTAAAAATTGGTATCTTGGGTCTCCTAGCGTAGCTAAAAGTCTTCTAGATGCAATTTGGGCTATCTCTTCATAAGTGTGTCCATCTAAATCTGTAAATGTTACTGTATACTTTAAGTATTTTACAGTTACATTAATATCAGTAGTACCTAAACCTATAGAATTAATATTACCACCTGCCATATATATAACAGGATTACTAGAGTCAGCTTTATTAAAAGGGTCGTTCAAATAAGCATTTATATCTGATATTTGAATAACCTTTACATTAACATTTGGAGAAGCTGTAACATATGCAGAGAGAAGTCTGTAATATATTACGTCACCATCCATATCATTTATAGACTCAGCTGTTCCGTCTTTTATATCAATAGTATCTTCTACAACTAACTTTTGTAATTTATCTCTAGCATCTTGGCTAGTCTCAAATATATTATAGTGTTGTTGTATATACTCATCAGTAGCCATTTCAGTATACATTAGTAATTGATCGTCAACAAAATAAGCGACATCTTCTCTGTCGACTATTTGTCTTATACGCGCATACATTGTAGAAGAATTGGTAATTAGAGCCATTTACTATTGCTTTACTGTTGTTTTTTTCTTTGTTGTTGGCTTGTCACCTCTTAATTCGTGCTTGATTAAAGCAAAAATATCTTTGTTCTCTTTTAGCCAAACAATTACTTGTTCTTCGTTAGTACCTATTGCCTCTTTGTTGTACATAAAGGTACTGTTTTTATAAGACAGATTTTTTGACTTTAAAGCATCTATAATGAATACTCTATAGTCTTTCTCTGGGTCAAAATGAGCTTCCATAAACTTTTGAGGGTTGTCCTGTGCCATTTTAATAATTTTAGCTCTTAGAACATCTGTATTAGATTTAATATTCATTTTGCTTAGTTTAGCAAAAGTAATAACATCTTCTACATTCATTTTAGCAGCTTCTATAATTGCTTGTGCAGAATCTAAAGTTTCTTTAGTTTCAATTTGTTCTTTTTGTTCTACATCAGTTCTAATCCAATGAGTTACAATTTCTGGATGTTTTGATAACCATGTATCTGTTAACATATCTCCTTCTAAATCTTTATTTAAAATAAAAGATGCTTGATTTGTAACAAATACTGTTTCTAATCCATTAATATCTTTTAATTGATGTATTCTTCCAGTATTGTCTTTATACTGTCCACCAAAATTAAAATTTGATATTCTTCCAAACTTTGAGTGTTTGTAAATAATAAGGTTTTTTGTAATCTCCATGCTTGCTTTTTTTATTGTTAG
>TARA_R100000935_G_scaffold58886_1_pt1 | contig 10166 bp, 8 predicted proteins | sample TARA_R100000935 | Tara Oceans TARA_R100000935 (sample SAMEA2621502) | marine metagenome | biome: marine biome (ENVO:00000447); feature: surface water layer (ENVO:00002042); material: "saline water (ENVO:00002010), including plankton (ENVO:xxxxxxxx)" | depth 5 m | reverse complement strand
GATTCATTCCTGGAAAATGTACTCCAGCAAATAGATGATCATCTGGGCGATGAACTCTTTAGCGTTGAGATCTTATGTAATGAATTAGCAATTAGTGAAAGACAGTTACAGCGAAAGCTAAAAGCTATAACTAACAAGTCACCTATCCAGTTAATATCTTCCGTTCGCCTACACCGCGCAAAAGAACTTCTTCTTAAAGGAGAATATAATATTGCTGAAATTTCTTACCAAGCTGGTTTTTCTAATCCTTCCTATTTTTCAAAATCCTTTAAAAAGGAATTCGGAATAACTCCATCAGCTTTGCAGCAAAAAGAGTTCTAAAATGATCTCCCTCTACTGGACACCTTTTTTTCCGCAACTTAAAAAAGACAATCTTTTATAACATTATCCATTGAAAATATAATCTCAATGTACTGTTATTCAACATTTAAGACGTAAAATGTCGGAAATGTGATAGCCTGTCGGAATTGTTATAAGGAATGTCGGGAATGTTATTTTTTTCGACGTTTTATTGCTAACAAAAAGGGTCTTCTTCAATCTACATTTGCCCAGGTAAAACAATAAAAATACCGGGCAGTATGAAAAAATATATTCTTATAACTTTAGTATTCAGCTTAATAGGTTTGTTGTCTTTTTCTCAACAGAAAAATATAACCGGGCCTAAAGCTAAAAATAGCTATGGTAAGAAGGATGATTGTGATACCTACCATTTTATGCCAGTCGAAAGGACCATTGTAAAAGGTCCTAAATTCAAAAACCAGCATTTTAAAAATTTAAATACTAAGAAGGAAGACCTTTCCTTTTTCACTCAATTATAAAATATCATTGATCATCATTTAAAAAAAGAAAATCATGAGAACTCTAGAACACTTAAGAATAAAAACTAAATCATCCATTAGAACTACATGGAATACAAAAAGAAGACACCGCTCAACTATGTATAATTTTAAAAATCAATAAATATGAAAACGTTTAAATGTGAGTACATCTGGCTCGATGGCTATAAACCAGAAGCAAACTTAAGAAGTAAAACAAAAATTATTTCAGTAAATGAAGAACCTACCCTTAAAGACATGCCAATATGGTCTTATGACGGGAGTTCAACCCAGCAGGCCGAAGGCAGTTCTTCAGATTGCATTTTAAAACCGGTAAAAGTATGGAAAGATGCTGGTCGTGAAAATGGATATTTGGTAATGTGTGAAGTTCTCAATGCTGACCTTACCCCTCATAAAACCAATAACAGAGCCAAATATGAGGAGGCTTTAGATTTCTGGTTCGGTTTTGAACAGGAATACGTTATTACTAAAAATGGGCTTCCTTTAGGTTTCCCAACAGAAGGATACCCAGCGCCTCAGGGCAAATATTATTGCGGTATTGGCTTCAAAAATGTGGTTGCTCGTGATTTTGTAGAAGAACATCTTGATCTATGTCTGGCCTGCGGTCTAAATATTACGGGCATCAACGCAGAGGTTATGGTGGGCCAATGGGAATTTCAATTATTAGGTAAAAGTGCTAAAACGGCTGCAGATGATTTATGGCTGGCGAGATATTTACTTTTCAGAATTGCTGAAAAGCATGGTCTGGAAATCGAGTTACATCCTAAACCTGTAAAAGGTGATTGGAATGGCTCCGGTATGCACGCCAACTTCTCTAATGAACAAATGAGATCTGAAGGTGGAGAAGCATATTTTAGAAATATCCTTAGAAACTTAGCGGCTACTCATCAAGATCATATTGCAAACTACGGTTCTATGAACCATGAAAGATTAACAGGTCTTCATGAAACTCAATCTATAGATCAATTTTCATATGGAGTAAGTGATCGTGGAGCATCAATAAGAATCCCTATTACGACCGTAGAAAATGACTGGAAAGGTTATTTGGAAGACAGACGTCCTGCTTCTAATGCCTGCCCTTACCTAATCACATCAAAAATCGTTGAAACTGTTGCTCAAAAAGAATTTGCTTATTAAAATTCAGTGATTACTAGGTAAATAAAAGGCTGCTGGAGATACTTCTATTATTCTTAGGTAGGGCTAAAATATGATAACTCAGGCAGCCTATTTATTTCAATTCAAAAAACTACATATGATTACCACCACACAAATTGATAGTAATGCTGCTGATTCCCTTTTCAGAATGTTGGATCATGAAGGCAAAAACAGTATAGATCCAGATAAATTCCTGAGACAGTTATCGGGAGCTGGTATTCTCCAGGATGATCCCAGAATACGGGAGCTTCTTGCCTGGCCTCAGTTTAAACAGCAGATCACGAAAGGAAATCAAATAGCGAAAATCGAATTTAATGAAATTCTACAGCAAAATGCACTGGTAAAAAAATCGCTTTCCAAAAACCTGGTCATCCCTGATTTTGAAGCTTTCTGTCAAAAAATACAAGATATTTTTTTAGATACTCAAAGAAATAAAGGAGGAAAAGTTGCCGATTATATCCCTCAATTAGCGAGGGTAGATCCAGAGCAGTTTGCTATTTCAATTTGTACCATAGACGGTCAAAGATATTCTATTGGAGATTCCAACACCGATTTCTGTCTTCAATCCTCGTGTAAGCCTATAAATTACTGTTTGGCTCTGGAGGAATTGGGAGAGGAAAAAGTACATACACATGTTGGGCGTGAACCTAGCGGGCAATCCTTCAATGAATTGGCCTTGAATCTTAAAGGTTTGCCACATAATCCTATGATAAATGCAGGGGCTATGATGAGCTGTTCGCTTATTGATAATAAAAACAATATTGCCGATCGTTTTGATAAGGTAAATAAAACATGGCAGGCACTCTGTGGCGGAAAAAAGATGAGTTTCAATAACTCAGTTTATTTATCTGAAAGACAAACAGCCGATAGAAATTTTGCCTTAGCATACTTCATGCGGGAAAAAAATGCCTTTCCGGAAAATACAAATCTTACTGAAACGCTGGAATTTTATTTTCAAAGTTGTTCAATTGAATCCAGTACTTATGATCTTTCGGTTGCGGCAGCGACTCTTGCTAACGCAGGTACAAATCCGTTAACAGGAAACTCGATTTTCAAGTCTTCTACTGTTCAAAATTGCCTTTCTCTAATGTTAAGCTGCGGGATGTACGATTTCTCAGGCGAGTTCGCTTTTAAAATAGGATTGCCTGCAAAAAGTGGAGTGTCAGGAGCACTTATGCTGGTGATTCCTAATCTTATGGGAATAAGTATCTGGTCGCCAAGATTAGATGCGGTAGGTAATAGTGTTAGAGGTGTGGAATTCTGCGAACGTCTGGTAGAACGTTTTAGTTTTCATCCATATGATTCGCTTACAGGACATTCTACTAAAGTGAATCCGCGTAAGAAAGAAAATGAGTTAAAGGCTTCAAAAGTTATGGAGTTAATACAGTCTGCCAGCCATGGTGATCTAGATGAAATATTAAGATTAGAAGCTGAAGGAGTGAATCCAAATATATCAGATTATGACGGGCGCACGCCACTTCATCTGGCAGCCTGTGAAGATCAAATTGAAGTTGTTAAGCATCTAATTCAGAAAGAAGTCCAGTTGTCACCCAAAGATCGCTGGGGGAATACTCCTTTGGATGATGCTAAAAAATTTAAAAATAAAGACATCGTAAACCTACTTGAAAATGCAATCAAATCTCAAAATAAGGATTACAATAAATCTAAAACTTTAGTCTCTAAAAAATAAAAAAGAAATGATGAATTCAGGAGATACCGCATTTGTGCTAATTGCAACGGCAATGGTAATGCTAATGACACCAGCAGGTCTGGCACTTTTTTATGGAGGATTGTCCAATAAAAAAAATGTCATGAATACGGTTGGGATGAGCTATGTCGCGTTTTGCCTGGCCAACATTGTATGGGTAGTCGCTGGTTACAGCATTGCTTTTGGACCTGATGGACACCCCGTTTTTGGATCGGTTAAAAATCTGTTTTTGAAAAACATCCCTATAGATCAATTAGTTGGATCTATTCCGGAAATGTTGTTTGTAGCTTTTCAAGGTGTTTTTGCTGCTATTGCTGTTGCCTTGGTTTGCGGCTCGGTAGTTGGCCGTTTAAAATTTAAAAGCTGGATCATATTTTCTATTCTTTGGGTGCTATTTGTTTATGCTCCTCTAGTGAGGATGATTTGGGGAGAAGGATTGTTAAATGGACTAGGAGATCTCGATTTTGCAGGTGGTACAGTAATTCATATAAATGCCGGAGTTGCAGGCTTATTATTATCAATTTTACTGGGAAAAAGGAAAGAGAAAAATTTGTTCGAGGCCTCCCCATCTTCTTCAAAATTGACCATTTTAGGTTCTGCAATTTTGTGGTTTGGTTGGTTCGGTTTTAATGCAGGTAGTCAGCTTGCTGCAGACGGTATTGCTGCTAATGCATTGCTGGTTACAAATGTTGCTGCCTGCGCCGGTGGACTCGCGTGGATGGGTATAGAATGGTATTCCAAAAAAAAACCTTCAATTTTAGGTTTGGCATCTGGTGCGATATCGGGGTTAGTGGGAATAACCCCTGCAGCTGGATATGTAGGAATGGACGGAGCATTAATTATTGGTCTTGTCTCGGGACTTATTGGCTACTATGGAGTTGTACATTTGAAAAAAACTTTAAACTATGACGATACGCTGGATGTTTTTGGTATTCATGGACTCGTGGGTATTTGGGGCGCTTTAGCTACCGGCCTTTTTGCTGATCCTTCCATAAATGGAGAAGCAGGTTTTTTCTATGGAAATCCCTATCAAATGATTCCTCAAATAAAAGTAATTGCAGTGACTATAGCTTTCTCTCTCACAGGTACTTTTATACTATATAAATTTACCGGATTCCTTACAAGAGGCACCAGAGTAGATGAGGTTACCGAACTTAGAGGAATTGATAAGGCTTATCACAAAGAGAAAAGCTTTTCCTGATATTAGTAAAGTCAGAATTTTATTTAATTTCAAACCTGATAAATTTTTAAATTAGGTACCGTTTGTGAAATAGATTATTTTCCTATGAAGGTGTTTAGATTTTTTTCAAATTTAATTATTTGATATTCTGATTCCGAATTGGTGAACTTTTTAAACGAAGATTTTGACATCTTACTATTGATAAGGTTTTCGGCAATTGATGTGTATTCTGCACTCCCCGACCACTAGAAGCCTTGAACGAAAATTCAGGGCTTTTTTGTTTTAAAATTTAAATATAGCAGATTCTCCCGATGCTTCAGGACTGCCATCCCGACCAAAACCATTATCTAATGGCTCTAAAAACTTTTTAATTTTATGATGATCAATGTTTTGTAATTTTTGATCGCTCAAGAAATTTAATGGGAAATATTATAAAATGAATTCGTTTCGGTGACCTCTTAAAATTTTATGCTAATTGCTCGAACAGTAGATTTGACTTTCGTTTTCATGCATTTTATTTAACCTGAAAACGATTAAATGAGAAATTCGGTGACCTTTGGATTATGTTTATCCCAAAATTCAGAAAAGTAAAATTGCCGTGGTCGCCTTTAAGCCAAAATTACACTCAATCGAGACCGCATTGAACTAAGCTTATAAAGTAGAATTACCCTAAATCACTGGGATGAACGCAAAAGTCCTCTTAGAGGTTAAAGCGTAGAAAGCATCCATTTGAATTATTCCTTGGATCGTGTCTACATTAAGATTTATAAATACTTCCGCAAGCTAAGGAATGAAAACAAGTTTTTAAATGTAAGATTGATCAAGGTATGCTATCTAGGAGCAGATGATTCATTTAAAATTTTTTTTGAATTTGACTCAGAAACTGGAGAAGGTAGAAAAAGTTCCCTTTTCCAAATATCAATTAAAATTCAAAAAAACAGTGAGAGCTTTTTTATGTGAAGAAGAATCAAAAAGCTAGAGCAACACTACTATACCTTTACAATAATTATTTTGGCCATTTGGTAAATAAGAAAACCGAAAATCCCACATGGATCAGATTTAATGGGAGTTAGGAAACGTTACAAAAGATAGGATTTCTGAAACCCGAAAGTCCATCAGTGAAATTGCATATAATTGGATTTAAATATCTCCAGCATTTCAGGAAAATATTCAAGACAAATACAGGTTTTACTACTCACAAAAATCTCTCATTAAATTAGGCAGGATGCCGATCATCCTATAGGAAATTTTAATACTTATCTTCATTTACTTGGGGCTTCAAATTGTTTTGGATTAATTTCTTTCCTGTTTTCTTTCTTTTGGCTAATAATTGGATGCTAAAGTAAACCTAAAACGAAATATTGAAGGATGTTATGTTTTCGATCAAAGATTAAATATCTCTTTATTTGAGTTTATCTGCGCAAAAGCACTTTCTGTCCTAACACTAGGCTTATCTGCCTCTAAAGAAATTTTTCCTTTCATTCCTATCTTACATTTATGATGATAAACATTCCTTTTTAGGATCAATTTGTAAATATTATGAAAACAAAATTTCACCTTCCGTTAGCCCTATGTGCACTTACATTTTTATTCTCATGCTCTAAAGATGAGTTACCGCCAAATGTTATGGATGAACCCTTAATTTCTGAGGATTTATTTAAAAAGACCTATAATAATGGTATGATTAAATCCTATGGTAATGAAACCATTTTAAAATGGAATGAACTTCTAGGAGCTTCGATTGATGAGAAGTTACCCGTACCCTTAGAAGCCAAAATATATGCGATGGTTACCATAAGCATGCATGATGCCTTAAACAACGTGGTACCATTCTATGAGACCTATGCATTAAACAATACCTCGGTAAATGCGAGCGATATCTCAAAAAAGAACATAACCCAAACCGCCGATGCTGCGGTTTCGCAAGCTGCAAGGGATGTAATGGCAGCTTTATTTCCTCCGTCCTCGATAGCTGCAGACGCCTTACTAAATGAAGTTCTTTCTGCCATTTCTGATGAAGCGTCAATAGCGAAAGGTGTAGAAATTGGTAGGCAGGCAGCAATTGCCATGCTGCAAAAAAGACAAGGAGATTTCCCTTTCTTGTTTACTGCCTATACTCCATCAAGTAACGAACCGGGAGTTTACCAGGCCAATTTTCCACCTTACATGTTTCCCAATCCACCCATTTGGCCGGCAAATGCGGTGTACGCTCCTAATTTAGGCAATTTAACCCCTTTTGGAATTGAATCAAGTGATCAGTTTCTATTTGATGGACCTTATTCAATTGAATCCCGGGAGTACGCAGTGGATTATAATGAAGTTAAGTCCCTGGGTTGTGCCGGGTGTACAGCCAGAACTCCGGAACAAACCAAAATTGCAGAGTTTTGGTTTGAGAATACGGCCAGTTCTATATACAGACTCGCCAGATCCTTAACTATACAAAATGAATTAAACGGGTGGGAATCTGCAAGATTAATTGCTCTTTTGGAAATGGGCGTAATGGACTCTTTTATTGCTTCTTTCAGGGAAAAATCAGAATTCGTTTTTTGGGCACCTATAACTGCGATAAAAGCAGGAGATACAGATGGTAACCCGGAAACCACAGGGGATCCAACCTGGAATGCCTTAAAAACTACTCCACCCGTTTTCGAGTTCCCTTCTACCCAGGCCTACACAGCCGGAGCGGCTTCGGAGGTGTTCAGATTATTTTTTAAGACTGATAAAATCAACTTGACTACCACAAGTCCCTATTACCTTCCGGGAGTTGAAAGATCATTTTCAAGTTTCTCTGATTTTTCGACAGAACTTTCTGAGTCCAGAATTTTCATGGGGCATCATTATAGACACTCGGTTGTTGTTGGAGAGAATAACGGAATAGAACTTGGCCGCTATGTTTTTGCGAACAATCTTCGGAAGTTGAAGAAAATTAAATAGGTATTTGTAAAGCAATTTTGTTGTATTTGATGGAATTGAACCTATCCGTTTTCATAATGGATAGGTTCTGTTTTTTTAAATGAATCCTTAGAAATGCAAGACCATTATAACTATTCAGGATTTCTTTAGAGACAGAATCAGGAGATACGTTCTGCATTATCAGGAAACTCTTGAATCCATTATTTTTAGAAAGTGATTTAAGTAGAACTTTCCTATGGGCAGTTCCTTTTTATTTATTTCGACCAATTCATGAGTATAAGATTTAATCTTATTAATAGGAACGATGAAGGATCTGTGAATTCTTATAAATTCATTTTTATTAATTAACGCTTCTATTGAAGAAATCGTCTGTCTGGATAAATGCATGTTATCCTGGGTAATTATATTTATATAATCTTTCGCGCTCTCAATGTAAAGGATCTCATCTAAAATTATTCTAACCTGTCTTCTATCTATTCTCAGGTAAATCGAATCGACTCCGGATTCTCTTTTTGGTTCGGCTGGGTCCTCCATAAGCAAAACATTTTCAAATCCCGGCATAGCTTTATTCAGCGCCTTTAGAAAACGATCAAAACGTATTGGCTTAAGTAAATAATCTACAACACCCAATTCAAACCCATCCAAAGCATATTCTTTATAAGCAGTTGTGAAAATTACTTTAGGTGAATTTGTAAGTGATTGCAATAATTCTGTGCCCAGGAGTTCCGGCATCCTAATGTCCAGAAAAAGGATATCCACTTCATTGGATTGCAGATATACAAATGCATCTATGGCATTGCTGAATTCTCCTACCAAATCTACCACCGGTAGTTTTGAACAGTAACGACGTAAGACATCCCTTGCCAAAGGTTCGTCATCCACAATAAGACATCTGGCTTTAATGTTTTCAAATGTTTTCATATTCTGTCAAGGGTTGCACCGGCAATATTTTTTTTACAGAATCTTTATTTTCTAATTCAATTTTGAGATTTACAATAAAAACATCCGGTTCATCTTTAATTTCAATAGTATGTTTGTTTGGATATAAAAGATTCAACCTTCGTCTTACATTTTCAATCCCTGTTCCTTTCCGTTTTTGAAGAGTTGGAATAATTTCTTTCTTGCCATTCATCAATGTTATGGAGAATATTTGTTTTTGGAGTTCAGATTTAATATTGATCCATGGTTTGTTAATCATTTTGCTAGCACCATGTTTGAAACTGTTTTCAACTAAAGGGAGTAAAAGTAGGGGGGCAATGCTAATGTCCCTCACATTATTTGGAAAAGAATAGTGCAGGTCCAGTTTATCGTCATATCTAATTTTTTCCAGGTTGATGTAATCCAACAGCATTTGCAATTCACTCTCCAGGGGTACCCGGTCTTTCCTTCCCTCATTTAAAATATACCGAAGAATTTGTGATAGCTCCATTATCATTTTTGCGCTTTTAGGAGACTCTTCCTGTGCTTGCGAATAAATATTGTTTAAGGTATTGAACATAAAATGAGGTTGCACCTGAGCCATAAGCAGTCGTAGTTGTGCATCAGAATTTTCCTGTTGTAATTGTTGGTTACGCAATGTTTTTGAATAGTAATGTTTGAACATTTTAAAACTCGAGGCCAAGGCGACACCAGTTATGGAACCTTGTATACTGGCTAGGTAAGCCATGAAAAATTTTTCTTGGAATGTATTGGTAGTAAGGAAAAGTTTAGCATTAGAAATCCACGCAACTTTGTCCCAGGGAATGTAAATTAGAACAATAGCATGCATGAAGAGAGCAACAAAATAGAAAAGGATAAACCATAGAATCCCCTGAATATATTTCTGTTTAAAAACATAATATGGTAATACAAAATAAAGCACTGGATAGACTAGGAATGTTTGAGGGAAAAGGAAAAAAAAAGTTTCGGCGCTAGTTTTAAAGAAATCTGGAAATTTTCCAGTAGCCATATAGACCACGGGGTTAAGGTAGCGTGTTATTGAAAAATAACCGCCCCACAAGAGCCAGAAAAACAGGTGTCGCCAAAGACGATACTCTTTCTTATCGGATAGTATAAATTCCCTTACTGACATCCATGCGCTTATTTATTATTATAAATGTATTGATTTCATATCCAAGCTCGAATCTTTCACCATATAAAAACCTTATTCTAAGACAGACATAAACCACAACCCTATAAGTAATTTTAGTCGATAATTTTGTTGCCTTTGTCGCCTTTCATTAGCTCTCCGTCGCTATGGTAATTTTATTTCAGAAGTAAGGACTAAATTTAATAATATTTTCTAAGCTAATAATTTGAAAATCAAGAAATAAGCACGAAATAAATACTAAACAAAACTCGCTCTATAAAATTGTTGTTTTTGTTTGTTCTCTCG
>TARA_R100000935_G_scaffold22580_2_pt1 | contig 10186 bp, 10 predicted proteins | sample TARA_R100000935 | Tara Oceans TARA_R100000935 (sample SAMEA2621502) | marine metagenome | biome: marine biome (ENVO:00000447); feature: surface water layer (ENVO:00002042); material: "saline water (ENVO:00002010), including plankton (ENVO:xxxxxxxx)" | depth 5 m | reverse complement strand
TATTATGGTGGAGCTTACTACGATGTAACGCCTTTACAAGCAGCTGTTGCTAGTTGTACTTTAACAACAGTGCAGGCCTCAGCGACACTGACGGTCAATAAAGTAGGGCACAATTTATCAGCAGGAGATTTATTTACTTTTAGTGGTATGACTATTCCGGGAAGCGGTACGGGTTTTGTTGCAGCGGACTTTACAACTAATACATTTGAAATTGTAACAAGAGCCACCGATTCTTTTACCGTAACTATGAGTAAGGTTGAGTCGGGTTCTGGTGTAACAGGCGCTACAGGTTGTACTATAAACCCTTATATAAAACCTGGGCCGGCAATAGCTATTCCAGGCTATGGTTTTGGTGTAGCTCAATGGGGTGGTGAAACTATATCTTTAACTAAAAACGATTTAAATGGATTGTTAGCTGACACAGCTGCTGGAACAGGCGATTCTGGAACAACTGTAACTCTTACATCAGCTTCTGGGTTTTCTGCAGCAGGGCATATTTTAGTCGGGTCCGAATTAATTACTTACACAGGTATATCAGGTCAAGGTTTAACAGGTGCTGTAAGAGGAGCTTTAGGTTCAACGAGAACAGCCCATGCTGATGAAGCAGTCGTAACTGACGCAACTAATTTTGTTGCTTGGGGAAATGCAGCATCAACTACGGATGTGACGCTGGTACCTGCTAACTGGTCATTGGATAACTTTGGTACAATTTTAGTAGCTACTTTAAAAAACGGGAAAACATTTGAATGGAGCCCTTCTAGTGGCTTAACTACTAGAGCGACAGTCTCTGCAACAAACCCAACTACAAGTGTGATGTCGCTAGTTTCAGGTCGAGACAGGCATTTAATTCACCTAGGTACGGAGACAACTATTGGTAGTAATTCAACACAAGATAAAATGTTTATTCGTTTTAGCGATCAAGAAGACCGTGCCGATTATACGCCTGTATCTACAAATACAGCAGGTACTTTTAGGTTAGATTCTGGTAACGCTATCGTAGGCGGGTTACGAGCAAAAGATTATATTTTTATATTAACCGATACTTCTGCTTATACGATGCAGTTTGTAGGACCTCCGTTTACTTTTAACATACAACAAGTAGGATCTAACTGTGGTTTGATTGGACAGCATGCAGTAGTCTACGTTGATGGTGCAGTTTACTGGATGGGTGAGTCCGGTGGTTTCTTTGTTTTTGACGGTACGGTTAAAAGACTACCTTGTACAGTTGAGGATTTTGTATTTACCGATGTTGATTCTGACGATTTAGGTATAAATTACGATACAGGTGAATTGGTTTATTGTAATTATAATTCACTGTTTACTGAAATAAATTGGTTTTATGCAAAAGCAAGTTCTTCTGTTATTGATAGATGCGTTACTTTAAATTATCGAGAAGGTTCGTGGACAACTAGCTCATTAGCAAGAACTACTTACATAGACAAGTATTTATTTGATAACCCTCTTGCGTCAGAATTTGCAACAACTGGAGTACCTACGTTTCCAACTATTCAAGGAGCGACCTCGGCTCTCGGTGCAAGTACTTTGTTCGAGCACGAAAAAGGAGTAAATGAAGCAGATCAAAACGGAAATGCTACAGCCAGTATCGATGCGTTTATTGAGTCGGGCGACTTTAGTTTTGATTCCGGAGGTGGGCAAGGTGAAAGCTTTATTAAGATAAGAAGATTTATACCTGACTTTAAAATACTAGCTGGCAACGCTACAGTGACTATAAAGTTAAAAGACTTTCCAGCAGATACTGAAGCTAGTTCACTGTTAGGTCCTTTCACGGTCACCTCGTCAACTAAAAAAGTAGACACCCGAGTGCGTGGTAGATTTGCTTCATTAAAAATAGAGAACAAGGACGTGGATGAAAATTGGAGATTCGGTTCATTTAGAGCAGACGTACAACCCGATGGGAAAAGATAATGGCTAAAATAACCGTAACTATACCAGAGCCAAAACAAGAATATGATGTCTCTAATCAAAGACAGTTGTTGGAGTCTTTAAATACTATAAAGAATCAACTTAACTTTTCGTTTCAGACGGATTTTAAAAACGAACAAGATACATTTAACTGGTTTATATCATGACAATACAATATAAAAATCAAGGGTTTACCTTAGCTAACACTGCGGCTACTTCGGTATTAACCGCACCCGGTAACGCAAGACTTTTAATTAAACAAATACAGGCTGTTAATATACACAGCAGTGCGGTAACTTTGACAACTCAAGTAACCGATACGTCAGCAACAGCTACGCATACGATTGGTAATCAAGATATTGCAGCAGTCAGCACGGTTGATATTATAACGAACACGCTGGTATTGGAAGAAGGTGATATTCTTAAAATGACAGCAGAAACAGGTGCTAAAATATCAGGAATTATTTCTTACGCTCAATTAGACAGATCGCAAGAAAATGGTTAGAATACAGCCATGACTATTACTATAGATTGTGAAACAAAAACAAAGATAACTAATAACAAAACTGGCGTGGTGTACGAGTCGGAAGAGTTAGCTCAAGCCGATGTATCAAGTTCAGGTACTGAAACTAAAGAAGAGGATATTCAACGTGATGTAATTATCATTGTTCCTCAACTTGACCTTCACGGCGATACGAATGAGTGAGCCAAAAGGCGGAACTGAACTACAACACCGTTTTTTACAAGCACGAGTCGATCAAGACCTGCTAGACAATTTTCAAATATGCACCTCGATCCCAGGCAAAGTCCCTATTAATGAAAACAAGATAAACATCTTGTGGCAGAAAAACAGTTACGACCAACCCAACATAAGACCTTTTTTTGAAGACAAGTCTAACCACGGCAAGTACGACTGGTATGTCTTTAACTCTCATTGGAACTACGAGAAATTTAGGATGATGTATGACGTGCCTACTAATAAATGCCATGTCATTAAAAATGGGGTTACTAATTTTCCAGAAAGAAAACAATACAAACAAGGCGATACCGTTAGGTTAGTCTTTCAACCCACACCCTGGCGTGGGCTAAATGTACTGTTGCTAGCCATGCAACATCTACAGGATGAGAATATAGTATTAGACGTTTACAGCAATTGCGAACTATACGGTGATAAGTTTGCTAAAGACAACAACTCTGATTGGCAAGAACTCTTTGATCAAGCAAGAGAGTTGCCTAATGTTAATTATATCGGCTATCAGTCTAATGACTTTATCTTAACTAAGATGAAGGACTACCACATGTTTGCATATCCCAGTATCTGGGAAGAAACCTCATGTATCTCGGCCCTTGAAGCAATGGCTGCTGGACTGTATTGTGTTACGACAAACTACGGTGCTTTGTATGAGACCTGTGCTGAGTTCCCTATTTATGTTAACTACACTGATAACTATAAGAAATTAGCAGAGAACTTTGCTTACGCTATTAAAAATGCGGTTAATCATTTACACGAAGACTACATTCACGAACATCTTTTAGTTCAACAAGACTACGTTAAGCGTTTTTACAATTGGGATAAAAGAGCGTTTGAGTGGACTTCATTTTTAGAAGGAGCCTTAAATGCCAGATTCAAGTAAGCCCTTATGGTTAAATAAAGAAAGAGAATTAGGTATCTATGTAGCAACACCAGTGCATTCGGATGTTTCAATTCACTACACACAAAGTTTATTAGAGTTTCAAAAAGCTTGTATGGAAAAAGGTATAAAAGTTATGTTTGAAATGATAAAATCATCTTTAGTGACACAAGGTAGGAACTTATGTACTGCCTCTTTTTTACAAAGCGAGATGTCGCATATGCTTTTTATAGACTCAGATATAGCGTTTTCCTCTGACAGCATATGGAGTATGCTTGAGGCCGACAAGGACGTCATCTCTGTGCCTTATCCTCTTAAACACATTAAGTTCGACAGACTTATACAGAAAATAATACACGGTGAAGTGACCACGGCTCACGAAGCTCATGTCAATTGTAATAGCTACCCGTTAAGATTAGAGGATAGCGAATCAATTGAAGTAGAAGGTGACGGCGTTATTGAAGTCACCCACGCCCCAACTGGTTGTATGCTGATTAAACGAGAAGTATTTGATATCTTGATTGAAGCGTACCCCGATATGGAAATACACCAAGAAAATATCATTGACGGAAAACTACAGAAAAAGCCTCATTTGTATAACTTCTTTGACACTTATTACGATAAAGAGAACAAACGTTTTCTAGGCGAGGACTTTGCTTTTTGTAGGTTATGGCGTAATACAGGTGGCAAATGCTACTGTTACATTATGGACTACATCACTCATGTAGGTGAATTTCAATATACAGGACGTTTATGGGACGAAATGAAGCCTTCGAGTGTTGATACACCCGATAAATCAAGGTAAACTTAATACTATATATATATTAGGAGAACCGTAAATGGATCCATTGACATTAGCACTTTTATCAGGTGGAATTAGTTTTCTTTCCGCTAAAGCGTCAGGGGCTTCAACCCGTAACTCATTGTTTGCTGGAATCGTAGGTGGTGGAACATCTTTTGGGTTAGGTAAACTTGGTGGAAACCTGGCTGTAGGCGCTGGTAAAGACGCTGCATCAAATACATTGTTACAAAATCTTGGGAAAGGTTTTCAAGGCGGGACTAATATTGCGATAGGTTCAACAGTAGGGACTGGTGTAGGTGTAGGTTCTATGCCTGACCCAACACAACCCAAGCCTACTTATTCTCAAGGTGATTATGAAGACGCTCTTGCAAGAGAAAATTTAAAACCTCAAGGTTACGAAATGGGTGAAGTGGCAAGAACTGCCCCAGATAACCTTTTTCAGTACGGAGCAAATCCAACGGGTCAATTTGCATACAACAAAGGTGGTATTGTTAATGCTATCCCACATTATGCTGAGGGGGGTATTAATTACTTACCGAGTAAAATGGAACATGACGAAAAAGATTCAAACAATTATGTCAGAGCAGAAGGTTATGTAGAAGATGGCACAGGTGTAGGTGACAAAGATGAAGACACTATGTTGGCGCAACTAGCTGATGGTGAATTTGTATCTCGTGCTGATGCAATACTTGGAGCTGGCATTATGGCTGGAGCTGATCCAAAAGACATGAAAGAAATGAGAAAGAAAGGAGCTACCTTTTTTTACAACCAACAAGATCAAATGAAACGCATACACGATCTAGTGAATGCAAACTAAATTTATTAACTTTAAGAAGTTTGAGATAGAAAATGTTTGGCCTTTGGCAAGAGATTTAGTACAACTTGCATGTGATACCAACGGAGCGTTTGATGCCGAAGATATCAAAGCTTTATGTAAACAAGGGGCTATGCAACTTTGGCTGGTTCTTGGTGAAAACGATGAAGTTCTTGCAACCGTTGTAACGGAGTTAAGGATTTACCCAAACTATAAAGTTTGTGATGCAAGAATTGTAACCGGTAGAGATATGCATAAATGGCAGCACCATGTTAAAGATTTAGAAACATGGGCTAAAGGCAAAGGTTGTAAAAAAATGGAGTTATTTGCAAGACCTGGTTGGAGTAAGCTAATGAAAACCAAAGGGTACGAAAAAACGCATGTACAACTAGAGAAGGAATTATGATAGATTTAAAACAATTAAGTATGAAAGAGAAGGTAGAGTTATTCAATAAACTCTATTCTGATATCACGGATCACGGTAAGAATGGTGATGTGCATTTATCCCATATTAATGACTACGAAAGAAAGTTACTTATTGCTCATGGTGGGTGTGGCACTGTAAATGATGAAACAGGTTTACCACAATACTTCGGTGGTGGGGGTGGGGGTAGTTCTCCGTCCGATGTCACAACTAATTTTTCTCGTGAGGCTCCAGAAATTGAAGCAAGAAAACTTGCCTTGTTTGATCGTACAACCGCATTGGCACAACAACCTAGAGACATACCTGCTTATCAAATAGCGACTCCCGGAACAATGGAACAACTTGCTTTTGATAGAGGGATTAGTCAATTAGGTGTAGGTCAAAATACTACTAATCAAGCAATTGCTGCATCACAAGGTGCATCACAAACAGCGTTAGAGGCTCCAAACATTTCACAGTATTTAAACCCTATGAACAGTTTTGTGATTGATGAGATTACTAGACAAGCCGGTATACAACAAAATCAACTATCATCAGACGCTGTTAGCGCTGGTGCTTTTGGTGGTGGTAGAGAAGGTGTACAAAGAGCAGAGTTAGGTGGTCGTGCTTTAGAAAAAGTAGGGCTAGCACAACAACAAAATTACGGACAAGCACTTACAGCCGCTCAAAACCAACAACAACTTGCTGCTCAAACACAAGGCTATACTGCTCAACAGTTAGCAAGTCTTGGTAGACAACAACAAACTATGGCGGGAGTAGACACTACTAACTTAGCTCAAATGGGGCAGACTCAACGAGGCATTGCTCAAGCTCAATTGGATGCAGATAGAAAAACTAGAGAACAAGTTATAGCAGACCCTTACGCTAGAGCAGAATTTGAAAAAGGTATCATGACAGCATTACCTACTACTCTAAGTTCAATTACAACAGCTCCACGAGCACCACAAGCTAACCCATTGTCACAGGCGCTCGGCACAGGGTTAACTGCATACACAGCTTACTTAGGTTCTTAATTATGAATAAAATTTTAAGTAGAAAAATGTTTAGACAAAAGTACCTTGAGTCACAAAAGCCTTCAGGTTTTCAAAAGGGTGGTGTGGCAGAAGCTAACTTAGATATATCGGATGAAGAACTCGAAAAAGAGTTAAACATAGAAAAAACAGAGCCTAAAGTAGAACCTGAAGTAGAATCTACGGAACCTAAATCTTTTACTGAAGGTATATCTAAGTTATTAAGTCTAGATAACAACACGGGTGGTCTGACAAGAAACCAAAAATTACAAACATATCTAGCTCCAATCGCTGCAGCTTTATTAACTGGCGAGCAACGTGCGGGTGAAGGTAAAGGGGCAGGTACATTAAGAGCGCTAGGTTTAGGTATGGCTCAAATACCAACAGCTATTGCTGCAATAAATAAATCTGATTTAGAAGCTAGAAAGCTTGGTAAAGTAGAAGCTGATGCTGCGGCTAAAGGTAGTGAACAAATAGTATCATTGGAACAAGCTCGTCAATTAAAAGTTTCTGGACTTGATGGTATACCTGTTGACAGCAAAGGTTTTGTAAAAATAAAAACAGTTGTATCAGCCGATGGCGTTACAAGAAATCAATTAGCTGATGCTCCAAATATTACTGAAAGTTTCTCTAAAGATATTTTACCAAAAGCTAGCAAAGATATTTTAAAACCTGCCAGAGTAAATTGGTTATCTACTTTAACTCAATTAGAAAATAAGATAGAAAAATATGTTAAGAATGGAGAAGCTATCCCTGGTGTAGGGCCGCTTGGCTCTGGTTATATGGAAGGTGTTTTTGATGCTGATGCTAAAGAAATTAGAGGTATCTTGCAAGATATGAAAAACTTAAAAATCAAAGAATTATCTGGTGCTGCGGTTTCTGCGGCAGAGGCGGAAAGATTAGCAAAAGCGTTTAACGAAGGAAGCTTCTCTACTGAACAAGATTTAGTAAACTTTTTAGTTAGAGCAAGAGCGGTTGCTAAAAAGGGTAACGATGTGTACATTAAATCTTACAAAGGTTTTGAAAACTCTATAACAGATCAATTAGCCGGCATTCGTTCTTTTGATATCTCTCCTTTTGCAGAATTTGCAAGTCCTGGTGTTAGAGACGACCTTGCGATTATGGAGCAAGATGAGAAAGACGCTAAGAAAGAAGGTATTGAAATTATTGATTTAAAAGATATTAAGGAGTAAAACATGGGCGAAGTATTTATAAAAGGACATGGTAGATTTAAAACACAAGGTGATAAGCCTACTCAAGAAGAATTAGGTAAGATTAAAAATTTTCTTAAATCTGATGAATATCAAGATGCTCAAGCTCAAAAAGAAGCTGATAAATTTGTAGGTGGTAATGATTGGAGAAGAACCGCATTAGAAGTTTTAGGTGGGGTAGGCCTTGCTTTCGTGCCAGGTGGACAACTACCGTTGTTAGCTCGTGCAGGTTATTTTGCAAAACCTTTTTTAATGCAATTAGCAAAGACTGCTGGGCTTAGTGGTGTAGGTGGTGCAGGAGGTTCTGTAGTTTCTGAAACCTTTGACCCTACTTCTGATCCAGTCAAATCAGCTATCAATGCTGGAACTTCAATGGCAGTTGCTGAATTAATTGGTGGCCCTATTGCAATTAAAAGTTTTGATATTATTGGTAAAGCTTTAAAACCAAAATTAGATAAACTTAAATTAGTTGAAGAAGGTGAAAAAACAATTGAATTTCAAAAAAAAGAAATATTAAAAGACACCACAGGTAAATACTCTGATGTTGAAAAACAAATGGCTGCGGACTCTTTTATAACTCCTGGTATTGCATATAACAATTATCCTATAAACGTAGCTGAGAACGTAGCTGAAAGCTCGTTACTAGGTGGAAAAAGCATAGTAAAAGCAAAAGAAGGAGCACAATTTGTAGCAGAAGATTATGCACGAAAAATTGGTGCATTTCATAACAAAAATGTTTTAGATACTATGAAAAGAGTTGACCCACAAGGCGAAGATTTTGGGAATCTTTTAATAAATACTATAGCTGGTAAAAATAAGGAGTATAGAAATTTACAAAAAATAAAATATACTAAAGTTGACGATCAAATAAAAAAACATTTTGACGAAGTTAGCAATAGACGTGGGGATGATCGAATGATGAATTTAGCTCCACTTGAAAATACACTAATAAAAATAGAGGACGATTTACTAGGTGTTACAGGCCCATTAGCTCCTGAAGCTCAAGGTATTGCAAGGACAATAAGAGAAGTTATAGCTAAGGCAGAGACAAGAGGTCCAGGCAAAATGACATACAAGGAAGTCATAACCATGAAAAGGCAATTAAATGGTTTAGCTAGTTCTGCTTTCTTGAATACACAAAATAAACAAATGTACCTTGAAGCTATTGAACAATTAAAAGGAACTGTTGATAACATGTTAACAAATGCAGCCGTTCCAGCAAAAATTAAAACAGCTTTAAAAGAAGCGGATGCTTTAACAGAAAAAGGTAATAAACTATTTGTTAACAACGATTTACTTGCAAGAATTTTAAAAGAACATGAAAGCAGTGGTTTAGGGGCTAACGCTTATAAAATGCTTGTAAAATTTGATAAACCTCAAATAATTGGTAAATTAAAGGAGGCATTAGATCAAGGTATAACTACTGGACTTATTAAACCAAAAGATAAACTTGCAATAGGTCAAGGTCTTAAAGCTCAATTGTTTCAAGATATAATTACTCGTTCTGAAAGAGATGCGGGTAGCTTTGGTAAGATGATTAATGATGGTAAGTTCAAAGATTTTGTAGGGGCTCTTGGAAAAGAGGATGGTTCAGCCTACAGTGCTATGAAACAAGTTTACAATAAAAGTGAAATAGAAAGTATTCAAAGAGCGGCTAATGCTTTATCAACTGCATACGGTTCTTTAAATAAAAAAGGTAGACTACCCGGTGCTATGTTGATTCAACTTACACAAGGTGGAGCAATCGTTGGAGCTTTTACTGGAGTTCTTAGTGCCCCTAGTGCTGGTATATTATTAGCACCGATGGCTATGAGTAGGCTGTTTACAAGTCCAAAATTTAGTAAGTTTCTTGAAAAAGGTTATCAAGAAATGACAGACGAGGCTTTACAAATTTATAACAAAACAGGTAACGTAGCTGATATTACAGTTAACCCCATGAGAAAAACAGCGACAGCTTGGAGAAGAGTTATTAATGGTTTAGCGGCAGAAGGTTTAATAACCTTTGACCAACAAGAAAAATTCGATAGAAACATAGATGAAGGCTTATTAGAATATAGTAAAGATATTATTAAAAGAAAAAATGCAGAAGAACAAGGAGACCCCGTTGATGAAGAAGATGCTGTAGGTACAGATACTAATCTTGAAACAGCACCTCTTAGAAGACCAGACCCACTTGATGAAGCACTCGATTCACTAGGGCCAATGTCCTCGGCTCCTGCTCCAACACCACAGCCTCAAGGTCAAGCACCCCAGGCTCAAGGTTCAGGGATTGCATCGTTAGGTAATCAATCGGGCGGTAATCAGTCAGATCAATTAGCAAGAATGGAACAAGTTGGACTTCCCCTATTTAGAGGTTAATTATGAAAGATTG
>TARA_R100000935_G_scaffold33897_1_pt1 | contig 10226 bp, 12 predicted proteins | sample TARA_R100000935 | Tara Oceans TARA_R100000935 (sample SAMEA2621502) | marine metagenome | biome: marine biome (ENVO:00000447); feature: surface water layer (ENVO:00002042); material: "saline water (ENVO:00002010), including plankton (ENVO:xxxxxxxx)" | depth 5 m | reverse complement strand
CTGGTTTACGATATGGTTCTCGTCCAATGCGAGGCCTATTCCATCAATATACCCCTGATGGAACACAAAGTCGTCCGAAGTAAACCGTTCATTGGTCTTGCTGCTCTGGACATTCTCTCCAAAGCAGAGCTCACTGTTTATGGCCAAAACATCAAAGAGATTTTCCCCGATGGAAATCTTGGACCGGTCCAAAAGGATGTCGGTGTCAAAACCGGTATTGAACCCATTGAAATAATTGTCGGTCAAGGACAGGATTTCCTTTTCGGCCAATGGAACGAACTGCATTTTGCGACTGTTGTTGATAAAGGAGACGGAATCGTTTACGGAGTCCATAAAACTTTTGATCTGATCGTCCAGTTCCAGGGGAATGCCATGGGGCACTTTACGGAATGGATTCACATATTTGGCATTGTTCAAGGCTTTGTTCTTGGTAAGAATGAAAAACAGAAAGCATCTATGTTCAATGTACTCCCGACCCTTGAAATGCTGATGTGTGGCCTTGGCCAAAAAGGTGGTATTGGGTAATTGTTCCGAAGTGTACTGTTTCTTTAAATAAACATCCTGTTTGTGGATCACACATCCGATGGGCAACGATTTGATAGCTTGAAACCAGCTGCCATGGATATCCTCAAAATCCTTCTCCGAAAGTGAATAGATCTCAGGTAATGAGCCTTCATAACATAGGATAACATTGCCATTATTGGCGAATACGACATTTTCCTGTATATACGCAATGGGATGGTTTGACGATATGTTAATCTTGTCCATAAGTAAGTAATGACGATTTTTTATTGCTGATGATTTTTGGAAATACCCTCCAAAAGTTAATTGGCTGGGGGTTGTTTGTAATCCTGATCAAGGCTATATAAAGAGCAGCATTGAATACCAATACACCCATGATCATGGCAAGGCTGAACGAGAAAATAATGACCATTAAAGAACCGACCACACAGATCATCTGCAGTGCAAAAAAGGAGATGGACAGGCCGAATATCATGGCCTGTTTTCTAATGTTCCGATATGCCTCGAACCTTTTCATCTGTTGATATTTATTTGTTTTTTATTGGTCAGACCTGCCTGACTTCTTCATTCCCGTCCTTACCGGAACGGGCGGACAGGCGGGTGCAATTCGCCATTAAACCTCTCGATTGCTATCAAGATTCGGTTGGCTCATTTCATTAGACCACTATTCCTATTAGATAGGTAAAGATGCCCACAACGGCTCCTGCAATCAGGACAAAGACCAGTACCCGGGTAATACCTTTTTTAAGATCTGAATTCTCTCCGAAGAAATGGCCGGCATTGAAGAGGAAGCCGATAAGGAAAATGACCCCTAGGATAATGGGGAAGATAGTCCTGATTGTATCTGAAACGTCATTGACAGAGTCTTCAATGCCCCCGATTTGGGCAAAAGTTGACCCCGTCGTCATAAGTAAGAGTAAGAGCGTTTTAATTGGTTTATTCATGACTGTTCGTTTTTTAAGCCCTTCAAACAATGTTGGAAAGACCGATTGATGAATTATTCATTATGGAATTTCCAAAGGATGTGGCAAATCGATAGTAATCGAATAAATTTTAACAATCGAAAGCGTTAAGATTTAGTGGAATGGGAACGATTTGGGGTAAACGATGAAAATTGTGCAACACGCACTTTAAAAATCGAACAAAATGAATCGTTTTTGGATAGTTTGCCTGTGGCTAGGTTTTGCCCCTTTTTGTAATCCTACACTGGCTCAAGAAAATAGACGACAAATGATAATCCTCGACCCCGGCCATGGAGGGGTGGATTCGGGAGCTATTGGAATTAATGGGATAATGGAGAAGGATGTCGTTCTGGAAGTTGCTAAAGAGTCAATACGTTTGAACAAGGAACTGTTTGGAAACACCTTGGATATCTACTTGACCAGATATAACGACACTTTAATTTCCTTGGGAGATAGGACCAAGTTGGTCAAGATTTTGCAACCAGATATTTTTATTTCCATTCATTGTAACCAGGCTGATAGGAGGGAAGCCCAGGGAATTGAAGTCTATGTGCAGCAACCAAATTCTAATACGAATTCAGGCCTTCGATTCAAATCCGAAAACTTGGGGGAATCATTATTGTCGGAATTCGATAAGGCTTTAGGATTTAAAATTAGGGGGTTGAAATTTGCCAATTTTCAAGTGCTCAGGGAAACGCAATACATTTGTCCCGGGGTATTATTGGAAATTAGTTTTTTATCGAATTGGGAGGAGGCGGAGCATAATGTGAGGAAGGAGAGTATTAGGGCGTTTGGGATGGCGGTGCTTGAAGTTTTGTTGGAATGGTAATAATATTGGTCGGAGTTACTGCACAATTGGGAATAATGCCCGTTATGGGTTTTATAGTAGCGGAGCTATGTAATTTTTCGCCCGAAATTGCATTGCGAATTGTGCTGATTGGTTGCTCTCCTAGCGGCGGTCCATCCAATGAGATGGCCTATGTAGCAAAGATTAATTTAGTACTTTTCAATATCATAACTTCCATAGCTATATTTCTTGTCTCCCTTTATCAGCCTATTCTTGATTAAATTATTGGCAAGAGAATTTGTTGAAATTGATGTTTTGGATACAATAAGGTGTATTATGAAGATATTGATTTTATCTATTGGCTTCGGATTGATTTTTAATAAAATAATAGGGTTTAGGGTATTATAGTTGAACCGTGCAATACCAATTATATTAATATTAGGTATAGATTGAATAATTGTTTTAATCACTCCGGCTGTAGGAGATAGACTTTTGGATATTGCTTATGTTCTGATGTTACAGTTACACATCCACAAATTGTATGATCATGTTCTTGGGCATTGGTAGACGAGACTGATCAAGTTAACCAAACGGGATTCGCGCACTATTGCCTTGGAAGTTGGAATGTAAAATGGAGGCCTTGCATCAAGTTTAGCTTATGTCTTTGGTAAAATTGTGACTATAGGGCTTGCTCCTACCATTTTGAACATTTGAAGAATATTACTGGTTAGGTTTTAGCATTCTATTGGCCTAAGAAGGCCCCCTATGGAACATGAAAATGACTCAGATCTACATAATAGGTAATATATTGAATTACAGATTGAATCGGAATTTGTATCAACAATGAGTCCTATGTTAGGATTTATTTAAAGCTTAATTGACTGCCTAGTATGGTGGCCTGTCGGAGGGTATAGTTTAGAATATTTATAGCCTCAGTATCGAAAGGGCTCTTAATTAGGAAATCAAAGTAATTCATATCAGCAATTAATTCATTCATTAGCCTATGACGGTGGATATTAATATCTATGGATGTTAATTATCTTCATTGTTAAAGGACCAAAGTCTTAAGAAACAACCATCTCATTGGCCTCATCTAAAACATGGTTGGTGAAACTCCGTAAATAGATTTGGGTCGTTTTAAGGGAATTATGGCCCAATCCTTCGCTAATGACCTCGGTAGGTATTCCCATATATTTGGCGATGGTGGCCCAGGAATGGCGGATGGTATAAGTGGAAAAATTCTCTTCTATTCCGGCATCCATGGCAATGGTCTTGAGGTGGCCGTTCATCCTTCGTCTGAGGGTCTTGTATTTTTCATAATGTTTTGTGCTGCCATCATAATTTGCCGGGAACAAGTAATCGTCCTTTGCCTTGCCCACGGTGTAATAACCCAAAATTTCTGACAGTTCTTCGGTAATGCGTACGGATAGCTGGTCACCGGTCTTACTGCGGCCATAAAATATGCGGTCTTGGTGTATGTCGCTTATCTTTAGTTTTACCAGATCAACAAAATTCATTCCCCTGCAGTTGAACATGACCAGGGCATAATTTTTGGCGTGCCATATGGGAGTGCCAGTGACATATTGTACATCCCTTATTTTTATAAAATCCGCTTTTTCGACAGCCTTTTTTTTGGTTCGTCTGGAAGTCGGTATTTTGTAATGGTCGAAAGGGTTTTTTTTGGTGTAATATTGGTCCTCCCTAATAGCACTGTTATATAACGCCCTTATGGCCCTCAAATAGCAACTTACCCCGTTCTTGGAGTTGCCTTTCGCCTCCTGTGCAATCTGGAAATTGGTCAAAAAGGTAACGGTTATTTGGTTTAGTCGTAGGTCTTTGCACTTGTTGAATTTGGTGAGGGCCCTAATGGCGCCTACATACCAGGATGCGGTACTGGGTTTGTTGGACATTAGTTTTCTGTCTATGATAACTTTTCCCCACTCCCTCAAGGTGATACCGTTATCCACGTCATCCCGAATTTGCGTATCCACTTTCTTGTCCCAGGCTTGGTGTATGTACTGGACCAGAGTGTCGATATCTATGGAGTTGATGCTGTCACCCATGTCGGTGATAAGTTTGTGGGCCGTGTGCAGTTGGTCATATATTTTTTCGTTCGCCTTGTCGCAATCCATGTGGCCATTTTTGTAAGCAGACTTTTTCATACGCATATATCTTTCATCCCATCCTGATTTGGGACAATGATAGGGTAGGCGAATGATTCTAGCTTTTTTGTGAAATAGTCGGATGGCCACTGGGTACAATCCATTGGTAGAACTTTTTGCTGACTTTCTAGTGTCCAATATTAACCTAACCTTTGCCATTTTCTACTTAAATTTACCTAAATTTAGGAAAAAATAAGGCTCACTTTGTGCACACTTTTTTTTGAAACCATATGAAACCATATGATATTATATTTTTAAATAATAAGCATAAGTAATTGAAAATAAGATAGTTATGTTGCGTTTTGAGTGTGTTTAAAACTCGAAATCAAAGTCTTACAAGCAGGGGGTCACTGGTTCGAACCCAGTAGGGCCCACAGTAACAAAGATAAGCTTTTCAAGAAATTGGAAAGCTTTTTCTTTTTTACGGGTACAACATAGGTACAACAAAATTATTTTTAATTTATTAAATTTAGTTCAAGCTTACACTTCTTCAGGTTTGAACTTAATTGATAAAATAATCGATCGGCTGGACGCTTTGGATAAATTTAAAGAGCGGGTCTATATTTGGTATAACTATAAGGATACCCAAGTAGCACTGGCCATTATTCTGTTTTTGGTCCTGATCGGAACAGTCCTTTATTTTATTTTCGATGTAGGCCTTCCCTGGTATTGGTCCCTGATCTTTGTTTGCTCATTATGTATCGGTATACTTTATTTGATTGTCCGATATACCAGAAATAAAAGGAAGAATATTGGAACGGTTATGGCAGTACCCATCAAGACCATTGGGCTGGACTTCAACCGGATGGTCCTGGATAACATTTACTATGTCCTTAGGGGCTATGAAAAGATCGATGTCGAAAAGACCGGAATCGATAATTTCCATTCAGTGCTTACCCAACAATTTGAGGACACGGACTCGGAAATACATTTCATTGCCATGAACTGGGGGGAAGTACGGTATGTATTGTCAAAGTTCAAAGAAAAATGCGGTGTGGAATATTCAACTTTTGAGAAATCCAATAAATTGTTCTTGGATGGAAAGCCCGTTACCGCAAAAAAACTTTCCAACAACGGTCTAAGAAAGCATCCTGCCAAATACTTCACCGATAAGATCGATAGCTGCTTTCCAAGGTAAAAAAGGGTGTATCTGTGAATTGTAGGGGTGTATGTCCCCTTTTGTTATGTCTTCCCTTGTCATCCAGCTATATTGGTCTTCGAATTCAATATCGTAAAAGGCCTTTTACTCATCATTAATTTCTAAAACGTGAAACCATGAATGAGCAAACAAATGTAATGTCCGATCCAGACGCGGACAAATCGGTCATTGAACTGTTAAAGGAAATAAAGGGGCTTATGGCCTTCAATAAAAAGGTCCTTAATCTGGAAGACTTGGTGCAATACACAGGGATGTCCGAAAGTACTATCTACAAACTTTCCAGACTGAATATGATCCCCAAGGGCGATAATAGGGAAATCCGCAAACTCTTCTTTGAAAAGGATAGGATAGATGATTGGTTATTGGGGAAACCTGATGTCTCGGATGAATATCTAGAGCAGAAATTCAATGAGCAGCTATTGAAAAACAGAAGGCGGTAACCCATCCTATTTTTCTTAAACTGCCTGTTATGATAGATATACCGTACATCCGGGTGGGCACTGCGTATTATAAAATGGTCAAGGTGCCCACCATCTCCGGCCATTTCAATGAAGTGCTCACCCACTGGAACATTGAGACCATTCGCCAGGACCATGGCAAGGATTACCTGAGCAAGGTGCCCAAGTACGATGGGTTCACCTGTATACCGAACCACATCGACTTCAAACAGGAATACCAAAAATTTTATAATACCTACTCCCCATTGGCCAAAGAACCGATAGAGGGGGACGTCTCGACCTCCCTCGGATTTATCCGGCATATTTTCGGGAGGCACTATGAGCTGGGATTGGACTATTTTCAATTGCTCTACACCAAACCGGTTCAGATGTTGCCCATACTGTGCCTGGTCTCCAAGGAGCGATCCACAGGGAAGAGTACTTTTTTGAAATGGTTAAAGGCTATTTTCGAGAACAACCTTACCTATCTGACCAATGACAGCTTTGGTAGCCAGTTCAATGCCGATTGGGCCAACAAACTGCTAATCTGTATCGACGAAGTGCTGTTCAATAAGGAAGAGCTTACCGAACGGATCAAATACCTGAGCACCACCAATATCAATAAGTTGGAGGCCAAGGGGAAGGACAAAAGGGAAGTGGAATTCTTTGGCAAGTTGTTCTCATTGTTGCTGCAAAGGATAAACTTTATTAAGATAGATGGGAACGAGACCAGGTTCTGGGTATTGAAGATACCCCATCTGCAGAAAGAGAATACCCATTTTTTGGAAGCCCTTATTGAAGAAATACCCGCTTTCCTATATTTTTTGAAGGGTCGTAATCTGACCTCACGGCATATCACCCGCATGTGGTTCGCTCCGGGGCAGATCAAAACACCTGCCCTGAGGAACCTGGTGAGGCACAACCGTAACCGGGTGGAAAAGGAATTGGCCTCACTGTTACTGGGAGCCATGGAGCATTTTGATATTACGGAAATAAACATATGTCCCTTGGATGCACTTCAGCTATTGAGCCGTACACGAATCAAGACCGATATTACCCATTTAAGGCGAATGCTGAAAAAAGATTGGAAACTGGAGAACAAGGACAATACCCTCAGCTACTACAAATTGGTGATCTGGCAGGATGCCACCATGCATTTGATGGAAGCCAAGGGACGCTACTTTACGGTGGATAAATCCTTTCTGCTGGAAAATTTTGATGAATCGATGACAGATTGATGGGAGGTCAATGCCCGTCGATGTTGGTGCGCTCATCATTATATCATCATTTGTTCATCAAAATAAAAAGTGATGACGACCAGGAAAACCTAAAACCATAATAGTGATGAATCGATGAATGTTTTGATGACCGGGAAAGCCCTGTAAATATTGACTTTGGGAAGGTTTGTCATCAAAACATCAAAAAATTGAAGATAAAGTATTGCTAATGAAAAGAAAAAGATCCCATAAACTATCGTGCGAAAGAGCCCGAGCCTTTCCCATCGAGAAAGCGCTGGCAAAACTCGGGCACTTTCCGACCAGATCAACGGAGAAAGAAGCTTGGTTCCTGAGTCCTTTCAGGCCAGAGGACCAAGCCTCTTTCAAGGTGTCCAAGGAACTCAATAGATGGTACGACCATGGGGCCGGGAGAGGGGGCAACGTAATCGACCTGGTCTGTATTATAAACGGATCATCGGTTAAGGAAACCCTGGATTGGTTGGAGAACGGCCAGATCTCTTTTTCTTTTCAGCAGCAGCCCTTAATTCCCGAACAAAATGCAAGCGGTATCCGGGTCCGCTATGCACGGCCCATTGGACATTTTGCATTGATCAGGTATCTTAATTCACGTAAAATCCCTGTTTCCACAGCAGCCAAACTTTGCCAGGAGGTCCATTACATTCTTCGGGGCAGAAACTTTTTCGCCATCGGAACGAAGAATGATTCAGGAGGATGGGATCTTCGGAACAAATACTATAAGAACTCCAGCTCCCCAAAGGATTTCACCCACATTAAGAACGGTAACCGCAGATTGATAGTCACAGAGGGCCTGTTCGATATGTTGAGCCTTATGGAATGGGACAAAAAACTACGGGGTGAAAATGACCTATTGATATTGAATTCCCTTGCCTTTGTGGAAAAAATACCCGGACTATTTGAAAACTATAAATCCATAGCGCTATACCTGGACAATGACAAAGCCGGTAAAAGAGCAGTGGAAATATTGCTGGAACAGAGCCCAAAATGCAGGGACATGTCAAACTTGTACAAGGATTTTAAGGATGTGAACGCATGGTGGATGTCGAAAAAACTATGACCCATCGGGGAAGGAATTCAAGATGTGTCTTTGTTGCCACAAAGACGATCTTGCTTTGCTCCCGGAGGTCGCAAAGAAACAAAAAATGAAAAGGACCTACATCAAATTCCGATGTTCCCTCTTCGAGAAGAAACTGCTCAGGATCAAGGCCAAAAAGAGCGGCCTGAGCGTAAGCGAATATTGCCGTCGTGCCGCTTTTGGGGACAAGATCATCGAGCGCTTGACGGAGGAACAGATAGACATCTATAAGATGCTGATCCAGTATGCAACAAACTTTAAGCTGATCGGGAACATGTTCCGGAAACGGAATCCCAAACTGGCGGAAGAGGTCACAAAACTGGCCGAGGAAATACGGAACCATCTTTACAATTTCAAAAAATGATAGGCAAGGGAAAATCGATATCGCACACCAGGGCTTCCATGTCCTATGGCTGGAACCAGGAGAAGGATGCGGAGGTAGTATATTCCAAACATCTGGCCGGGGAAACTCCCGAACAGATCACGGAGGAATTCAAGATCATCCAAGAACAGAATGCCAGGTGCACCAACAATACCCTGAGCTTTGTCCTCAGTCCTACCATTCAGGAGGGAAAGGATCTGAGCGCCAAGTCGCTTGGCGAGATAACTGAAAAGTTCCTCAAGGAAATGAAACTACAGGAGCACCAGGCCATCGGCTTTGTACACAGGGACCAACAACATACCCATGTCCATTTATACGTGAACCGCATCGATTTTAACGGCACTGCCTATAACGACAGTTTTATAGGAAAGAAGAGCCAACAGGCCGCAGAAAATGTCGCCAAGGAAATGGGGCTTACCACGGCAAGGGAGGTGCAACAGGAAAAGCTGGACAAGATCAAACTCATACGATTTGAGATCAAACAGGTCCATGAAAAGGTCATGGCAGAACACCGCCCCAAGGACCTGGACCGGTACATTAAACTTATGGAAGAAAAGGACATAAAGGTAGTTCCCAGTATCAACAAGTCGAACCGATTACAGGGATTTAGGTTTGAGTTTAAGGGACACAGCCTAAAGGGGAGCGAGGTGCACCGTTCCATGTCGGGCAGTAGATTGGTGATGGGGATAGGGGAAAACGCGGGTAAGGGCTTCGTCAAGAACAAGGACAATACAGTCAGCCTCATGGGAAGGGCCACGCAGCTCAGCGGGAATATCGCCTTGAAGTTGGCAAAACAGGTCATCAAACAATCGATCCAAAAAAGTGCGGGATTCGAGATAGGATACTAATGATAAAACGAAAATAATATGGCAAAGTTGGACGAGATTACGGAACTATTGACGGACGAAGTTGAAGGATTGAAACGGATGTTGGTGAAACTGGAGACCTTGAGCAAGGAACTCACGAGTTCGGAAACGGTACAGGATATTTCGACTATCAGAAAAGAACTGAAGGAGCTCAACAGAACACAGGGGGATCATTTCCAAGGGCAGGATACTATAATCAACCAAATAGGGGAGCAGTTGAGAAAGTCGCAGATCATCCCTGAATGGCTATTGTTCATGGTCAGTTTGATATTAATTACTTCTTTATCCATTTCGGGCTATTTGGGCTACCAGGTGGTACAGTTCGAAGAAGAAAAGGAGAAGGCTTTCGAAGAGGGAAAAGCAGCCAATCCAACGGAACTGAATAGCTATTTTAAAGAGCATCCCGATATCTACAAGCACTTTTTGATATGGTCTAATGAGGAAAGAAAGCCAGGTCAAAAGTAGGTTGCGCCCTGATTCGATTTTATTTAACGCTTATCCCCCCGAACGCTATAAAATCGAATCAGGATCCAAGCGCAAAGTTTTTGTAAGATTTGGGATTGAAAAAATTGGAATTAATAAATTTGAATTTTATACTGTCCTATTTTTAGGGAAGGC
>TARA_R100000935_G_scaffold45_2_pt1 | contig 10254 bp, 7 predicted proteins | sample TARA_R100000935 | Tara Oceans TARA_R100000935 (sample SAMEA2621502) | marine metagenome | biome: marine biome (ENVO:00000447); feature: surface water layer (ENVO:00002042); material: "saline water (ENVO:00002010), including plankton (ENVO:xxxxxxxx)" | depth 5 m | reverse complement strand
TGTTATGGTAATTGCTTGTCCACACGCATTAGGGCTTGCCATTCCCCTGGTGGTTGCAATTTCTACGGCAGTATCTGCTCAAAATGGATTGCTTATCCGAAATAGAACTGCGTTTGAAGAGTCCAGAAAAATTTCAGCTTTGCTTTTTGATAAAACAGGAACACTAACCAAGGGTGATTTTGGTGTCACTCGAATTGAGTCTGTTAACGAGACTTATTCAACAGAGGAAATTTTAAGACTTTCAAGTGCATTGGAACAAAGCTCAGAACACCCTATTGCAGTTGGTATTATCAAAAAAGTAAAAGAAGATAATATTACTATCCCTAGCCCAGAAAACTTCAATGCTATTACTGGTAAAGGTGTAGAGGCAAATGTGGAAGGCAAACAAGTTAAGGTAGTAAGTCCAGGCTATCTAAGAGATGAGAAAATTACTATTCCTGAAGATGCTTACAGCGATGCAGCGGAAACTGTAGTATTTGTTTTAATTGATGGAAAATTGGCCGGTTACATCGCCCTTGCTGATGAAATAAGACCAGAATCTGCCGAGGCAATCAAAATATTTAAAAAGAATAACATTAAAGTTCTAATGGCAACTGGTGATAATGAAAAAACCGCTAAAGCTGTGAGTGAAAAACTTGGATTGGATGGTTACTACGCCGAGGTATTGCCACATCAAAAAGTTGAAATTGTAGAAGAGTTACAGAGCAAAGGTGATTTTGTAGCTATGACGGGTGATGGTGTAAATGATGCGCCCGCGCTCGCAAAAGCCGATGTAGGAATTGCAGTAGGCTCAGGTACAGATGTAGCAGCTGAAACTGCCGATATTATTCTGGTCAACAGTAACCCACAGGATATTGCCAACCTAATTTTATTTGGAAAAGCGACCTACAATAAAATGATTCAGAATTTGATTTGGGCTACGGGATACAATGTCGTGGCTATTCCTTTAGCAGCCGGTGTATTATATTCTTCAGGCTTTGTTTTAGGTCCTGCGGTTGGTGCGGTATTTATGAGTTTGAGTACAATTATAGTGGCTATTAATGCGCAGTTATTGAAGCGAAAAATCGGTAAAAAATAAATGGATAGAAAAGAAAAACTCAACAGGATATCTTTAATCCTGTTGAGTTTATTTGTAGTGATGTTGGGTTATGGTATTTTATTGCCAACCCTTCCCTACTATACCGAAAGATTAGCTTTAAAAGACAATCTCGACACCGATTTAATCAACTTCCATATTGGGTTGCTTACCAGCATTTATCCACTATTTCAATTAATTTTTGTTGTCGTTTGGGGAAAGTTATCTGACAGATATGGTCGTAAACCCGTCATTATTATTGGTTTGATTGGCTTTGTAATAATGCAATTGCTAACTGGGCTTGCAACATCACTAACGATGCTATATATCGCTCGGATTTTTGGCGGCATATTTACTTCATCAGTTATTCCTGTCAGCAACGCATATTTAAGTGATATTACTTCAGAAAAACGTAGAACGAAGATAATGGCCTGGTCTGGTGTAGCCATTAGTTCAGGGGTTATTTTTGGACCCGTTATCGGTGGCTTTCTTTCGCAATCAGACCTTCATTTTGAGTATGCAATTGGTCAACTACATTTAGGTAGATTTTCCACGCCGTTTCTATTTGCTGCATTATTAGGTTTTATTGTGTTAGTCATTGTTGTAAAATGGTTAAAAAATTCCGTTCGCATCCATAAATTTACAACTCAAAAATTCAGTTTTCACTTCTCGTTCAGCCAATATTTCCTTATTCTATTGGCCTTGTCATTTGTTATCCAATTTGTAGTGACCTTGTTTGAAACTGTTTTTTCAATCTACGGTAAAGACGAATTAGGGTTTAACAGCAATCAGGTTGGTATTGGTTTTATGCTGTGTGGTTCAATAATGGCTGTTTTGCAGCCTGTATTTGCCAGTTATGGGGAAAAGATTCTATCTACTAAAAAGCAAATCGGCTTTGGGTTATTCATTTCAGGAATTTCATTAATTGTCTTTCCTTTTTTCAAAAATGAATTTGTTGTGTACGGTTTAATTGTGGTGTTTGCTGCTGGTGGTGCTATGGTTACACCTAATTTGCTGTCTGCGGTATCCTTGTTATCCAAAACAAATACAGGTCGAAATATTTCAATACAAAGTTCAACAAACAGTATCGGTCAGATTTTAGGTCCCATTTTAGGAACTTGGTTGGTTACCGGTGGTTTTTATTATCCATTTCTAATTGCAGGAAGCATTATTTTAGTTGCTATTGGTTTTCTCATTTTTCTAAAAAAACCACCTATTTAAAGAATACTGAATTATTACAAATTCTTAAAAAAATAATCTAACCAATAAGCCCCAAATCTATTGTGCATAAACTTATTCAAACAATTTTAGAAAATTATAAAGAAGAAATAAAAGTAGTTGAAGAATCTAATTTAGATGATTTCAATAATGTAGAAAAAGGAATTTCCATTTCCAGGCAATACTTACAACAACTACGGATATGTGTTCGGGAAAATGAATTCGTTGATAAACAGAACGAAATTATTTTCTTTAAAAAACATAAACCCTATGTCTACAGTAGATTAAAGTTTTATGCAAAACTCTATAATTTCTTAATAAACAGACCTGCTGGAACCATAAAATCTCAACAGGATTTTATCGATTCTGAAATAAACAGACTACAAGAAAGTAATAGACGTAATATAGATTTCATCAAATACTACAGAGAGGGTTCTGAGCTTTTGGATGAATTTTATTTTCTAAGAGGTAAGGACAAAATCAGTTTGGTCTCAAACACCTCTCATTTTTACACGGATGCTGAATTTTCCACAAGCCACGATAATGCGATTGCTAAAATTATGGCATATGACCTATTAATTAGTCATTACTCTGAGGAATTGAATAATTTGAGAGGATTATCCTATGGCATTCCAAATAAACTAAATACTCTTTCCAATGGCGAAAGATTAGGCTGGACAGCGTCGAAAACAGACCTTATCGAATTGATTTATGCCTTACAAGCATCTGGGGCAATAAAAAGTGGTTCACGGTCTAATATTAAGAATATAAACGAGCTGATTGTAAAGAACAAAACCCATTCAAATACTGTTATTCTTCTTGACCTTCCGGGAAATATCCCAAAAAGTTTTGTCTGCGGAAATTCATTTTCAAAAGCATTAGCCAGATAGTTTGATGAAAACTTGTGACCTATATTGGATATTTTATCCACGATAATAGGATATGCTATACCCAAAATTGCGATGTCGATAGCGACACAGATTTCTATAATATACTTTAATTCCATTCACATTAATTTACAATAGTTCTACCGCCTTGTACCAATAATAAAATATAGATTTATCGGGTTGGCGTTTTAATCTGTTCAAAAAGGCCCAATCCGGATTTTTAATAACCAATTCCTTTGTATCCTGATTCTCATAATATTCTATTTCAACATCTTCTTTTTGTAGAATAATAGCATTCAAATAGGCTACTTTGGCCGAAGCTGCCAATGCTTCTTCAATCCTAAAGTTCCCTGTCATTAAAAATGCGCTACCAAAGCTTCGTATGCCAGAGCTTAAATCTGCAAATTTCTTTTTCTTTTCAGCAGTTGGGTTACGTTCTCGTCTTGCCATAATAGCACAGGTATTTATGGAATCCCATAGCACATCCTTTTCATTGAGTTTCCTTTTACTAAAATCCTTGTCCGAACTTCGATAGGATAGTTCTGCTTTCGCGAAAGCTGAAAAACTTTTCTTTACCATTGCTACATCAGTAATATTTTCAAAAAGTTTTCCCAAGTCGAACAATTGCTTGCAGATTTCCATTGCAAATAACTGGTCGCCTTTGTAGAATGGTATGCCTATGGTATCTGGTGCAAAAGCTGTTAGCTTATCGCCACAAATAGCGTTTACCGAAGGCGTAGTAATTGTTGTAGCAGTTCCATCAATGGAAAGCCAAGGTGTTTCAATGGGCGATTCTATAAGTTCTGGATAGTGCGGACTGTCAAAAAGGATATCCAATAGAATGGTTCCAGGAACGTTTGGATTATATACCGACTCGAACTCAAAGGTGTAATGTGCCTTTGGAACACCTTCCTTATAACTTCTATACTCATTAAGCACGTGCTTTTTGAAATGTGAATTGGCTACAACTACATCCAAAATTTCTTCTAATTTATCACGCTCTACGCTCGATATAATATCGATATCAATAGAAAATCGGTTCCCTTCTTTTAGCAAAAGCACAAGTGATGTTCCCCCTTTGAAAACAAAATCGAGTCCTGAAACTTTTAAATGTTCGAGTAATGATAGTGCGTGAACCATTTTTTCCAGAATGGTTACATCGATTCCCTTATGTTCCTTTTTTGCACGGAAGCCATTCAGCCATTCCTTTTCAAAACTTTTGTTGTTAATCATAATGAATATCTTCTAAAAAATTTGGAATGTTGTTGCCTATAAACTGCTTTATTTCCTGTTCTTTTTTGCGTCGCTTGGCATAGCTGAACAACTTTGTAAAATTGATGCTATATCTATCAATTATTTTCTCGTAGATGTTTACCATTTCAGAACCTTGGTAAAAATGTAGCAGATTTTCATCTGCAAACAGGTCCACCATAATCTTTTCAAGAGTTGCAATGGGCACTACCGTTTTTTTATTTTTTATTTTTTGAATGGGTGCCCTTGTCACCAAACGTTTAATGATAACTGGCACGTTACTTTCTGAAATATAGAATTGAATTTCCTTTTCATCTGGATTTAGGAAAAAATCCATTCTTAGATTATCATTTAGGTAGTAATAGAGTGAGTCTACAAATTCTTTTTCTACTTCAACGACAATCATTTGATTTGACGTCTGGTGCTGAGAAAACTCATTGAGCCATTGGGTTTCCCAAATGGCATATTTTATGTCTTCAAAACGCTCATTGGTTTTACGGGCTATCTTGAACACACTATCTGATAGAAGAGGTTTATATTTAGGTTTATAGGAAATAACATAAAGTCCACGACCAATGGTTTTGATGATATCTTTTTTCTTTAGGTCATAGATTCGCCAACTAAAGGTGCTTTCCTTTAGGTCCGGTTCAAAATCCAGATAGAAGTTATATAGCGCATCCCTATCAAAAGAACTACGGTCTTTGAAAGCTTGTATCAGTTTATTTTCAATAATCTTTGGCATAGTTAAAAATCAAAACTTTGCCAAAAATACAAAAAAGTGGCGAATATTTGAAAACAAATTTTTGCCACTATATAGATTAAGTGGTAATAATTGGAAATTAAACCTATCTAAATTCAGACAAACTTAGAATATGATAATAGCAAATACATATATTACTGTTTTGGGTTCAATATGGAAAGGAATTGCAACGATTTCAATTTTATCTCTTCAATCACAACACTATTCTTTTCAGTCTCAAGTAATGCCCAATATTTGGATTCGTTCCAAACAAATTCTCTTGTTAGACCAGAACCGCGTTGATTTATAAATCCCCAGAACCAAAGGTCGTCCCAAACTTCCATTTCTTCAGAAGAATAATTATGCTGTAGCAGTTTATTAATTTTATGGAAATTCCATTTAATTGTTGGGTCAATACGATGGAAAATTGCTTCAATTACAGCATCGACAGGTAAGAAGATTTTTTCTTCTTTGTCAATGATTTTCGGCGCATCGTCCCATATTGAATTTTGAAATCCATACTTACCATTATGTAAATGATAAATGGTTTTGGTAAATAAGGCAGATGTTTTGTTGCCCCATCCTTTTTGTCTCAACATACCATAGTAAATAGATTCATAATTATAGGCATCATTTTCTTTATCTGTTAGAAAATCGATGAATGTCTTAAAACTATGAAGCTGTAATTTATTCGAATATACTTTCTGAAAAAAAGGTGCAAGTAAGTCAATTTTAGGTTGGCTTTGTGTATTCGCTACGTGATGAAGAATTGAATACAATTTATCTTCGAGTGAATCGAACGGCGCTAAAAACCGGTTATAAGAATTTGACTGAACCCTTTTATTATAATATCTGTTCTCATTCAAGAAATGCAATAAAGAAGATAATTTGGAATTCATTGTTGTATTCAAAATCAACTATTTTTCAAGGGTTACCGTTCCCTTAGCATTAACCCAATAATGTTGTATACCTATCTTATTGAGCTCTGGAATAATACTGGCTATTGCTTTTCTTATTTGTTCGTCTTCGGGATGCGCAATGGCAATTTTTGCATTTGGGAACGCAACTTTGGTTTCCAAGCATTTAATAATTGCTTTACCAAAATGAGTTTTAATCTGTCCAGAGTTGAAATAATCTCGTCGCTTTGTTGGCGAATCCTTATGTGCTTTTGCACCTTTTACCTCAATTAATAATTTTTTGTCATTCTTAACAGCTACAATATCATATCCTCTCGTTTGGCCCAAGCAATAACTCTCTATCTCATAGCCTTGTTGAACCAAATGAGGCATCAGTAATTCAATGGTTTTATTTTCCGTTAGTTTTTCCATTTAAGCTAAAATTTCTCACAATATAACTGAATTAAAAAACAAATAGACTTTGTGAAAAATAAGACGGGTTTCAAGCGAACTTAATTCACGATTTTGGCACGGGAATATAGCCCTTCGATTACACTCAAGATAAATGTTCCTTCCCAGAGCCATCGGGAAGGGTTAACGGAATGAGAAGCTGAAATTGGGAATTGTGTTCAAGATTTGTGTGGTGAAGCTCATTTCACGAAATGAAGTGGTCGTCTACTTTTTTCAGCAGGCGAGCGTGGAATGTAGGGGAATGTGCTGAGTGGGTTTTAAACAGTTTACAAGAATGGATATTCAAATTATAGATTAAAAATTAAATACTAAGGATAGGGTTTTTCCCGTTATGTTTGTTTTATATATGATAACCAAATCTTAATGAATTATGAGAATTACGAAATTCTATTTTATGCTTTTAACCATTGTCGCTACCACGGTCTTTGTAGGCTGTAGTGACGATGATGATAGTGACACGATGGCTCAGGTGAGTGTCGACGGAACTGTATTGTTTGATGATGGTGACGATTTTAATGGTGATGTGGACGGTGACTTCACAGGTAACGGTGGAAGCGCCACAAGGACGTTCCTCTGGATGAACAATTTGACCACAGCGGACTATAATTCGGATATAACCGCCTCAGCCGAAGGCACTTTTAATATGCTGGTTTTGGATGCTGACGGAAATACTGTATTGAACAGGTCTCTTGATGGTGCTTCAGAACCGGATTCCTTTTCTGGGGTGACTGATGCAGGTGCGTCTGGCATATGGTCGGTTACAATCAGCCTCAGCTCTTTTAATGGTGACGGAAGCTTCTCGTTGAGCGAGGGCAACTAACAAAATTGGAATGTCCAGCAGCCTCTATAGAATTTTGTAGGGGCTTTTCTAAGAATGAAGCGGCAATATGCTGAGTGGTTTACGTACACTAAATGTTTTTGTTTAATTGCTGTCCCGTAAATAATTATATCATTTTTAATCCCATTTCATCTTCTGCAATCGAACAGCATTGAGAATAGCAAGGAAAGCAACGCCCACATCAGCAAAAACAGCTTCCCACATTGTCGCTAATCCACCTGCCCCGAGAATGAGGACAATAACCTTTACACCAAAGGCAAGTCCAATATTTTGCCAGACAATTCGTCGCGTTGAACGACCAATTTTAATCGCTCGTGCAATCTTGCTCGGTTGGTCGGTCTGTATGATAACATCAGCTGTTTCAATGGCGACATCGCTTCCTAAGCCGCCCATCGCAATACCTACACCACTTGCTGCTAAAACGGGTGCATCGTTAATTCCATCACCGATAAATGCGACTTTCGTATTAGGTTGTTTTTTGAGCTCTTCAACCTCATTAAGTTTATCTTCAGGTAACAGTCCGCCTTTTGCCCAATCGATGTTCAATTCTTTTGCAACCTGTTGTGTAATTGAGTCTTTGTCGCCTGATAGCATTATGATTTTTGAAATCCCTGCATCTCTAATTTGTTTAATGGCTTGGTGCGCATCATCCTTTAATTCATCTGCAATGGTTACATAACCTGCAAATGTTCCATCTATGGACACCATAACGATTGATTCTACAATACCATCTGTTTCCGAAGGGACTTCTATGCTGTTTGAGGTCATCAAAGCTTTGTTACCTACCAGTACGGTTTTTCCGTTGACCGTTCCTTTTAAACCCTTTCCGGCAACTTCCGATACATCGGTTGCTTCATAATCTGAACCGTCCGCTTTATATTCGAGAATCGCTTTTGCAATAGGATGTGTGGATTGTTCTTCCATTGCCATCAGGTATTTCATAAACTCGGCTTCCTTAAATGTAATGGAATTGATTTCCTTGATTTTAAAAACCCCTTTGGTAACGGTTCCTGTTTTGTCCATTACGACCGTGTTTACGTGGGTCATTGCATCTAAAAAGGATGCACCCTTAAAAAGAATACCGTTTCGCGATGCCGCACCCAAACCGCCGAAATAGCCGAGAGGAATCGAAATGACCAGCGCACAAGGACACGAAATCACGAGGAATATCAATGCACGGTATAGCCAATCCCTAAACACATAATCATCTACAAAAAAGTAAGGTAGAAATGTAAGTCCGATGGCAAGGAATACAACGATAGGCGTATATATCCGAGCAAATTTTCTGATGAACAATTCGGTCTTTGATTTTCTGGCGGTTGCATTCTGTACCATATCCAGAATTCGTGCAATGGAACTGTCTTTAAATTCTTTTGTGGTTTCAATCTCGATTACGCCATCAAGGTTAATGCTTCCTGCAAAAACACTATCGCCTTTAGCAATAGTATGAGGCTTGCTTTCGCCTGTCAAGGCAGCCGTATTAAAAGAACCCTTTTCAGACAGCAGAATACCATCAAGTGGAACTTTTTCGCCTACACGTACCTGTATCTTTTCACCAATCTCAACAGTCTCGGGATTGACTGAAACAAAATCGCCATCACGATAAACCAATGCCTCATTTGGTCTTACATCGAGTAAGGCTTTTATATTTCCCTTAGCACGGTTAACGGCCGCATTTTGGAAGAGTTCGCCCACGGCATAAAATAGCATAACCGCTACACCTTCGGGATATTCGCCTATAGCAAAAGCCCCTAAAGTGGCTATGGACATTAAGAAGAATTCGGTAAAGAAATCACCATTTTTGATACTGTTCCACCCTTCCTTTATGACGGGAAAGCCAACTGGAATGTAGGCGACGGAATACCAAACGATTCTTATCCATCCTTTAAAATGTGGAAATGCTTCAAAGTAATCAATAGCAATTCCGGCTATCAACATTACAAAGCTGAAAATAGCCGGTAGATAGGTTCTAAAGTTTGAAATTTCTTCAGGGCTGCTATGGTTATGGTCATCATCGTGACTGTGCTCGCCCTTATGTTCTTTTGGGTCAATGTCCCGTAAATTTACTTTTTTCTTTTTCATTTGTTCTAATCAAGTTTGATATCATTTTAAAAACTACTTCGATAATTTCAGTATTCTCAATGCACCGCGCATTACAAAAGTGAAAACGATCCCGCCAATCACCAAATCGGGCCATTTACTATTCAGAAAATAAACCAGTATCCCTGCTACTATAACACCACCATTGACAATGATATCATTGGACGTAAAAATGGCACTTGCCTGCATATGAGCTTCTTTGCTCTTGGTTTTGTTGATAAGCCAGAGCGATATCAAATTACCTACCAATGCGAAAATTGAAACGATAATCATCCATTGGAACAAAGGTGTTTCGGTATCACTAAAAAACCTTCTCAAGACCTCTGCAAACCCAAGTATTGCCAATGCCATCTGAAAGTATCCGCTGTATTTCGCAACCTTCTTTTTTCTTGAAATGGCACCGCCTACCGCAAATAGGCTTAATGCATATACGATGGAATCTGCCAGCATATCTAATGAGTCTGCCACAAGACCCATCGAAGAAGAAATCCAACCGGTGGTCATTTCGATAACGAAAAAGCCAAAGTTGATGCCCAAGACCCACCATAGGATTCTTTTTTGTTTGGATTGGTCTTCCATTACGGGTGGTTCGGCTTCTGTGGTTCCTTCTAAGGAATCCTCAAGTTTTAAGCTGGCTATAGACGTTTTTATCGCCTTGACGTCGTCCACGTGATATACTTCCAATTTTCTGTTAGGAATATCAAAATCCAAGTGTTTTACTTGAGCATAAGACTCTAACTTCATCCGAATCATCTGCTCTTCTGAAGGGCAGTCCATTT
>TARA_R100000935_G_C2840875_1_pt1 | contig 10264 bp, 10 predicted proteins | sample TARA_R100000935 | Tara Oceans TARA_R100000935 (sample SAMEA2621502) | marine metagenome | biome: marine biome (ENVO:00000447); feature: surface water layer (ENVO:00002042); material: "saline water (ENVO:00002010), including plankton (ENVO:xxxxxxxx)" | depth 5 m | reverse complement strand
ATAAATTTTATCTGGATCTGTAAGCATTGGTTTATTAGCTTCAAAAATAACTGGGTATTTCATAGCATTACCATAGTACTTTTTAGCAATCTTACTTAAGCTGTCACCTTTTTCCACAGTATGAAACTGTGCTTCTGGCTCTTTATTTTCAACTTCCATTTGATCGTCTACTTGAGCAATTCCAGCTGTATTTCCTACTACAAGAACAATTTTTTCTCGCGTTGCTTGGTCTAAAGCCTTACCAGTAATTGTAGCCGTATCACCTTCAATAGTTACATTAAGGTTTTCTGCCTCTAGGCCTAAATCACTAACTGTTTCTTCCATAGAGCTTGCAGCCTTTTCATTAGCCTCCTTAATCTTAGCTGCGTTTTCTGCAGCCGCTTCTGCAGCTTCTTCCTTGTCTGTTTTGCCTATACCAAATACTTTGGCTCCTGCATTTTTAATAAATGAAAATAATCCCATTGTGTTTTCTTTTGTTAATTATTAATAAGTACCCAATTTACAAAAAGCACTCACTAAAGACAAGAGTCTTTTTATAAATCCGACTTAAATTCTTATCAATGTTTTAAGAGTTATTTAGCAGTAAGCTATTAACAAGACTTTGCTTACAATTGCAACTTTAAAAGCCTCTTTTAAAGAGGCTTTTAATAATTACTTTTTTATATAGATGCTCCATCTTTAGTGAGCACTTTAAATTCTGCTTTGCTAATACGTTTTTTTGAGGTGCTATTTTTAAGTTTATATTCAATATATCCTCTACCTCTAAAAGTATACGTGCTTTCTGAATCTGGATGAAATAACATTATTGTATTATCATCTGGTATAGTCATCTCAAAGTACTCATTTCCCATAGGCTCATAGTCCAAATAAAGCCCTTTAACGTAACCGTTATTAGAGATATCTGTAACTTCGTAGTGACCTTGATAATCCCAAACGACATCATTAGGATGTGTTCCTTGTGCATCTATTGAGCTTTCAAAATTGTCACCTTGACCAAATGGTAAGAATTGTATAAAGTTTTCTTCATCAAAAGCATTTACATAACCATTTGCACTAGTTGCTGTTTTTTCCCATAGTTGATATTCTTGTAGGAAATAATGTATATTATTATAAAACACAAGATCATAATCAAAAGTTGAACGTTGATAGCCGTAAAATACATATCGCGTACCTGATGACAAATCTTTCAGTATCATTTTATTTGCCTGTCCTTCTATAACTTGAAACCTATGGTAACCATCTTTATCATGGCTAATTTCTAAAACATCCTGAAAAGCATCAAAATACCCTGTTTGTATGCCAAAACCACCACCTCGAGAACCAATGCCAACTAAATTATTATTAGCATACAAATCTCCTTGCTGAAATGACAATGTAAAAGCAATTTCTAAAAAAGGTACTCTAGTTGCACCTGCAGTTTGCTCAACATCTAAATACCATAACTCGTAAGTTTGTAAATACTGATTTAAAGGTAAGGTAGGTTCTGGGTTATTTACTTCATAGTCTTGATCATCTACAACCTCTACATAACAAGACGTCATCACTAACCCTACAAAGAATAACATGCTAAAATTTAGTATCGTTTTCATAACGTTTAATTTTGGGATTCTATAATTTGGGTTTCAAAGGACGTGCCAAAAACACAAACCATTGTATTGCAGCAATATATATCGCTATCATATTTTGTATTTTTGGTGATGAAAAGATTAGACTATGAATGACGAACCAAAATTTGCCGTAATTGGCGGCGGAAGCTGGGCAACAGCCATTGTAAAGATGCTTTGTGAGAATTTAAATGAGGTGCATTGGTATATGCGTAGCGTTTATGCTATAGAGCATTTAAAGAAAATGCAACATAACCCCAATTACTTAAGCTCTGTGGAGTTTAATACTGAGCAGCTAAAATTAAGTAATGATATTAATGAAGTAATTAATGCGGCAGATAACCTAATCTTTGCAGTACCAAGTGCTTTTATATATAGTGAATTACAAGAGCTAACAATACCCTTAAAAGACAAGAAGGTATTTAGTGCCATAAAAGGAATTGTACCAGAAACTGGACTAATTGTAGGCGAACATTTAAATGAAACCTACGAAATCCCTTTTGATAATATAGGTGTAATTACAGGACCTTGTCATGCAGAAGAGGTTGCCTTAGAGCGTTTATCCTATTTAACAGTAGCTTGTGCTAATGAGGATAACGCAAAATTCTTTGCTAAATATTTAACGTGTGATTACATAAATGTAAAAACATCTGAAGATGTTACTGGAACAGAGTATGCTGCCATGCTAAAAAATATTTATGCTATTGCAGCAGGAATAGCTCACGGTTTAGGCTACGGAGATAATTTTCAGAGTGTCTTAATGAGTAATGCTATTCGCGAAATGAAGCGCTTTATTAAAAAAGTGTACAAGATGAAGCGAAATATTAACGACTCAGCTTATTTGGGAGATTTATTAGTAACAGGTTATTCTGTATTTAGTAGAAACAGAATGTTTGGTAATATGATTGGTAAAGGTTACACAGTAAAAAGTGCTCAAATGGAAATGAGTATGGTTGCTGAAGGTTATTATGCTGCAAAAAGTGCTTACACCATAAACCAAGACAAAAAGAAGAAAAGAGCCAAAACTCCTATAATAGATGCTGTTTATAGCATTTTATATGAAAACAAGAATCCTAAAAAGGTATTTGATAAGTTAGCCGAAAAATTAGACTAACCTATTTTTCCTTTGGCTCCCAAGAGTCTATTAGGCTTATACTTTCTGTTATAAAATACTCCATAAATTTCACCAAGTCTTGAAGTTCGTGATTATAACTTTTGGTATCCTTAGTCCTTGCCTTTAATATATCTTCTAAAACTCTTACATGATCATTAAGCCCCAAAATGTCTTTTCTAAACATAGTTCTCCAATGATCTAACTTAGAGTAAAAATAGCGCTTCCTGTCACCTAATTGTGTTTTGTAGCCAATACGTCCTAATACCAATAAGTTGTTTATAGCATTACTCGTAGCACTTTTACTTAATTGTAAGGTCTCTCGTATTTCATCAAACGTTAAACTTGTTTTGTCGGAAACCGTTAAGAGTGTATTTACTCTAGCAGATGCTGGTGCAAAGCCAGATTGTTCTTGGATAACCCCAAATCTTTCTATTAATTCTTCCTGTTCTCTAGTTAGTTTAGACATTTTCAGCAGTTTAGTTATTTATAACTCCTAACACAAATATAAATTATTGATTCAATTTTAATAAAAATAGCATTTCTTTAACATAATATTTGTTGATATTCTGATTTATTTTACATTAATCCCTATAAAGTGTATCTATTCTCGTCCAAATACAACAATGAGTTAATGTTTTATTATTTTTTTTCAATCTTAGTTTTCACTTCTTTAAGTTCTTTAGTTTTGGAACTATAAATAAAACTTTGAACTGAAATTATGAAAAAAAACTATTCTACTCAATTACTTACTTGTCTCTTATGTTTTGTTTTTACTCTAAGTGGTATTGCGCAAGATACTAACTCAATTATATCAACATACATCTCTGCCCATAAGAAAGACCTTAAATTGTCTGGCGCTATTACTTTTCACACAAATAGTATTGGCAATCTATCTAACAAAAATTACAATGTTGCATACCTACAACAAACCTTTAACGGTATAAAAGTTTCTAATGCCAATGCAACTGTTGTTTTAAAAGATAATAAGGTCATTAGTTTTAAGCATACGTTTATAAATAATTTAGAAACCAAATTAACCGGTGCCGCAACAGCACCTAACTTAACACCTAATCAAGCTGGAACTGCTGCACTTGGTGCTTTGGGACTTACAGATCTAAATCATGTGCAGTTTTTAGATTTTGCTACAAAAGAAGACATCAATGCTCTGCAATTATCTCAAGAAACCCTAACTGCACCATTATTTTATGAGAAAGCAGCCAATGGGAATTACGTGTTAACTTATGAGATTATCGTCAAGGAGCCTACGCCGCATTGGTGGTTGTCTAAAATTAATGTTTCTACTGGTGAATTAGTTTCAAAATACGACCTCAATATATCGTGTAACTTTAATGCGCCTGTTGTAACAGATGCAGCACCAAATTTAAACTCACATATATCACACAAACACATTTTAAATACAAAAGCGCCATCAGTGTTAAATAGGGAGAACACAACTTTTAGAGCTTCTAATGCTGGTCTTTTAAACGATGGTGCTATCTATAACGCATATCCTCTTAGAGTAGAAACTCCAATTCACGGTGAGCGTGAGTTACTTATAAACCCTTCATTAATTGCTACACAACCCGTCAGCAGACCTGTGCCTTCACCAAGTGGATGGCACGATTTAGATGGTGTATTACAAACTAACACTAATGGTAACAATGTTGCAGCCTATGAAGATTCAGACAACTCCAACTCAGCTTCTTCTGCAGGTTCATTGGTAGATGGTGGCGCAAATTTAGTATTCGATTTTCCTTTAGATCTTACTCAGGAACCAGATGTTTACCAAGAGGCAACAATAGTTAACCTATTTGTATGGAACAACTATGTACACGATGTATTTTATGCGTACGGTTTTGATGAAGATAACGGTAATTTTCAAGAAGAAGATTATGATCGTTTCACAGGAGTAGATATTCCTTTAGTTACAGCGCATAACGGTGATGGTGTTGCTGCAGAAGCTCAAGATGGTAGCGGCTTAAACAATGCAAATTTTGCTACACCAGCAGATGGCGGTAACCCAAGAATGCAAATGTTCTTGTGGGGCGCTTCGCCATTTGGAGAATTTCTAAACATATATTCGTCAGGAGATTTAGATGGTGTATATGCATCAACTAGATTCCCTTTTGTTGATATTCCTCGATCTGATGATCCAGAAGTAAGCGGTAGCCTAGTTGTTATTGAAGATGATGGTGCTGATTATACTGGTGCAAATGGTGGCACTGCAGGACCAAGTCCAGATACGGATGATGGATGTACAACTACTGTGAATGCTGCTGAGTTAAATGGCAATATTGCTGTAATTAAACGAGGTGTATGTACATTCACCACAAAAATTTATAATGCTCAAGATGCTGGAGCAATAGCAGCAATTATTGTAAATAATGTTGAAGGTGAAGGCCCTGCCAATGGTGGTGGTGAGCCAACAGACCCTATAAACATTCCTACTATTTCACTTTCTCTAGAAGATGGAGATCCAATAATTAATGCACTTAATAATGGTGAAACTGTAACAGGAAGAATTGTAGATAATGGTCCTCTTTCAGACTTAGTAATGAAAGATGGCGATTTAGATCAAGGTATTATTGCTCACGAGTATGGTCACGGTATTTCAACCCGATTAGTAGGAGGCAGAAATAATACAAGTTGTTTAAGTAGTCTTCTTTATGAAGAACAAATGGGCGAAGGCTGGAGTGACTTCTTTGCATTAGTAATGACACAACAAATAACTGATACTGCCGAACAACCTAGAGGTATTGGCACTTATGTTTTAGGACAAGATGCACTAGGCTCTGGGATTAGGCCAGCACGTTATTCAACAGATTTAGCAGTTAATGGGTATACATATGAAGATATGGAAAACCCAGAAGTTACTGTACCACATGGTATAGGCTTCATATGGTCTACAATTTTATGGGATATGTATTGGGCGTTTATAGATGAATATGGTTTTGACCCAGATATGTATTATGGTACTGGAGGCAATAATATGGCATTACAACTCGTGATGGATGGTTTAAAATTACAAACCTGTGGAAATGTTGGGTTTGTTGATGGTAGAGATGCTATCCTTATGGCAGATGAAGCACTATATGCTGGAGCAAATGAGTGCACCATAAGAAGAGTTTTTGCGCGACGTGGTGTAGGAGCTCTTTCCTCACAAGGCACCGCACTTAGTAGAGCAGATCAAACACCAGACTTTACGGTTAGTGATCCATCAGGCACAAATTGTGATGAAGTATTAGCTACTAATGATTTAGACAATGCTTTATTTACAGTATATCCTAATCCTGCATCCCACCAAATATACATTAACTCTAATAAAAATAGTGGCCTTGCCAAAGTAGAGGTTTATGATATAAATGGCCGTAAGGTTATAAATCAGAATATTGATCTTGTAAACACAGCTACCTTAAATACATCTAACCTAGAGACTGGTATTTATGTATTACATATTAACACCGACAATGCGTCTTACACACAGAAGGTTATCATACAATAAATTAAGTGTAGTGTATTGGGGATGAAATTGGGAGGCTTTTGGCTTCCCTTTTTCGTTATAATTAGTTACCTAAAATACCCTCAAGTTTCATAACAGGAAGCGCTTTAAGGTTTTCAGGTTTAATGGTATTAACCTTAAATAGGAATGTTTTTTCAAACATTTTACTACCCTTGAAATAAGTTACTGAAAATTGATTGTTTAACGCTAGAACTTTAGATTCTAAAAACTCAATTTTTGCATAGCTCTTTGCAGGTAGTAATTTAACTTGATGACGAAACTCTGCAGTAATTTTAGTATCACTAAATCCTTTTGAAACTATTAAAGCCATTTCTACTGGCTCTTGGCCGTCATTTATGATATAAGCGTTCCAATCTTTAGTATGGTATTCAGGATGCTTTTCTAACACAGCAGCAATATAAATATCCTTAGACTCAGGTATGTTAATGTCTTTTTTCATAAAAACTAAAACAGAAATTAAAAAGGTTACAAGAAATTAGTCACTTGACTTTACTTTCCAAGCACCCCATAAAATAAAAACAAGCACAGCCATTATAGCAATTCCTATAACGCCTAGAATAAGATCTATTAATCCAGAAATAAAGGTAAGTATGCCAATAACTATTGCAGCTATTACTAATACTGTAATGACTAAGTTTTTCATTATAAAACGCTTTTAAATTGCTCAAGAAAACGGACATCGTTTTCACTTAACATTCTAATATCTGGTATTTGGTGCAGTAATAATGCTATCCTATCTATTCCCATACCAAATGCAAATCCAGAATACACTTCAGGATCTATACCACTATTCTTTAATACGTTAGGATCTACCATACCACAGCCCATAATTTCTAACCAACCTGTACCTTTAGTCATACGGTAGTCTGTTTCTGTTTCTAATCCCCAATACACGTCTACTTCTGCACTAGGTTCTGTAAATGGGAAATAACTAGGGCGTAGTCTTATTTTAGACTTCCCAAACATTTCTGTAGTAAAGTATTGTAAGGTTTGTTTTAAATCTGCAAATGACACGCCTTTATCTACATATAATCCTTCTACTTGGTGAAAAAAGCAATGAGAACGCGCAGATATAGCTTCGTTTCTATAAACTCTTCCTGGAGAAATAGTACGAATAGGTGGTTTGTTCTCTTCCATATAACGCACTTGCACACCAGATGTGTGTGTACGCAAAACAACGTCTGGATCTTTTTCTACAAAGAAAGTATCCTGCATATCTCTGGCAGGATGATGTTCTGTAAAATTTAATGCAGTAAAATTGTGCCAATCGTCTTCTATTTCTGGACCATCAGAAACATTAAAGCCAATGTTTGAAAACACTTCGATAATTCTATTCTTAACTAAAGAAATAGGATGACGTGCACCAATTTCAATAGGTTCACCTGGTCTAGATAAATCGCCGTACTTACCTTTATCATCTACAGTAGACTCTACTGCATCTTTAAGGGTGTTTACTCTTTCTTGAGCAGCGTTTTTCCAATGGTTAATGGCTTGACCAAATTCTTTTTTTTCTTCATTAGCCACATTTTTGAACTCGGAGAAGTATTGATTTAAAAGACCTTTTTTACCAAGGTATTTAATTCTAAATTCTTCAATTTCAGCTTCTGTTTTAGCTTCAAAAGCTTCAACATCTTTAATATAGGCTTTAATCTTATCTAACATATCGTGTATTCAAAAGGGATGCAAATTTAACCAATTTGGTGATTTTATGAGAGTCTATTCAGTATTTAATCTTTTTAATATCATTGGTTGTACTTCTTCAAACCATTCGTTACTTAAAATACTAAGCACAATGCTATCTCTGCGGCCATTTGGAGCTGTACAATTATTTCGTAAAACACCTTCGACAGTAGCTCCAATGTTTTTCATTGCTTTTATGCTTCGCGCATTATTATAATCTGCCCTAAATTCCACGCGTTCAAAGTGTAGCGTTTCGAAAATAAATTTTAGCAACAGATATTTGCAATGGGTATTTAAGCCTGTACCTCTGTAAGCTTTACCATACCACGTATAGCCCAAAGAACAGGTTTTATGATAACGATTTATATCATATAACCTTGTAGATCCAGCTATACTATTATCGCGTTTATCTGTAACTATAAAAGGATATGCCTTTTCTTCTTTTTTAGCTTGTAATGCCGTTTGTATGTAAGTTTCTAAAGCGACTTCTGAATTTGGTTGCTGTAATGAGTAGGTCCAAGTTTCGGGTTCATTTAAGGAATATTGCAACAAGTGCTTTGTAGCCTGTTTTGAAAGCGGACTTAGTTTTACCCTTACATCTTCTAATATTATTTCAGCATTAAAGTCCATTAGTAATTAACTTTTTGATGTCTATCTAAATAGATAAAATTAAACATAAAAAAAACTGCTGTACCACCTGCCAAATGCCATAACCAATGTGTTCCCATTGATAAAAACTCAAACCTATCTGAAATTCTAAACATAACAGCCAAAGCAAAGGTGAATGCAGACAACGCTACCCAAACTCCATGTTTAAAGTTTACCTTAAATAGATAAAGACAAATGGGCAATAGTACACTAACAGCTGTAATTATATAGCCTATAGATTCTTTATATCTTACTGGAAACGGCAAAAACCGAAGGCCAAATGAGCCACCAACAAAAAATGCAGCTAGTAATAAGCGTCGCCACCAAGATTTTGAAAATTTGAAAATAAAATAGAATACTGCAGATACTGTAAGCACTAAAATTGGCACATAATCCATTAAAAGCCAAGCTTCGTGACTTCTTAATCCATGATATAATGTGCCGCCAACATAACCTATAAATAAAATTGGAAGAACCCAATAGCCTAAAAATTTATGGGTTTGATTAGAGTTATAAATCTTAACTCCAAAATAAATAACAATTGCCAGGAAAATAATGTTGCTGAAAGTATTAAATGGCTCTACAGGAAAACTGCCAGGCAAGGTCTCTGTATAAACAGGACCAGAATCTTTAGGAAACTCTAATTGTAATAAAATACGAGATACTAATTGTTGTGCCATTCTCACAAATATAGACAAATATAAAGCTGATTATTAAGCTTTTTCGGAGCTTAAGAAAGATTTAGTAAAATAGATTACTCTTGAGTATTTACCAGGATAACTTCTTCTGGAGTAACAGCAAATACAACGTCGTCTTTATCTGGAGTCATAATATAGTTACCTGTAAACTCTCCAAAAGCTGGTAGGATAAGTTGGCATTTTCTTTGAAAAAAGGCTGGTAATTTTAAAAATTGCCTGCCTATTCCTCTTAATTTTATACCTGGATGAATGTGTCCAGAAAAATTATATAGCGCATCTCTTTCTTCTGGTATATGGGTAAGAAGAAAGCCGTCTAAAACCCACTCAGATACAAGCTTTACACCCAACTCCTCATATCTGTCTGGAGAAATAATATCATGATTACCTACCACCAAGACAATAGCTGCAGTTTGAGTACTTGTCCATTGTTCAAAAAGATTCCACTCTGTATTAAGGTTACTGTGAAAAAGGTCACCAAGAAAACAAATTACTTTAGGAGCAAAACTTTGTATAACATCTTGCAGTTTTTCAAAGTTTTTAGCAATTGCTTTTTTAGGTACTGCACTGCCGTGTTTTCTAAAATGTGAAACCTTACCTAGGTGCACGTCAGAAATTAATAGCATTTCTCTTTCATGCCAATACATAGCTCCGCTTGGGTGAAGCGTAAAATTGTGGTTTTGTATAGTAATTGGCTTATTCACCTCACAAAGTTATGGGAATGCTCTTTGCCTACAATACATTAAAAGAAAATCTTTTTGAATACGTTGAATATAATTTAATACAGCTTTTAATTCTTAAAAATTAAATTTAGATGGTGCAAAGCAGTAAATTATTTGGAAAGCGTGGCAATCATTCGCTTAATGCGGTCTGCTAATTTTTCTGAGGAAAGCTTTTCACGTAACCTGTCTGTAATTATAGGGAAACTAAATGGAGTTGGTTTGCTGCAAGGTTTCCATACTATCTGCTGTAATTTTATTCGCTCTAAGGCTTCTCTTAATCT
>TARA_R100000935_G_scaffold3137_5_pt1 | contig 10329 bp, 10 predicted proteins | sample TARA_R100000935 | Tara Oceans TARA_R100000935 (sample SAMEA2621502) | marine metagenome | biome: marine biome (ENVO:00000447); feature: surface water layer (ENVO:00002042); material: "saline water (ENVO:00002010), including plankton (ENVO:xxxxxxxx)" | depth 5 m | reverse complement strand
AAAGATCTTTGTAAGGAGGTTGGGATTGACGAAGTTATTCCCGGAATGAAAATTGAAATGGTAGATAAGAATGGAAAGGTAATACCTAGAGATAAAAATGGGAAGCGCAAAGAAAAAGGTGAAAAACGAAAAATTAAGGGGACTTTTCCTAAATGGCAATTAATGAGTTCCCATGTGTGTAGAAGATCTTTTGCAACAAATACTTATGGAGTGTTGCCCACTCCATTAATTATGCAAATAACTGCTCACAGTACAGAAAAAATGTTTCTGGGTTACATTGGTAAATCCTCAATGGATTACGCTCAACAAATTGCAGATTTTTACGCTAAGCAGGCACAGAAAAATAATTTATAATTTTACCCTACAAATTTTTGCCAGGTCTATAGCTGTTCATTGGGTTAAGAGGGATTCTCCTCTCCGCATAAAAAAAATTATAGTCTATTAATTTCTTACAAATTTTCCCTTTTTTAACTCAAGTTGAAATACACATTTTTACTCCACTAATTAACATTCCGAAACTCCTTCGGTGTTTGCCCTACCCTTTGTTTAAAGAGACGGGTGAAGTGTTGCGGATATTTAAAACCTAATTCGTAAGCAATTTCATTTACAGATTTTTCAAGATTGAACATTCTGTTCTTAGAAACTTCTATGATCTTATTCTGTATATATTCCTGAGCAGATTTACCAGTTTCCTTTTTTATAAGGTCTCCAAAATAATTCGGAGACAAATGCAATTCATCTGCAAAATAGGCAACAGAGGGTAAACCACTTAGCTGGGGCATTTCAGATCTAAAGTAGCCGTTGAGCAATTCCTCAAACTTTTCCAGTATTCCACGGTTAGCATTGTCCCTGGTTATAAACTGGCGATCGTAAAAACGATCGCAGTAATTTAAAAATAGCTCGATATTGGAAGTGATAAGCTTCTTACTATGCTTATCCACTCCTTGTTGTAATTCATATTTAATTTTAGAAAAACAATCAAGCACAAGCTGCCTTTCTTTTTCTGAAAGGTGCAATGCTTCGCTCATTTTATAGCTAAAAAAACCATATTCCTGAATACTACGAGCGAGAGATGTCCCCGATATTAGATCTGGATGAAAAACCAACGCATGACCAATTGGTTGGTACATTTCTCCACTATTTTCAATTTCCATTACCTGGCCCGGAGAAACAAAAACTAAAGTGCCTTCCTGGTAATCATAATAATTCCGGCCATACTTTAAATCTCCGCACTTTACTTCTTTTAAGAAGATACAGTAAAGGCCGTAATTTATTTTTATAGTCTTTGCTCCACCCCAGCTCCGTGGATTTGCTTTGGAGAAATCAATAATGTTTACCAGGGGATGCAGCGTCTCGTGGTTATTTAGTGCATTATATTCACTTACCGTCTCAAATTTAAATAAACCCTCCATGTTTTCCTTATTTATTTATTTATTCAGACAAATTTACACAATCCACTCCTCACTTTTAACTCCTTGAAGGTCAATCAGTAATATTGGTAGAAAATGCAGTAATCTGTATAACCTGCTGAATAGCAGAAAAAAGGATCTTTGAAAAGTTCAAAATCAAGTAAAAGAAATAAAAATAAGGATATGGAAAAAGATCATTTTAAAGATCCTAATAATGACAGGTCAGGAATTAATTTTAATAGACGGTCCTTTTTAGGTAGCACAGCTATCGCGGGTTTAGGCCTTGCGTTAAATCCGTTTGCTTTGGGAGCACAGACCTCCCACCAGAATTCCGGAAAGCAAAATGAGATTAAAACAAAAATAGCCACCAACCGCCGTAAACTTGGAAACCTGGAAGTTTCTTCTCTTGGTTTAGGCGGGCTTCCTGTTGTTGGGTTCTATACCGGAGGTGTAAGGGAACAAGACAAAGTGAATAAGCTTTACAGAGAAGCCTATGAAAATGGCATCACCTTCTTTGATACAGCTGAAGTTTATGGCCCACTAATTAATGAGAGGCAAGTGGGAGAAGCAATAAAGCCCTTTAGAAAAGAAGTGGTTCTTGCCACTAAATTTGGATTTAATGTAGAACCTCAATCCGGGGAAAGAGGAGGAGTAGACAGTAGCTCCAAAACCATTCGTAGAGCTGTTGAGGGCATGTTGAAAAGATTAAATACAGATTATATTGACTTGCTATACCAACACCGTGTTGATCCCAATGTTCCCATTGAAGATGTGGCGGGAACCGTTCAGGATTTAATGAAAGAAGGAAAGGTGCTGCACTGGGGGCTCTCTGAACCAGGTTTAAAAACTATACGGAGAGCACACGCCGTACAACCACTAGCTGCCATTCAAAATGAATATTCGCCATGGACCAGAGATCCTGAAGCTGAAGTTTTGCCTCTCTGTGAGGAATTAAACATTGGTTTTGTTCCATGGTGTCCTTTGGGATACGGTTTTTTTGCGGATGCAATCAACGAAAACACGCGGTTTTCTGAAGGAGATTTTCGAACTATTTTACCACGAACCACGCCTGAGAACATTCCTCAAAATTTGGAAATGCTTTATTATATAGAAGAATGGGGACTTCGTAAAAATGCCACACCCGCTCAGATAACCTTAGCCTGGTTACAGGCTCAAAAACCCTGGATCGTGCCAATCCCAGGGACTTCAAATTCGGTTCATCTCAGGGAAAACATAAAAGCAAATGAAATTGCATTTACTTCAGAAGAACTAAATAATTTTAATGAGGGACTTTCAAAAATTGAAATTGCAGGTGCCCGTAATGCACAACCTGTTCTTGATGGGATGGGTGTAGAAGCTCCTCCAAGAACATGATTTTATGCTATTCAACGACATTATTGTCTATTATTCAGGTCATTGAGTATCAATTAGCAAAAGGGGTTTAAAAAGCAATAATCTTTAAATAGGACATAGCATAGCTCCTTTACATTCAATACATAATAAAAAAATAAGCGTGAAAAGACTATCCTTAGTGGTTATATTATTCCTAATTGCAGCCTCTTCCTTGCGTGCTCAACAGTCGCAATCTAAAGCGCCAATTGTTGGAACCGCGACCGGAAAGGTGCGCGGCGTAAGCAATGGTGAGATCTCTAGTTTTAAAGGGATTCCCTATGCTGCTGCCCCAGTGGGTGAATATCGTTGGCGCCCGCCCCAACCTTTGCCAGCCTGGAAGGGAGAACTTGATGCAAGTGAATTCCGTGCGGACTGTGCCCAGGCTGCCTTTCCAAGAAGTTTCGATTCAAATTCGGATACATCTTCGGAAGATTGTCTGTTTCTAAATTTGTGGCGACCTGCCACAGCCACAAAGGGAGCTAAACTGCCGGTAATGGTATGGATTCACGGTGGAGCTTTTGTATTCGGAAGCGGGTCAAGTCCTACTACTTCAGGAGAGTCGTTTGCCAAACAAGATGTAATCTTGGTTACCTTTAACTATCGTCTTGGACGTTTGGGTTTCTTTGGATTCCCTGCTCTAGGTAGTGAGTATCCGGAAGAACCAAAAGGTAATTACGCTTATATGGATCAAATCGCGGCCCTTAAATGGGTACAGGAAAATATTGAAGCGTTCGGAGGTAATCCTAAAAATGTGACAATCTTCGGGGAGTCGGCAGGTGGCGTTTCGGTACATTCACTTTTAACCATCCCCAATGCTAAAGGACTTTTCCAAAAAGCAATTATTGAATCTGGTGGTGGCCGTGATGGGGTTCTAACTGGTAGGCCGCTTAAGGAGGATAATGCTGATTTGCACTACCCAGTTTCGGCAGAGTCAATTGGAATCAACTTCGCCCGCAGGCACGGTATTGATGGCACGAATGAGGGGGCACTGGCCAGGCTACGCGCCCTGAATGTAGGTCAAATTGTAGATGGAGGTATGGAAACCGATGGTTCCGGAGGGGCACCGACTTATTCTGGACCTATTGTCGACGGTAATTTAGTAACGGAAACAGCCGAGAGTGCTTATAAGACAGGAAATCAGGCACTCGTTCCCCTCATAATCGGGTCAAATAGTGCTGAAGTACCAGCTGGTTTCGTTAATGCGAGTTCAAAAGAAGAACTGTTGTCTCTATTTGGAAGCCTTAAAGATGAAGTGTCTGCTGCATACGATCCTGATGGTACCACTGAATTTGCTGAAATCCTCACAATGGTGAATACTGATAAAGTGTGGGCTGAACCAGCAAGATTCACTGCAAGGTCCTTTGTCAAACAGGGCTTACCTGTCTATTTGTATCTTTTTTCATACGTCCCCGCCTCAATGCAGGAGAGGATGAGGTATGGAGCCTCGCATGCATCTGAAATACCTTATGTTTTCGACAATTTGAGGGATAGAAACGGAGTAGCAGTAACATCAAAAGACCAGGAGGTCGCAAAAATGATGAACACTTACTGGGCCAACTTTGCTAAGACTGGTAACCCTAATGGAAACGGACTTCCGAAATGGCCGGTTTACGACCCGGAAAAGCGTGAGATCATAGAGTTTCAGCTAGATGGATCAGCAATAAGTGCACCCGATAAACGAAAAGCGAGGCTGGACGTGATGGAGAAGGCCGACAAATAGCTAAAAACGTAACTTTATTAATTTTTAAACTAATCAAATTTAGATTTTTTTTCCTCAATTGTTAATTCTTAATCTCAATCAGTAATAATGGTAGAAAAAGCAGTAATTTATGTAACAATACTTGTAATAATAAAAAGGATATTTGCCTAAGAACCATTATGTTATGATAAAAACACCTCATTTTTTAAAAACCTTTTCAATTATTTTAATTGTTCTAACCCTGAATTCCTGCAGCTCCACAGAGAGCAGTATTATCAAAATTCAGGAACAGGGAAGTTTTGCAGTGGGTGGTACAGTCAAAAAGAGCCCCGGCACTTTTGATCCTGTAGAACACGGGGCTTTCAATCCAGGCAATCAAAGTACAGAAGGTCAAACATTGCATGGGGATCACGGCTCTGTGTTTTATCAAATACCCGTAAATGCGCGGGAACTTCCATTGGTATTCTGGCACGGATTTGGGCAGTCAATGAGAACCTGGCAAACCACACCTGATGGTAGGGAAGGTTTCCAAAGTATTTTTCTTCGGAAACGTTTTCCGGTATATTTGATTGATCAACCAAGAAGAGGCCTGGCCGGAAGGGGTACTGAAGGAACTACAATTTCAGCTGCTACAGATGACCAGCTGTGGTTTGGAATTTTTCGATTAGGAATGGGAACTGAATTTTATGAAGGAGTTCAATTTTCTAAAGATCCACAGGCGTTAGATCAATTCTTTAGACAAATGACGCCCGATACCGGGCCCCTCGAGATTGATTTAAATATAGCTGCTGTTTCTGCTTTATTTGACAGAATTGGACCTGGCGTTTTAGTTAGCCATTCTCATAGTGGAGGCCAGGGTTGGCTTACTGCTTTACAAAATCAAAATATTAAAGGGATCGTTTCTTATGAACCTGGTAGTAATTTCGTGTTTCCTGAAGGAGAAGTACCTGAACCTATGCCCTACCTTGGTGGGCAATTGAGCGCCCGGGCAGTTTCAATGAATGAATTTAAACGTCTCACTGAGATCCCCATTATCATCTACTATGGAGATTATATTCCTGAAGAAGTTACCCAAAACCCCGGAAAGGAACAGTGGCGGGTAGCTCTTGCCATGGCTAAGAAATGGACTGAGACAGTAAATAAGTACGGTGGAGATGTAACATTAGTGCCACTGCCTGAAATAGGACTTGAGGGAAACACCCATTTCCCAATGTCCGACCTTAACAATAAAGAAGTGGCAGACCATTTACTGGAATGGTTAAAGGAAAAAGGACTCGATTAAAAACAACAAAATTTAAAAACTCAAAATATGAAAAGCATACAAAATTTGTTTCTGATTCTGGCTTTGGGATTATTAATTCCAAACTTCCTGTTGGCTCAGGAAAGTATTTTTCCTAAAGGTGAAAAAGCACCTAATGTTCATCATACTGGAGATGTGTGGCTGAGCCATGTGTTTGATGCCGATGAAACATTCGATTTTAACATCTCTCAGGCGGTATCTGCTGAGGGATCTAAACTGAACTGGCATTTGCATCCTGAAGGACAATTATTATTAATTACTCACGGAGTTGGTTATTACCAGGAAAAAGGAAAAGAAGTTAAGGTAGTACGTGCTGGAGATGTGGTGAAGTGCCTACCAAATGTAGAACACTGGCACGGTGCTACGCCCGATAATCCAGTGACATACCTTGCTATAAGTGGAAACGCACCTACAAAATGGACAGATACTCTTACTGCTGAAACTTATAAAGCTTTAAAAAATCCTGAATTATCAAATAAAGATACGGAGCAGGAAATCATTGAGCTTTCTAAAAAGAAATGGGGATGGATGGCAGATAAAGAGGCTGATACTTTGGCAGACCTCTTCCACGAAAAATCCCAGTTCGTTCATATGGGTGGAAGCTGGGGAAAGGAGCGTGAGGTGGAAGTGATCCGGTCCGGTGGCATTCATTACAAAAATGCCCAGATTCACGACGTTTCTGTAGATGTCATGGGGAATACTGCCATTCTTTTAAATCGTATCACTTTACTAGCTGTAGTTGGAGGAAATGAAGTAACCAATCCGTTTATGGTTACAGAAGTATATAAGAAAGAAGATGGGGACTGGAAACTCGCTAATATGTCATTTGTCCGGCAAATGGACCGGCCAGGGAATTAAATAAAGAAATTGAAAATGGGAAATCATGTATCTGTTGCACTACTGGTTCTCCTGTGGTTGAATTTTTCCTGCAACGGAAAAGCGACAGTTCAACCACGGGGGGAGGATATGGTTGAACAGGAAAGCGGCAAAACTTTAATCGTTTACCTATCCCGAACAAACAATACAAAAGCCGTAGCTGAATTAATCCAGAGTAAAGTAGGCGGTGACCTGGTTGAACTCCAATTACAAAATCCATATCCTGAAAATTATCCGGAAATTGTTGATCAGGTTGACAGAGAGAACGAAAATGCGTATTTACCTCCTTTAATGACTGAAATAAAGGAGCTGAATCAATATGACACGATTTTCTTAGGCTTTCCAACCTGGGATATGCAATTGCCTCCGCCAATGAAATCTTTTCTGCATCAATATGATCTTAGTGGTAAAACAGTAATTCCGTTTAATACCAATGGAGGGTATGGTTTAGGAAGCAGTATTCAACAAATAGAAGAGCTATGTCCTGAATGTAATGTTCTGGAAGCGTTTTCAACCAGAGGTGGCTTGGAAAGAGATGGAATATACCTTGCGATTGAAGGAGAAAGACGAGAAGAAGTTCGCTCTCAAGTTAATGATTGGTTGCGAAAAATTGGTTTAATCCAACAAAATTAAAGAAAATAGAATGAAAGGATTTAGCAGAAAAATAATAATGACCTTATTGGTTGGAATGATGTCTATTGGTATTACTACAAATGCCCAACAGCAAGGAACAACAACGGAAAAGGCATTAAACCTAAAACAACAGTCCATAGTTTCCATTGCAGCTTTAACGGCAACTGGCAATTTAGAAGACTTAAAACCTGCCTTAAATGACGGGCTTGATGCGGGTCTAACCATAAATGAAATTCAGGAAATAATTATCCATCTTTATGCGTATGCTGGATTTCCTCGCAGTATCCACGGGCTTCAAACTTTTATGACGGTCCTGGATGAACGTAAAGCCAAAGGCATCAACGACGAATTGGGCCCGGAGGCTTCCCCAGTTACAGATAACCGCTCAAAGTACGTACGTGGCAAAGAAAATCTGGAAGAACTTATTGGGAAACCCCTGGAGGGGCCGAACAAAGGTTATGCTGCCTTTGCCCCGACAATAGAAGTTTTCCTGAAAGAGCATCTCTTTGCAGATATTTTCGAGCGGGATGTTCTGAATTATCATCAACGGGAACTGGTTACTGTATCTGTGCTGGCAGCCCTAGGTGGGGTAGAACCATTCATGCGGTCGCATATGGACATCGCCCTATACCAGGGGGTTACTTCCGGGCAACTGGAACACCTGGTGGATTTAATAGAAGAAAATATAGGTGAAAAAGAAGCGGAAGCTGCGGAAAGAGTATTGACCGAGCTTCTAAAGAGCAAATGATTTAATGAATAAATAGAAATGAAAAATACACTCACAATAATTTTTATAGCAGCAATAATGAATACCCTATATGCTCAGGCCCCTCAAAAGGAACATCAATTAAATCCTTTTGGTTTGGTATATGCTGACGCCATTACTGAAAATGTGAAGGGGAAGGTAAACATCCATAAGGTATCTTATAAGATCAATAATATTGAAATAGCGGCCAATGTTTACACCCCTGTGAATTTTGAACCCTCCAGTAAGTATCCGGCAATAGTCATTGCACATCCTAACGGGGGTGTAAAAGAGCAGGTGGCGGGTTTATATGCACAACGATTAGCAGAACAGGGTTATATTACCATTGCAGCAGATGCAGCTTATCAGGGTGCAAGTGGCGGTACTCCTCGAAATGTTGATCAACCCGCACATCGTATTGAGGATATCCACGCTATGGCCGATTATATTACCCAATATGGAGGCGTGGACAAGGATAGATTAGGATTATATGGGATTTGTGGAGGTGGGGGTTATTCCTTAAAAGCAGCCCAGGCAGACAAACGTTTCAAAGCAATTGCCACATTAAGCATGTTTAATTCAGGAGTGGTAAGGCGCAATGGCTTTATGAACTCACAAATTTCAACCATTCAGGAGCGATTAAAGGAAGCATCAGCTGCCCGCGCGTTAGAAGCTGCCGAAGGAGAAGTACGGTATGCTGCTGATTTAGAGTAGTCCGATGAAATGGCAGACAAAATGCCTTTTGATTTGTATCGCGAAGGCCACTATTACTACCACAGAACACATGCGCACCCCAATTCCACCTTCAGGTATACGATGAGCAGTTTGATGGATCTAATGACATTTGATGCCAGTACTAATATGGACCTTATCAATCAACCCTTACTAATGATCGCCGGAAGCAACGCCGATACATACTATATGACAGATGCTGCTTTTAATAAAGCTAGTAATGCAAAAAATAAAGAGCTATATCTAATAAATGGAGCTACTCATATAGAAACATATTGGAAACCAGAATATGTATCGCAAGCGGTTAACAAACTAACCGATTTCTTCAGTAAAAACTTTAGAACAAATGACAACAAAGAGAATAATCTATAAAATGGCATTGGTTTTATTAGCCCAAATCATTATTTCATGCAACCAATCTGGAGATGATCGTACTAAAGAAGAAACCTTCCCGAAAGGTGAAAAGATAAACAGCGAAAATTTTACAGGTACTGTATATGTAAATATGCTTGCGCCAAACGATACCATTCATAATATTTCAATGGGAAATGTCACTTTTGAACCAGGGGCAAGATCAAACTGGCATTATCATCCCGGAGGACAGGTTTTAATTATAACTCACGGAGAAGGCCATTATCAGGAAGAGGGAAAAGACGTACAGATTATTAGCGCAGGTGAGGTTATTAAATGCCCTCCCAATGTCAAACATTGGCACGGTGCCTCGCCAGAGGAAGTAATGACTCATACCGCCATTAGCACAAACATAGATCAAGGGAGCGTAGTCTGGCTTGGACCCGTGACCGCTGAAGAATATAGTCAAATAGAAAGGGAGTAAATCTTTAAAATGATAAAAAATTTCCCTTAAAAAGAATATTCCCTTAGGTTCGGTGGATACCATTACACCTGCCCCATATCTACCATAACTTACCTGCGCCGGATCCTATGTTGTTTTTTTAGTGTACGGGAAGTTAAGCGTTAAGAAAAAACAGCATAGGGCGCATCCTACAAATGATTTTAGTAAAAAATTTGCCGCAATTTTCAACGGGTTTACAGGGTATTCCAGGGCATTTGTCGCAAATAATTAGGTATTTTACTAAAGGCTTTTTGTTATTACAATTCCTGGTTTCCGGCTTCCAGCCAAAGGCAATATGCCTGGTAAATTTCAGGGTATGTGGTGAAATAATTCTCGTAAACTTTATTTTGAGATTCAGAAACTATCCGGTAATTTTCAAATTTTTCCTCCAGTCTTTTATTGGAAGTATAAGCAAAATAAGCTACTGAACCCATAGCCAGAATTCCCGATATTCCGAAAATGATTAATAAGTAGTTAGGTATGACCCTGGCATTCTTTAATTTTTGATCAATAGACTGTAAAATTTCATCCTTTGCTTGGCTTTTCAATTCCTGCTGTTTTAGGAATTGATTCAGGTTCTTTTCCAGCGCTTCAGTGCTGATGGGGATGGTCATTTTAGATAATTGTTCAGAATGCTTTTGAAGCTGCAGAACGGCGAACTTAAAATCAGCCATTTCATCAGCCATCAAT
>TARA_R100000935_G_scaffold55362_2_pt1 | contig 10387 bp, 10 predicted proteins | sample TARA_R100000935 | Tara Oceans TARA_R100000935 (sample SAMEA2621502) | marine metagenome | biome: marine biome (ENVO:00000447); feature: surface water layer (ENVO:00002042); material: "saline water (ENVO:00002010), including plankton (ENVO:xxxxxxxx)" | depth 5 m | reverse complement strand
CCAGCCGACGCTGCGCGAGCCGTCGGCCGCGGTGGGGCAGCTGATCGCCACGCCCTCGGCCGCAGGATCGAAGTTCTTCAGAAGATCTTCCACCGTCCGTTCAGCCTGACCCTGACACCCCGGATAGGTGCGGGCGCAGACCGTATTCGTTCCATAGCGATAGACGATCTTGCCGGAGCCACGTTCGGCGAGCAGCACGCAGGTCAAGGGATCGCCAATCCGCCGGCCGATTTCGCGATCCAGGACAGAGGGGTCGACCCCTTCAGGGCCGGCAGGCGAGCAGGCGAAGATCAGCAGGGCGGCCGCCGAGAGTGTGATCGCGGCGGGCCAGCGAACCATCAGGCAGCCTGCTTCATCTCATTCCCGTCGTCCAGCAGCACGACGGTGGGGGCATAGTTGCGAGCCTCTTCGGCCGGCAGCAGGCCGTAGGTCACCACGATGACCTTGTCGCCCTTCTGGACCAGACGGGCGGCCGCGCCGTTCACGCCGATCACCCGCGAGCCCCGGGGGGCCTCGATGGCGTAGGTGGTGAACCGGGCGCCGGTGGTGATGTTCAGCACATCCACCTGCTCGTGCGGCAGGATGCCCGAGGCGTCCAGCAGATCACGGTCGATGGCGATGGAGCCTTCGTAGTCCAGGTCGGCCTGAGTCACCGTAGCCCGGTGAAGCTTGGCCTTCATGAGGGTGACCAGCATGGGCGGAGCGCGTCCTTGCGTTCACGAAAACTGACAATCCCGCCAACCCTCAGGCTGTCCGGGGAGAAGGCATATACGCATTTCAACCCTCCGGTTCAATTGCCGCGTTGCAATAGGCTGCCGCAAGGGAAGTTACGCGGGAGCCTTTACGCTGTAAGGGATCAAGGGGTCTGGCGCGCTGCAACCTCGTTGGCCGCCCCTGCGCCGACCTCAGTGTGGCGGCGCAGAAAGGCGGTCATGTCCTCCAGGACCGGCGCTCGCCCGCGCAGGGGCTTGGACAGGGCCAGCAGAACACCGGCATGGCCGAGGTCGGGATAGACCTGCGTCTCCACCGCCACCCCCTGCGCCCGCAGGGCCGCGGCCAGGGCCTCGGTGTTGCGCGGCCGTACGACATTGTCGTCGCCGCCGGTGGCCAGGAAGGCTGGCGGCGCCGCGCCGTCCACCTGATTGATCGGCTGGGTGGCGGCCAGATCCGGCGCGCCGCCGAACACGCCGCGCACCGTCTCCCCCTTCAGCGGCAGGAAGTCATAGGGTCCGGCCAGACCCGCCACCGCCCGGATGCGCGAGGGATCAACGCCGGCGGCCTGCAGATAGCTGCGCTCCAGGCCCAGCATCACCGCGTTGTAGGCGCCGGCCGAATGGCCGATCAGAACGATCTGGCGCGGATCCCCGCCATAGCGGGCCGCATTCTCCACCGCCCAGGCGATGGCCTTCGCCCCGTCCTCCAGGAAGGTCGGATAGCTGACCTCGGGATAGAGGCGGTAGTCCGGCGCCAACGTCAGGAATCCCTCGGCCGCGAGCGCCCGGCCCACCCAGCCATAGTCCTGTCGGCGGCCGTCCTCCCAGGTCCCGCCATAGAAGAACACCGCCACCGGCGCCCCCTGGGCGCCGTTCGGCGGGGCGTAGAGGTCCAGGCGCTGGCGCGGCGCCTCGCCATAGGCCAGCCCCTGCCCGGCCTGCTGGGCGCGGTCGGTGGGGGTCAGGGTGGCGAAGGCGGTCAGGGGCGAACAGGCGCTGAGCGCCAGGCCAAGGACAGCGAAGGCGAGCGCCTGACGCAGGGGCGGCAAGGTCATGTTGAGAGGTCTCCTTGGTTCGGCTTGACGCCGGCCCGCCGGCCCGGCGCTATGGCGGCCCGCACCACATGAACCACTCTACGAAGGGATGACACCGATGGATGGCGAATTTTCCGCAAGCGGCCTGCAGGCCATCGGTCCGGCCCTTCAGGGCGTGGTCGACGCCGGCGACCTGTCGGGCTTCGTCACCCTGGTCTGGCGGGGCGGCAAGGTCGTCCAGGTGGATACGATCGGCCGCCGCGATGTCGAAGGCGACAAGCCCATGACCCGCGACACCATCTTCCGCATCGCCTCCATGACCAAGCCGATCACCTCGGTCGCGGCCCTCATGCTGCTGGAAGAGGGCCGGCTGAAGCTGGACGACCCCATCACCCGCTGGGCGCCGGAATTCGCCGACATGCAGGTGCTCAAGGCAGCCGACGGCCCCCTGGACCAAACTGTCCCCGCCGAGCGCGACATCACCATCGAAGACCTGATGACCCACCGGGCAGGGCTGGCCTATGGCTTCACCTCCATGGGCCCCATCGCCCAGGCCCATGAGACGGCCCTGGGCCCGGCGCTCGGCACGCCGCTGACCCCTGACGAATGGATGAAGCGCCTGGGCGGCCTTCCCCTCAGCTATCAGCCGGGCGCGCGGTTCCACTACAGCCACGCCACCGACGTCCTGGGCTTCATCGTCGCGCGCATCGAGGGCAAGCCCCTCGACCGGGTGCTGCAGGACCGCGTCTTTGGCCCGCTGCGCATGACCGACACCGCCTTCCATGTGCCGCCGGAAAAGAGCGACCGGGCGGCCAAGCTCTACCGGATCAATCCGGAGACTGACGTCATGGAAGAGGTGACCTTCCCCTACTACGCCTCACCCCCGCTCTTCGCTGCGGGCGGCGGCGGCCTGGTCTCCACCGCCGACGACTATCTGAAGTTTGCGCGCCTGATGCTGGGCAAGGGCGAGGTGGACGGGGTGCGTCTTTTGAAGACGGAGACGGTGGAGATGATGACCGCCGACCGTCTCACCGAGGCGCAGAAGGCCATTCCCTTCATGGGCATTCCCTTCTGGCTGGGCCAGGGCTTTGGCCTGGGGGTCTCGGTGATCACCGATCCGGTGAAACAGGCCTGGATGGGGGCCGGAAACGCCGGGGCTTTCGGCTGGCCCGGCGCCTTTGGCACCTGGTGGCAGGCCGATCCGGCCGCCGACATGGTGCTGATCTATCTGATCCAGAACTCCATGCCGCTTGGCCCTGAGGCCGCCGCCCAGCTGGCCACAGGCCAGCGGATGGGCGGCCGCGCGGCCCTGCCCGTCTTCCAGAAGACGGTCTACGCCGCCCTGGGCGGCTGAGCCGGCAGGGCGGCCTGCGTCAGCCCCGCGGGGCGACGCAGATCGGCCGGCCCTGGAACAGGTCGCCCACAAGGCTCCCGTCCCGGGCGGCGGCCCGGCGCGCGGCGTTCAGCGCCACGGTCTCGCCCGGCGCAGCCTGGCCAGGGCCGCAGACCGGGACGGTGGTGCGCATGCCCTGCGGGCAGCTGCAGATGTCTTCGCGCTTGTCCAGGCGGCTCGCCGGGACCTTGCACACGATGGGCAGGGTCCCGCCGCTGACGTCCAGGCAGACCTCGGTGGTGGTGGGCGTCAGATAGTCCCGGCCGCGATCCTGGGCGTGGGCGGCGCCAGCGGCGGCGAAGGTCAGGGCCGCCAGGGCGGCGAGAGCGGGCAGTCGTGTCATGGGGCAGGCTCCTTCGAGACCCATAAGCCACGGAAATGCGGCGTGTTTCAGGCGCGGCTTCCCCTGATGGTCGGGCTGGGCTATGGCCCCATCATGAGCCTGCGCCCCCTCTTCGTCACCCAGATCTATGAGTCCAGCCTCGCCGACGCGGCGGGCTTCGCCGACTTCAACGCCGAGCTGGAAGAGGCCGTGGAAATGCTGGCCGCCGAGGACCGCGCCGGCCAGGCCTGGTGCAAAGCCAACGCCTATGGCGGCTACACCTCCTACGCCTCCCTGGACGACCTGCCGCAACGGGCCACCGTCTTCTCCATGCTGAAGACCAGGCTGGATCGCCATGCCAAGGCCTATGCCGAGGCCCTGCATCTCGATCTCGGCGCCCGGCGGCTGAGGCTCGACAGCCTGTGGGTCAATCTGCTCAAGCCCGGCGCCAGCCACAGCGGCCACATCCATCCCCACAGCGTGCTGTCGGGCACGGTCTATGTGCGCACCCCGCCCGGCGCCAGCGCGCTCAAGCTGGAGGATCCCCGGCTGCCGCTCATGATGGCGGCCCCGCCCCGCCTGGCGGACGCGCCGGAGGCTGACCGCAGCTTTGTCTATCTGCAGCCCCAACCCGGTACGATCCTGATGTGGGAGAGCTGGCTGCGTCACGAGGTGCCGGCCAACGCCGCCAAGACCCCGCGGATCAGCATCAGCTTCAACTACGGCTGGCGCTGAAAAAACGGCGTTCACCATTCTTGCAAGCAGGAGCTTAACCGCAGGGGTCGCAGACTGAGGGCGCAGGAGAACCGCCCATGGACCCGATCGCCACCGCCAGCTACGGCATGCTGGCCGCCAGCCGCCGCTTCGAAGCCTCCGCCCAGCGCACCGCGACCATGGGCGTCGACGGCTCGACCACCAGCTATGAGCGCGAAGCCGTCGAGCAGATCACGGCCAAGCACCAGTTCAAGGCCAACCTCGCCACCATCGGCGCGGCCCAGGACATGTGGGACGCCCTGCTTCGCCTGCAGGAACGCCGCTAGGCTTGCCCCCTTGCCGTCGGGACGGGCGTCCGCGCCGTCACGAGACGACGCCTGACCCCTGACGCCTCAGCGGGCTTTCGCCGGCCGCTCACCTGTGGTGCTGTAGGCGATGATGAATTCGCCCGCCGATGCGCTGCCCCTCCCCCGTGAAGACCGCTCCCTGACCGCCCGCGCCGTGGTGCTGGGCGAACGGATCGACACCCTGGGCCTGGAGCGCCGCGACGCGCTGTCCACCGCGCCCCTCTCATTTCGCGTGGCCGACGGCCTGGTGGTCGTCTTCCGCTATGGGGTGGTGGTGATGATCGGCCTCGATCCCCTGGCCGAGGACGAGGTGATCCGCGGGGTCCTGCCCCGGGTTCATGGCCAGCACGAGGTCCGCGAGGAAGAGACCATTCAGGTCGCCGCCGGCGAGGGGGCCAGCGAAGGGGTCGAGCCCGACGGCGTCGTACGCATTGGCTCGCTTTCGCCGGACAAGCTGCTGGTGGTCGCCGACGCGGTGGCCAAGAGCGCGGCGCTGGAGCAGGACGAACGACAGGTGGCCAAGGTGTTCGACACCATCGAGCCCTGGGCCCGCAAGCTCTCCGACACCGGCCGCAGGCCCGGCGGCCGGCGCGACATGATCCGCCTGATCGGCGCCTCGCTGCTGGTGCAGCATCGGGTGGCCGAGCGGGTGGCGGTGCGCGAAAAGCCCGACATCCTCTGGGACCGGCCGGACCTCGAGCGCCTCTATGCCCGCCTGGAGGACGAGTACGAACTGGTGGAGCGGGCCGAGACCCTGGGCCGCAAGCTCGACCTGATCGGCGAGACCGCCACGGTGATGACCGACCTGATCGACACCGAGCGCTCCCTGCGCCTGGAGGCGATCATCGTCATCCTGATCCTGTTCGAGATCGTCATCACCCTCTACCAAATGGCGCGCGGCGTGGCGCATTAGGCCCTCTGACAAGGATGACCATGCAGACCAAAAGGGCCGGCCAGACCAAGGCGCTCTATGCAGGGTCCTTTGATCCCGTGACGCGGGGCCACCTGGACATCATCCGCAAGGCGCTGATCACCTTCGATGCGGTGCATGTCGCTGTCGGCACCAATGTCCGCAAGCAGCGGGCCTTCACCGTCGAAGAGAGCACCGATCTGATCCGACGCTCTGTCCTGGACCTGTGGCCGGAGGCCGAAGCCATCCTCGGCCAGACCCTGGAAGTGGGGGAGTACGCCCGCCAGAGCCTGGTTCGCTACGCCCGGGCCATCGGCGCCACCCACATCGTGCGTGGCCTGCGCGAGGCGACCAACTTCCACGAGGAGTTCAATCTGCACGGCCTGGCCGAGCGGTTGGACCCGACCATCCCCATGGTCCACTTCATCTGCGACGCCCAGTTCCTGCACGTCTCCTCCAGCACCGCCAAGGAGCTGGAATCGGTGGGCGAAGACATCAGCTGGATCGTCACCCCGGCGGTCGAGGCGGCCTTCCGCGCGCGGCGGGTGGGCTAGCCCCCTCTCCCCGCAAGGGGGAGGGGCTCTTCCAGGCGCGCCCAGGCCAAACGAAAAACCCCGCCGTTTCCGGCGGGGCTCTCATCGTTCGGACGACGACAGGGCTTAGCTGTCGAGGAAGCTGCGGAGCTTTCGCGACCGGCTCGGGTGCTTGAGCTTGCGCAGCGCCTTGGCCTCGATCTGGCGGATCCGTTCGCGGGTCACGCTGAACTGCTGGCCGACCTCTTCGAGGGTGTGATCGGTGTTCATGCCGATGCCGAAGCGCATGCGCAGCACGCGCTCTTCCCGCGGGGTCAGCGAGGCGAGCACCCGGGTGGTGGTTTCGCGCAGGTTCGACTGGATGGCCGCATCGATGGGCAGGATGGCGTTCTTGTCCTCGATGAAGTCGCCCAGATGGCTGTCTTCCTCGTCGCCGATGGGCGTCTCGAGGCTGATCGGCTCCTTGGCGATCTTCAGGACCTTGCGGACCTTTTCCAGCGGCATGGCCAGTTTTTCGGCCAGCTCTTCCGGGGTCGGCTCGCGGCCGATCTCGTGCAGCATCTGGCGCGAGGTGCGGACGATCTTGTTGATCGTCTCGATCATGTGCACCGGGATACGGATGGTCCGGGCCTGGTCGGCGATCGAGCGGGTGATCGCCTGCCGGATCCACCAGGTGGCGTAGGTGGAGAACTTGTAGCCGCGGCGGTACTCGAACTTATCGACCGCCTTCATCAGGCCGATATTGCCCTCCTGGATCAGGTCCAGGAACTGCAGGCCGCGGTTGGTGTATTTTTTGGCGATGGAGATCACGAGGCGCAGATTGGCCTCGACCATTTCCTTCTTGGCCTGACGGGCCTCGCGCTCGCCTTTCTGCACGGTCTGGACGATGCGGCGATAGTCGTCGATGGCCACGCCGGTTTCGGTGGCGAGCGCAGCGATCTCGGTGCGGATGTCGCTGATCTGGCCGGCGTCGTTCTCGGCGAACTTGGTCCAGCGGACCCCCAGCTCCTTGACCTTGTCGGTCCAGTTGGGGTCGAGCTCGGCGCCGAAATAGGCCTTCAGGAACTCCACCCGGCTGATGCCGTAGGAGTCGGCCAGGCGCAGCAGCCGGCCTTCCAGCCCCATCAGGCGCTTGTTGATCGCATAGAGCTGCTCAACCAGGGCCTCGATGCGGTTATTGTTGAGCTTCAGCGTCTTCAGGTGCTGGACGATGACCGTAGTGGCGGCCTCGAAGGCCTTGCGGTCGGAATCGCCCAGGTCTTCGCCGGCCAGCTTCTTGGCCACCAGCTTTTCCTGCAGGCGGCGGAAGGCGTCGAATTCAGAGGCGATGGCGTCGAGGGTCTCCATGACCCCGTCGCGCAGCTCGGCCTCCATGGCGCTGATGGTGGGGCCGGCGCCGTCGTCAAAATCGTCGTCGTCGTCGTCGCCCTCGCCTTCGGCCTTGGCCTCGCCGGGCGCCGCCTCACCGGGCGGTTTGACCTCGGCGGTCTCTTCTTCCGTCCCGGTGTTCTGGCCGCCATAGGTCTGCTCAAGGTCGATGACCTCGCGCAGCAGGATGCGGCCCGAGGCCAGCTCCTCGCGCCAGACCATGATGGCCTCGAAGGTCAGGGCGCTTTCGCACAGGCCCCGGATCATGGTGTCGCGGCCGGCCTCGATGCGCTTGGCGATGGCGATCTCGCCCTCGCGCGACAAAAGCTCCACCGAACCCATCTCGCGCAGATACATGCGCACAGGGTCGTCGGTGCGGTCGTAGGCCGGCTCCTTGGTCGTCTCGACGACGGCGGTTTCTTCGCGGACCGCGACCTCGCCGCCCTCGGCGTCTTCCTCGGCCTCGACGACGTTGACGCCCATCTCCGAGAGCATGGCCAGCGTGTCTTCGATCGCCTCGGAGGTGACTTCCTCAGACGGCAGGACCTTGTTCAACTCGTCCATCGTGACGTAGCCGCGGGTCTTGGCCTGCTTGATGAACTTCTTGACCGCGGCGTCCGTCAGGTCGAGCAGCGGACCATCGCTGGTCTGGGCTTCGGTCGTTTCCGCTTCGGCCGTATTGGTGCTCATCGAATTCTCCGGTTCGGTCCGCCGCCTCTCCTGCAAGGAACGGGCCGATCATGACTAACAGGGGCCGGGAGGGCCGTATGTCTACGACCCGTAACCAGCTCTAATCGTTCCACTCTCTGGTCGCGCGTCTGAGTGCGTCGCGTTCCCCCTTTAGACGCTCGAAGGCTTCCATATCCGATCGCTCCCGAAGGTTTCCCTTCGAGGCGTCGAGAGCCTTGTCGAGCGACGCCAGCCGTGAGAGGCGGGCGAAGGCTTGCGACCACTGCGAATTCGCGGCTTCGAGGGAGACATCCTGTTTCAAAAAGGGCGCGCCCGATTTCGCAGCGGCCCGGTCGATGTCTGTCAGCAGCGCATTAAACCCGCAGGATCGGAGATGGCGCGTCAGGCTGTCAGAGTCAAGATGGTCGGACTCCAGCCGCAGGCGAATGATTTCCTTGACCAATTCACAGAGCGCCGGTTCGCCGAAGCCGTCGGTGGCGAAGGCGTCCTCCAGATGGGCCTCCAGAACCGCCGGATGGGCGAGCGCGAAAGCGGCCAGAGCGGCGGGCGCGGCCTCCAGCCCCTTGGCCAGTCGTCCGGCGGCGGCCTTGCCCTGGGCCGTCGGGGGTTGCGGGCTTTCCCAGGCGCCCGCGCCCTTCCACCGCCCCTGCCGCGGCCCCGAGGGCCGCCACGGCGGCCGCTGGCCCTGGGGCGCGTCAGCCTTGCGGAAGATGCCGTCATAGCGCTCCAGCAGGTCCTGCCGGTAGGCCTGCTGCAGGTCTGGGTCGGCGATGGACGCGGCGGCTTGCCGCAGCCGCCCCTTCAGGCCTGCGCGGCGCTCAGGCGTATCCAGCGGCTCCAGCTCCCGTTCGCGCTCGAACAGAGCCTGAGCGAAGGGCGTGGTGGCCGCCAACTGCTGGCGCAGCGCCACGGCCCCCTGCTCGCGCAGCACGTCGTCGGGGTCCTTGCCGCCTTCCACCAGGGAGAACTGGAAACTTTTGCCGGGCTTCAGGATCGGCAGGGCCCGGTCCATGGCCCGATAGGCCGCCTGCCGGCCGGCCCGGTCGCCGTCGAAGCACAGGGTCGGCTCCGGATGCAGCCGCCAGAGCATCTCCATCTGCTCCTCGGTCAGCGCCGTGCCCATGGGGGCGACCGCGGCCACGCCGGCGCGGTGGCAGGCGATGGCGTCCATATAGCCTTCCACCACCACCAGCGGCGGGCTCTCGCCCGAGGGTGCGGCCCCCAGGATCTTGCGCGCTTCGCCCATGCCGTAGAGCACGTGGCCCTTGTGGAAGACCGAGGTCTCCGGGCCGTTGAGGTACTTGGCGCGGGCCTTGGGATCGAGCGCCCGGCCGCCGAAGGAGACAATACGCCCGCGGCCGTCGGCGATGGGAAACATGATCCTGTCGCGGAACCGGTCATAGGGCGCGCCGCCGTCCTCCGGCGCGATCAGCAGGCCCGCCTCCACCAGCTCGTGCGGACGCGCCCCCTTGGCCACCAGATAGTCCTTCAGCGCCGTGCGCCCGCCCGGCGCATAGCCGACCCCGAACCGGCCCCAATCCGCCTCCGGCAGACCCCGGCCGTCCAGATAGTCCCGCGCCGCCCGCCCGACGGGGCGACGCAGCTCGGCCTGGAACCAGGCGCTGGCCTGCTCCAGCCACTCGGCCAGGCCCTGGCGCACCCGGTCGCGCTCCGCCGACTGGGGATCAGGCGCAGGCATGGGCACCCCGGCCTCGGCGGCCAGACGCTCGACCGCCTCCATGAAGGTCAGCCGCTCGGTCTCCTGCAGGAAGGTGATCAGGTCGCCGTTCTTGCCCGACGAGAAGTCGAAGAACTGGCCCTTCTCGTCATTGACGAAGAAGGACGGGCTCCGCTCCTTGGTGAAGGGCGACAGGCCGACGAACTCGCGCCCCTGCTTGCGCAGCTTCACCGTGCGCCCGATCACGTCGGAGGGGCGCAGGCGGGCCTTGATCTCATCCAGAAATCGTTCGTCGAACTTCACCCCCGACATATGCGCCAGGACCCCGACGGCGTCACCCTTCAGCGGTCAAGGTGCGCCAGCTTTTCAGGATTGCGGATGATGTAGATGGCCGAGAGGCGGCCATCCTCGCTCGGCTGAAAGGCGATCGTCATGGGCCCGTCGTCCGGCCTTGCGATCAGGCCTGGCAGGCCGTTGATGCGAACCGCACGATACTGCAGAGGCCGGTCGCCGGACGTCGGCCAGGCGCCCCGCCAGGCCAGGCCCTCCAGCATGGCGACGATGTCCTGCGGCCCGACCAGGGGACGCAGGGCCGCGCTGCGCTTGCCCCCGCCGTCGGTGACCATCACCGCGTCTTCGGCCAGCAGGGCGCGCAGACCGGCCATGTCGCCCCGGGCCGCGGCGG
>TARA_R100000935_G_C2840897_1_pt1 | contig 10433 bp, 10 predicted proteins | sample TARA_R100000935 | Tara Oceans TARA_R100000935 (sample SAMEA2621502) | marine metagenome | biome: marine biome (ENVO:00000447); feature: surface water layer (ENVO:00002042); material: "saline water (ENVO:00002010), including plankton (ENVO:xxxxxxxx)" | depth 5 m | reverse complement strand
CAAACTCCAACGAGAATAGGTGATACGGGAAATTTTAAATATGACGCGCAGGCATATCCCATAAAGAATACACTTACAATACTAAATATCACTAATACATAATTAGTAATTAAATAATTATCAAATATAAATGGAGAATACAGAATGTACCAATAGGTCAATCCACTCTTTGCGAAGCCAGGAATGGTGTGCAATATAAAAAAAGCTTCATCAGAGAATACCATACCTTTATCCAATAACCAAAAAACCTGGAAAAGAACCGCAAATAAAAATAAAAGACTTACAATCCAAGCTAACTTGGAATTTAATTTAGTATACAAATTCAAATTTTCATGGAATTTAGACTTTTAATAATATGCTCCATATCTATACCTTTTAATTCCAAATAAAAAGGTAACCTAATTAAAACTTCTGAGTATTTATCTGATTGTTCTAAATCTATACCACAATAAAAGTTCTTATAGAAATCACTTTTATGCAAACTTAGGTAGTGAAAAACAGCATGTATATTTTTTTCCTTCAGGTTCTCTATTACTTTCTTACGTTGCCCTGAGTTTTCACATTTCATATAAAACATGTGTGCATTATTGGTAGCAAAATCAGGTATCTTAGGCAATCCAATGTTATTTTTTTCAGCCCAATCCTTTAAACCTAAATTATACTCATTCCAAATCTCTTTTCTGCGATTTTGGATTTTTTGTAATTCCTCCAACTGGGCCCAAAGAAAAGCCGCTATAATTTCTGAAGGTAGAAATGAGCTTCCTATATCAACCCATCCATACTTATCTACTTCTCCTCTAAAAAAAGCCGAACGGTTTGTCCCTTTCTCCCAAATAATTTCCGCCCTCTCCTTAAATCTATCTTCATTTATCACCAGCATCCCACCTTCTCCAGAAATTATATTTTTGGTTTCGTGAAAAGAAAAGGCAGCTAAATGACCAATGGATCCCAATGCCCTTTTTACTCCATCCTTACCTGTAAAATAACTATCAATTGCCTGTGCAGCATCTTCTATAACAAAAAGTTCATATTTATTTGCTAATGCCATAATTTTATCCATGTCACAGGCAACACCTGCATAATGTACGGGAACAATCGCTTTAGTTTTAGATGTTATTAATGCCTCTATTTTATCTTCATCGATACCCGGGTGATCTACTCTACTGTCAGTAAAGATAATATTTGCTCCTCTTAGAACGAAGGCATTGGCCGTGCTCACAAAAGTATAAGAAGGCATAATAACTTCATCACCAGGTTTAATATTGATTAAAATGGCAGCCATTTCCAATGCATCGGTGCAAGATGTTGTTAATAGACATTTTCCAAAACCATACTTATCTTTAAAAAAATTCTGACAAAGCTTTGTATATTTTCCATTACCAGAAATTTTCCCTGCATTTATAGCATCATAAATATAATGCGTTTCTTTACCAGTTAGGTGTGGCTTATTGAAAGGAATTATCATATTAAATAAGTTTATTAAAAATAGTTTTAAATTGGGCTACGGAATAATTTGTTATGCCTGGGGAAATTATATAAGTGCCAAAAAATGACTTAGAGCTCACATTAATTTTTTGTTTAATTTGAATACCTGCTAATAATGTAATAGCCCCTATTTCAAAAGTTGATTGATAAGGATTCTCACTTTCGGAAAGAATAAAAAAACCCTGAGCAATTGTAGATCCATCATCTACAATTTCGTTTACTTCATGGCAAGTTACTCCTATAAATTTATTCCCTCTATTTACTGCTTCATCTACAGGCTTCATTCCAATTAAGCCACCAAATGCCGGCAAATATGAATAATGTAAATTTATAAGTTTACCTTCAAAATTTTGCACTATTGATTCAGACAAAATTTTATGAACATTGGTAATTATTAAATCTGCAGACAACTCTTTTAAAATCGAAATAAGTTGTTGATTTTCAATATCTGATCTTATAAATGAATGCTTCTTTGTATAAATATTATTATCAATAGCATAATCCATTGCTCCACACAATCTATCTGTAATTAAACCAACTACCTCAATTGAATCATCAATTTTAGAGATTTCATGAATAAATTTTAAATTACCACCCCCACCAGATCCTAAAAAGACAATTTTCATAATAACAGTTTAAAAATAAAATAAATAATTGTTGATCACTATTATCCTTGTATACCGTGCTATGACAAATGATTCAAATTACAAAATAACTTAAAATAATCAGTTAGTTCTTTATTTTAGAATAATGATAAAAATTAAATTAAAATTTTTTACAACACACCTAATGATTAATTAAAGATTAAGATTTAATATATTTCTCTAATAATAAAATTTGGCCTGTTTTGAACTTGCCTAAATATTTTAAAAAGATAAATACCTATTAATCCTAGAAAGGTAGCTACAATACCCAATATTAAAACATTTAAAGCCACTAAAGAAGTCCACCCTAATTGTATCTCATCACCTAAGAAAAATTTCATAATAACTAAATATATTATAAAAATTAAACTTCCAATTGTAATTAATAATCCAGAGTAAAATAGATATTCCAGAGGCTTTCCCGAAAAAGAGGTAATAGCTTGGATCATGAGTTCTAATCTCTTGCCAGTACTATAAGTGCTATCTCCTTCCCTGAGTCCTTTGTCAATTGGTATTCCTATCTGATTATATCCCGTCCAATACATCATGCCTCCGAAAAACAAATTAGCATCACCCAACTGAAGTAAATTATTTACATATCTTCTTTTCATTAACCTTTCGGTCACTATATTTTTAGGAATTTTTACATCAGAGAATTTATTAATTGCCCACCAAAATAATCTTCCTCCTAAACTTTCAACAATTCTACCTTTTCTAATTTCTTGATAGCCATATATCACGTCTGAATCTTTATTGCTTGTTAAAGTATTAAAACAGGTAATAATAAAACTAGGAGAAACTTCAAGATCGTTATCAATTAAAAATACGAAATCACCAGATGAGTGCGCTAAACCTGCTTGCATTGCATAATGATGACCAAAATTACGAGAAAGATCAATCACAGTAATTTGAGGAATTTCACCTTTTCTATTCAATAAATATTCTAAAGAATCATCAGGTGACCCGTCATTAACAAAAATTAATTCAAAATCATTTATATTTAATTTGCCAATTGATTCAAGAATTTCTAATAAGAAGGTTTCTAAGAAACGTCTGGATTTATATAAAGTAGTTACAACTGATAAGGTCATTTTAAATTTATTTTTTGATGACTTTTATAAATTAAATAGCCACTTCTATCATTACTATTTTTAATATAACTCAATTCAGTATTTTGTAAGTTCTTTTCAACATCAAAAATATTCTTTTTGTTAAAGTAAGATAACAAATACTCTGTTTCTTTAGATAAAAAATAAACTCCTGAGAAATTTTTTATTTTTAACTGCGGCCTCGAAAATTCATTTAAAGAAACATTAATTACTCCTTTTAAAAAATCATATCCTGTAGAAAGTTGTACCAAATGAGATCCTATAAAATCTCCACCCATTCTAGCTCCAACCTCTATTGCAACAATACTCCCGTTATTAAAAATTTTAAATTCTGAATGACTTGCTCCAAATTTTATTTTCAAAGCATCCAAAGCTTTTAAAGTTTCAGCAATTATACTCACTTTAAAACACTCTGCCAATTGAGATGGCTGATGATGCGCCAATTCAACAAAATAAGGTTCTCCTGTAGTTATTTTGTCTGTAATTGCTAAAATATAATGCTCCCCTCTCCAGGAAATACTTTCTACACTAACTTCTATTCCGCTAATAAACTCCTCAACCACTACACGTTTTTCAGTTGATTGTTCTAAAGCCATTTTAATCCCAATTTCAAGTTCATTGAAATCGTATACTTTTACTACACCACGACTTCCAGATCTATCTGTTGGCTTTACAATTAAAGGAAATTCAAAGCCTTTAAAATCTTCTGAATTGAATTTGCATAAAGCTATTGATTTAGGAGAATTTACATCATTAAGAAAAAAAGCTTCTCTCATTTTTGCTTTATTTGTAGAAATTATTCCAGACAAATAAGAATTTGCAATTAGATTCATTTTTTCCGCTACAAAACATATAGTAGGTACACAGATATCTGTTGCAATTGTGGTTATACCATCAATATTGATCTCCTCACATTTTTTTAAAATCAGTTCCTTTTCTAAAACTGAAATGGGATAAAAATAATGGGAAATGTCTTTACAAATAGCATCCTTATTATCCCATGCAAAACAATGGGTTTCTATTCCTAATTCAATAGCCTTTTCCACTAGGGGTTTTTGCAAGTAGCTAGCCCCCAGTATAGCGAGTTTTTTCAATACTTAAAATTTAACGGTTACTACAGTTCCTAAAATAATTAATATCAAACCTATCACTTTACCCCAGGTAAATGTTTCCTCTAATAAAAAAATACCTATTAAAAACACCAAGGCAGGTGAAAGGCTCATAAAAGGATAAGCCACAGTAATTTCAAATTTAGTCATGGCAGCCATCCAGAACAAGGATGCAACAAAGGCACTTATGAACCCAGAGAGTATATAAATATCAAACAAAGCACCGAATAAAAATTTAATTTTATCAAAAGAACCTTCTGGTAAACTCCCAAGAGTATTTAATCGCCATTTTAAAATAATTTGGCCATAAATAGTAAATAAGATGGTGCCAAAAATATAAAGATATCCTGTCATACCAATTTTCTTAAATAATCACCATATTTACTTTTTCCATTATGTAGTGTGTCAACTTGAATTTCGTAATTCACTATAAATACATTTATATACGCTACCTTTTCTGAACAATTATTTTTTTACTTTGCCTATTTTTGGATAACCTTGATATATTTAGATACATCTTCCAGCAAAACTATAATAATATGCTATTAAAACAATTTTGAAAAACTGAATCATGATAAAGGAATTGCAATCTCTATTTATGACTCAAATTTAACTTATGAATTTTAAATATTATTTTAAATCCACGATAAAATTATTTAAAAAAAGCTCCCTATCTTATAGGTAGACACATACAAAAAGCATTTTTAAAGTATTTCTCTCAATTAATAATTTAATTATTTATTTGAAATCGGTATTAGCCCTTTAAGTCTACCAGATATATTGTTTATTATAATAATCCTAATATTCTCCTAAAGTCGCATTTTTTAACCAATTCTCGTTATTCAAATACCAATCAATTGTTTGCTTACAGCAATAGTTCATGTAGATAATCTTATTCCTGAACCGTCTGCTAAAATTCCTTTCATATAATTAATTATATTTTTATGGATTTATAACTTTTAATATTTTGTAAAAACCACTTATAAGTTAAAACAATTCCATCCTCTAACGATGTAGAAGCTACCCAACCTGATTTCTTTATTCTATCTACATCCATCAATTTTCTAGGAGTTCCATCTGGTTTAGAATCATCCCAAATAATTTTACCTGAATGACCCACAATCCTCTGAATTAATTCTGCTAGTTCCTTTATTGTAATATCTTTTCCTGTTCCTATATTATATAAATTATCTTGTAATTTATTTTCGAATGCAAAAACAACAGAATCTGCCATGTCATCTACATACAAAAATTCGCGCATGGGACTTCCAGATCCCCATAGGTTTACAGAATCATTATTTATTTTAGCTTCATGAAATTTTCTAATCATAGCTGGAAGCACATGAGAAGTATTCAAATCAAAATTATCATGACTTCCATATAAATTAGTGGGCATTAAACTCACGTAATCTTTCCCAAATTGTTTCCTGATAGCCTCACAAGCTTTGATTCCCGCAATTTTAGCTATTGCATACCATTCATTAGTTGGCTCTAAGCTACCAGTTAGTAAATAATCTTCCATCAAGGGTTGTTCCGCTAGTCTCGGGTAAATACACGAACTACCTAAGAAGATAAATTTCTTTACTTCAGTTGTATGAGCAGTATCTATAAGATTATTTTGAATTTGTAAATTTTCCATTAAAAATTGGTATGGATATTCACTATTTGCTAGTATACCCCCCACTCGTGCTGCAGCATCAATAACAACTTCTGGTTTTTCAGAATCGAAAAATTGTTGAACTGCCTGTTGATTTTTTAGATCTAACTCGGCACTTGTTTTACCTATCAAATTTGTATAACCTTTCTTTATGAAGGCTCTCCAAATGGCAGAACCCACCATCCCTTGATGCCCTGCAATATATATTTTAATATTATTATTCATTTTTAATATTGTTATTCGATATTTTTAGCTATAAATATTTAAAACTATGGTATTACCCTCCTAGACCTTATATCTTCTATTCTTTTCGAAACCAATTCAATTAATAATACAGAAAAAATGATTGTACACACTGTCAAGGCAAGGCCTAAACCTCCTAACATAAGAATTTTAAAAGCAATAATGAATTTCAGAACAAAAAGATGTGAAATATAAATAGGATATGATAACTCCCCAATATACCTGTCCCACTTCCAGTTTTTGGATAAAATAAAAATATAAGGAAGACTTATGAAAAAGGTTATAATATATATTATATCTTTATATGGAAGAGGTAAAAAATTATAAAATAAAATAAAAATGATTATAGAACACCAGACAATTTTCAAAATTAAGGGCCTTAAAATTCTCTTTTGTAAATTTCTGTACATATGATAGTTTAAAACCCCCATTAAGAAAAAAGCAAGTTCTGTTGGAAAAAACCTATATGACCAAGGATCATAATCTAAGCCATAATTAATTAATATTACACGCAGTAATACTGACAGTAATATTAAAGGAATAATAATTATCAATTTTTTCCGAACTAAAAACGGTGCTAATATATAAAAAGCTATTTCAATTCCTATTGACCATGCCTGAGGTAAAAAAAGAAAATTATAAAGTGGTGGACTGGTCTCCCAGAAATTTGAAGTAAAGAAAAGATTACCCGTTTTTAAGTCTAAACCCATAAACATAACCATATCCTGTAAAAAAATAAATAAATTAGTAAAAATAAGGAATGTAATACTACCAATACTGAGAGTATCGAAATATTCAACATAGGGAGCTATACTCCCAGTAGGACTGCCATTATAAAGAGAGAACCCTATTCCGTAAAAAATAGTTATTATTAAAACCGTCCAATAAATAGGATATAATCTCAGAAATCTGTTTGATATAAACAATTTGTATGAATTATTCTTACCAATATATTTTTCGTTAAGGATCAGAGTCATATAGAAACCAGAAACTATAAAGAAAGTCTGTACGGCAAGCTTCCCTCCTACAAAACTAAATCCAAAAATGTCGCTAGAATGAGCAATGACAACAGAAATAGCTAAAAGTAATCTAATTAATCCCATCAAGTGAACCTACTTAACATCGAAATTAAAATCTTAATTCCAGCAAAATTTCTATTCGAAATAATTTAAAATATTATAACCTCCTTCTTGCAAATGTTTTTCTTTCTGCATTAATTTCACATCGCTCTTCATCATATCCTTTACAAGATCTTTCAAATCATATTCCGGAATCCATCCCAGTTTCGTATTCGCTTTTGATGCGTCTCCAATAAGTAATTCTACCTCTGTAGGTCTGAAATATTTTGGATCTACTGCCAAAACCTCTTTCCCTACTTCCAATTGAAAATCTGGATTGCTGCAAGACTTTATATATCCCTTTTCTTCAATTCCTTCTCCCTTAAATTCAAGCATAATGCCCACTTCGGAAAAACTCATACTAACAAAATCTCTTACAGTAGTAGTTTTTCCAGTTGCAATCACCCAATCTTCAGCTTCTTCTGCTTGTAGAATCATCCACATCATTCTCACATAATCTTTAGCGTGACCCCAATCCCGCTGAGCATCTAAATTTCCAAGATAGAATTTATCCTGTAATCCCAGTGCTATTCGTGAAGTGGCTCTAGTAATCTTTCGAGTAACAAAAGTTTCTCCTCGAATAGGAGATTCATGATTAAACAATATGCCATTACATGCAAACATGCCATACGCTTCCCTATAATTTACCGTAATCCAATAAGCATACATTTTTGCGACTGCATATGGACTTCTTGGGTAAAAGGGGGTAGTTTCAGATTGGGGAACCTCCTGCACTTTTCCATATAACTCAGAAGTGGATGCCTGATAAATCTTAGTTTTCTTTTCTAAACCTAAGATCCTAACTGCATCTAAAAGCCGCAGTGTACCTAAACCATCTGCATTTCCAGTGTACTCCGGTATTTCGAAAGAAACATGCACGTGACTCATTGCCGCAAGATTATAAATCTCGTCAGGCTGAATTTGCTGAATCAATCTAATTAAATTGGTGCTATCGGTCATATCTCCATAATGAAGAATAAATCTTTGATCTTCTTCATGCGGATCTTGATATAAATGGTCTATCCTATCTGTATTGAATTGAGATGCTCTTCTTTTTAAGCCATGAACTATATATCCTTTTTTTAAAAGAAATTCACTTAAAAATGCTCCATCTTGACCAGTAACCCCAGTTATTAATGCTACTTTCATAATTTAGTTTCTATTGTAATCGTCCTCAATTCTAACAATATCATCTTCTCCAAAATAAGTTCCATGTTGCACTTCAATAAACATTAAAGGCTCATTAAAGGGTTTTCAATTCTGTGTTTGATACCTAATCGAATAATAACCACTTCTCCTGCCTTGTAATCTTTCGTGTCTCCATCTAAGGTTACCCTGCCAATACCAGATACCACAGTCCAAACTTCAGCTCGTTTATGGTGATATTGATTAGAAAATCGTCCTTTTGGGTTTACCTCTATTCTTTTTACTTTGTGAATATCTCCATGATCTAGTACCCAATGCTGACCTCAAGGCCTTACATCGTGATCCATATCTATTAGATTAAACCAGAATTATTTTCTTTCAAATTTTGATAAATATTCCTAACCTCTTGGGAGGCTTCTTTGGAAAGAACTAGGTTTGCATCTTTTGAACATATCAATATCGAATTCTGTAAACCTAAAAATGCTGTAAATTTATTAGATCCAATCACCATATTACCATTTTTATCTATAGGTTGGCCTTCTTCTTTTAAATAATCGTACACTGCTTCAAAACTGCCCATATCACTCCATTTAAAATATGATTTAACTACCCTGATTTTATCGCTTTTTTCCATTACCGCGTAATCTACGCTTACACTTGGAATCTGCAAAGAAGTTTCTACATCTAACTTTCCATTTTCTGCGCTTTCCCAAGCCTGTAAGGATTTTCGATACACCTGTGGCGCATATTTTTCAAGTTCTTCCAGATATATTCCCGCTTTAAAGCAGAACATACCACTATTCCAAAGGAAACTTCCCGTTTTTAAAAACTGAATGGCAGTTTCTTTGTCGGGTTTCTCCCTAAAGGAGAGAACTTTATCTCCATCATTTTCAATATAACCGTATCCAATTTCGGGTTTGGTTGGCTGTATTCCAAAAGTTACCAAGGCATTTTCCTGAGCCAATTGGATTGCGTTTTCAATAGCCTTGTTATAAGCTTCTTCATCACCGATAATATGATCGGCAGGAGTTACCAGCAAAATATCTTCTCGTTCTACCGCAAAAGCAGCAAACGCAATTGCCGGCGCAGTGTTTCGGGGAGTGGCTTCTATAATATCCATATAAGAGCTAATGTTGAGCTTCTTTAAACATTTATCCGACAGATGTTGATTATCTTTATTGCCTACAATAATAAGTTCCTCAGTGCAGTGTGCATTTCTCATAACGGTATATTCAAATAGGGAATTTCCCTTAAAGATATCAAGATATTGCTTAGGCTGTGCTATCCGCGATAATGGCCAAAGCCTACTTCCTACTCCTCCCGTGAGAAGAATATGGAAAATTTTGTTAGCACATTTTTTTAATGGTTTCATAAAAAATTAATCGGTTTTACGGATTTGTCTTATTTTATCATAACAGATAAAGTCGGTATTAAAATATTATTCGCAAAAGTGCATAATTATAATAGACTTGCCATTCCTTTATAAAGTGATAATTAATGTTCTGATTTTCAAATTCTTTTTCTAAAGCTTCATTATAAATAGATTTCAAAAATCCGGCAACTAAATTCTTATCGACTGTCACATGGCCACCAAAAACTTTATAAGATTTATTCATTAATAATATGAACCATCTCAGGGAAATCTTTTAAAATAAATAAAAATTTATAAAAGATATTGTATATTATAATATTCTTGATACTTACCATTTATAATGTTCTTCAACCATCCTCCATTCTTCAAATACCAATCTATTGTTTTTTCTAGGCCTTCTTCAAAGGTAACAGATGGTTTCCATCCTAATTCTTTATTTATCTTGGATGCATCTATGGCATATCTTTTATCATGACCAGGTCTATCCTTGATGTAGGTGATCAATTTTTCAGATTCACCTTGATCTCTACCCAATTTCTCATCCATTATT
>TARA_R100000935_G_scaffold55959_1_pt1 | contig 10481 bp, 12 predicted proteins | sample TARA_R100000935 | Tara Oceans TARA_R100000935 (sample SAMEA2621502) | marine metagenome | biome: marine biome (ENVO:00000447); feature: surface water layer (ENVO:00002042); material: "saline water (ENVO:00002010), including plankton (ENVO:xxxxxxxx)" | depth 5 m | reverse complement strand
TAATCAGTAGGTCCGCGGTTCGAGTCCGTGTGGGGGCACCATTTAACATCATGTTACCCTTATTTTATTGACTTCATGTGTCATTATAGCTGATTTGGTACACAACAATGGTACTAAGTTGGTACATGATATGCGGCAGGTCAGACAAAAGAATGGCATGAAACGGTCTGCGACTGGATTCTACTCCTTTCGCAAACAGGTGCCTGAGAAGCTTCGTGATCTTTGGGATAAGCGTGAAGTAAAGATTGCGCTAGAGACCAAGGATGAGGCGACTGCTCTCAATAGGTGTTCAATCTTGTTAGCAGAGTTCAATGCCACAAAGTTGACGCTGACAAAGATGCTAGAAGGCAGCAAAGACTTAGCGCCTCAAGACGTTCGCAGCATTGCCGATAGTCGAGTACGTAGCTGGGGGGTCCATCCAGATCAGGCTCCAGTCTTGAAGGCTGGGCACACAGCTGATGAATATGCTGCCTTTAAGGAGGCGGAGACAACGTATTTTGAATTTAGGGACACCTACTACGATCTAGCCGCCGAACAACAGATTGACGAAATTCAACGAAAGAAAGACTACGATAGCGGCAAATGGGGCGAGCCTGACTATGTAACTCCCTATAAGAACTTCAAGGCGTCAACGGTAGAAGGTGCCATTCAGGGCATCGTTTCAGGTAGTGTAGCGACGACTACAACGCCGACCTTAAAGGATGCAATGCTGTCTTATCTTGAGTTCTATGCTGAAAAGAATATCGGTGGGAACGCCCGAACTATCCAATCTCAAACGACTAATACCAAGCGTGTGCTTTCACAGTTTGCAGCGTTTATTGAGGGTGGTCGTACATCAAAAGGCTTTGAACGCCTTGTTACAAGCATCACAGTTGAAGAGGCTACAGGCTTTAGGCGCTTCTTGCGAGAACAGCACCTAAATTCAGCCACTGGTGATAGTAATCTTCGTTACCCAAGTGCGGTTTTTTCTCATATCATCGACAAGGGGCAAGGTCTTTATATTGGTAATCACCTCATGCGTAATCCATTCGCCAAATTGCGCAACAAGAGGCGTGAGGAACAGTTGTCGAAGAAGAAGTGGCCTTTGAATCCAGACGAATTTCTTAGGTACGAGGCAGCGGCCAAAGAGGCTGAGGATCATATCAGACTGCTCATATTATTCTTATTATACACGGGTTGCAGAATAAGTGATGCATATGGGCTAGAGGCTCGGGATGTAAATATTACCGAAAATATCCCAACAATGTACCTCAGGAACAACGGTATCAGGAGACTTGATAAGGAAGGCATACAAGCAAATATTCCGTTGGTTGGCCCGCTCTTAGATGCCCTCAGGAGTTATAAAATGCCCAGCAACCCTGACGATCCAATTTTCCCTGAGTTTGCAAATATTCCGTCTGGACGTGACAGGGCATCTGCTGAGGCAAACAAGCTACGAAAGCAAGCTGGGATATTGAGAGATGGTGTAACAGCGCATAGTGCACGCCATACGTGGCAAGACAGACTTGATGCCGCTAGAGTTCCTATTGCTGAAAGAGACTACCTTATCGCCCATAAGACAAAGCAGAGTAGTGCTGTAGCTCAAGCGTATGGTTCAGCCTACCCAGCCAAGAATATGCTTGAGAACCAGCTAGCAGCTCTTGCCTGTAAAGACTGGGGCGACTTCCGCACCTAATTTGTGCGACTTGCGGACATGGCAAAGGGCCATAACAGAAAAGAAAACAAACAGATGATAAAGAAAACCATACTGCTTGCGGCCATTGCCTCTACATTGTCTGGTTGCTTGGAAAGCGAAGATAGCTGTATTGATAGTATCATCAGCGACATGGAACGAACTGAAAGCATCATTCCCGACCTGACTATGTCAGATGCGAGCGAAAAACTAGAAATGCGTATGCAAATTTTAAGCATGAAAACAGCAGTTAGGGCGATGGGCCGTGATGAACACAGAGACGCTTGTGACTATTATTGGCAAAACAGTTCACGGCTGGCCCTGAAGTAGTGAGTCCTCAGGATTTTTTTGTAGAATCTGGATTGTTTATGTTGTCGAGCGAGGGGCCTACCGCGCCTCAAGCGAAACCGTTTGCTAGTGATTTTGGGGTCCCGTCCGAATTGTGGGTTTGAGAGACTGATTAGGCTTCGATCATTACAGCCGTGCCGGATGCTACCAGCATGACCATGTTCCCTGCGGAACTGATTTCTACATAATCCAAGTCGACTCCTACAACTGCGTTGGCACCTACAAGATCAGCTTCAACCTTAAGTTCGTATAATGCCGTTCTACGTGCGTCACGCATGGTCTGTTGCACGGCCTTGGACCTACCACCAACAATGTCTCTTACCCCAGCGAAAAGGTCTTTAAAGACGTTCATGCCAAACGCGCACTCAGCCGTTACAATCTCAATGCGTTTAGTGATGTTGAGGTTTGGTGCGGTCTCCGTTGTTAGTAAGACGGCCTCGACTCGAGCATCGTACTCTTCATTAATGCGATAATAATCCTGTTGTATGCCCCGCTTTATGTCGAAATCTGATGCACCTTTGTCATTAAATATTACCCCGCACTCCTCGCAGTAGGCTTTACCGTCAAAAGCAACAGAAGCCTCAAGGGTGCCTATCTGTTCACCGCAATTGCTGCACTTGGTCAAACCTACATCCCACTTTTTTAGCTATTTAAGGCCTTGTAGACAGTTGCCCGACCTATGCCCAGTTCCTTAGTAATCGCAGTTGCCCCAATGCCTTTCAGGCTCAGTTCTTTAATCTTGGCATCATCAACAGTTTTAGGACGGCCCTTATAGAGACCCTTTGCCGTCGCCTTAGCGATACCTTCTGCCCTACGCTTGCGGTAGATGTTTCTAGAATTCAGCCTCTACGCGCGCGAGATATCAGTGTCATGTTTTCAGCCTTCCGACGCGCTCTTTTCTTCCATCCGGGGTATGCAAGGAACGGCGCGAAAAATACGCCAAAACCCAATGTTACGATGCAGATGGCAAGCAGAACGAAGCCGCGACCAACAAAGCCATGAACCCAGAAATAAATCGGTCCAAACAAGATAGACCAAAGCCACGTCAACCCGGTACTTTCATTGAACGTGTCAGTCAGAAGTTCGGCTTCAGCCTTATCTGCCCTCGCTTCCGCCACTAAGCTTCTGTCACGTCCGCTTTGGTAATCAGTCATCAGCAAATCTCTTTATTTCGTTAAGCTCGGACAAATGTTGAAGGAATCCTCAGTCAAAAGATAGGTGCAAATACAACGGGGAATTGCAGAAGCGTCTGGCCCTAATGCAGCAAGAGTAGCCCAAGCTCCTTAACTTTCCAGAAGCTCCCATCGAGCCAACACTTCCCGTGCTGCGACTGGATCAGCCTTGATCCGAAGAACTGCCTGACGTGACATGCTTGCAGCCCTAGCAATCTCAGATGTCCCTGCCCCTTGGGACAACATATCCGCGACGAGCGATAAGGTTTTGAAGTTGAAGCTTGGCTTCCTGCCCAGATACTTACGTTGATCGCTCTTAGCGGCTTCAATCCCTGCCTTCTGTGCCTCTTTGGTTGCCTCGGCTTGTGCCTGTGCTGTTGCTGCCATGAAGGCTATGAGTGCATCTCTAACAGCTTCCTGCATTGGGTCAGTGGTCGCACCATCAAACGTCATATTGTTGATAACGGTACGGATGATAACACCCTTGCGCATCAAGAGCCGGATTGTGTCGGTAACGTCCTGATAGTTGCGCCCAAGACGATCTACCCAACGCACAACAAGAATGTCACCTGTCCTGAGGATGTCGTACAGCCTTCTGCCTTCTGGTCTGTCTGCTAATCTGGTACTGACACCTGAGACACCATTATCAGAGACAACCTGATCAATCTTAAACCCCGCTGCCTCAGCTTGAGTCGTCTGGTGGCTGATTGTCTGATCTGCTGTAGATACGCGGGCATAAAGTACGGTCTGGGTCATAATAGCTCCTGAGGTTGTCCGTTAGGATGTTGTCCTTAGGATATACTGCCCGTTGATGATTCGCCACCCTTGCGGACAGACCATAGAAACTATTTTTGCATGACCGTTGAGGCATAGGCTAACGGACATATTGGGAACTAAAGTTGCTCAGGTGAACCGCAGATCTGTAAAAAACGATGCTGCTACGTCATTTAGCCTTTATAAATGGCTCTGCAAATTTTTCTTTGGTGATTTGGCACTGATCAAGATCGCCATCACACTTTAAGTGCTGATCCTGTCCAATTATCGCTACATCCTCTGAGACTGGAGAATTGGGGTGGCTACACCAACAGCACTTCTTGCTCCTACTGTGGGCTTGCTGGCGATTTAGTGTGATAGAGGAACTGCGGAGTTGAATGCTTTTGACTTTGAAGAAATTACAACTTTCCATGACTACTCCTTAAGATGGTTATCAATAATAAGCGATTGAGCAGGTATAGGCCTTAAGAAGAACCGTAGAATATACTCTAGGCCACCTTACCCTATAAAACGACATACACCCCCCTAAAACGGCCTTCTAGCGCCCTCAGAACGCGATCTAGCGGGCAGGGCAACGCTCCTGCGATGGAAAGCCACAGCTAAAGGGAACTATTTTGGTCAGGCTGGCTGTAAACCTTCGTGAAAAGCCAGCGGTGATTGTTCTATCTCAATCGCATGCCTGAGGGGTCGAAGGTCACTTCAACATCTTGCCATTCACTATATTTGTCTAACGGCAAATCATAACCGTCGGTTCCCTGACAGCGCAGTACGGCATGCCGCGCGGCATCATATGCGATCTCGATTGCCTCAGCATCGCCCCCAGATGCGGCAACTTGCCGTACTTCACCAACAACGCGCCCGTTCTTATCGAGATCAAACCCAACAGTCATCTGCACACGGGCGGAAGGAGTGTCGGGGTCAACATTCCAACATCTATTTACGCTAGACCTAAACCCTTCACGCTCGGAGCCAGTCATTGGCGCAGACTGTACAGGAGGCGAGGTCGGTATAATCTCTTTAGGATTGGCGATCTCAGCACCATCTAGCCTACGCGCAATCGATATTGTTTCTGCGGTGATGTCTGAACACGTACTGGTAGCTACATTGCCACCACTTAGGCGCGTCACTTTTCCTTCGCGGAATTGGTACACGGTGGAACCCTCAATCAGCGTCAAAGCCTTATCGTCAACCGTGACGGTTGCATCCCGTCCTATGACCTCGACTTCACCTACATTGCCGCTAAGCATCACAAACACTTCTGGCTTATTATCCAACATGCAAACGGCAATCTGGTAAGAGGGTGCACCTTGGCTTCCATCCCTAGGACTCGACGGCGCTGAAGTTTGACCAAACGCCGCAAGAGGTGAAACCAAGCTAATAAGCAATAAGGTAGGGGTTATGAATTTCAATGTGAAGTTTAAGATGAAGCGTTTCTGTTCTGTCATGATCTAGTTTACTCCCTAAGAGGAAAGCCTTTGCAATGTTGTTCTAGTAAAGGGTGGGCCGCATAAGAAGTCCCGCTAAGAAACTACTCCTGACTTAGATCCATAGAAATATCTGTGGCCCTATTGGATAACTCAACCATTTCTTCGGTTACTCTTTGAATATTTGAATCAGGAAGTCCTAACTCAAGAAAGTAAGGATTGCATATCGGACTCAAAATTGCCTCACTTGGTGCCTGCTCGTAGCGATCAACACAGGTAGCATACGTCCTAGCTGTGGCCTCTTGTTGAAGATCGCGAATAATTTCTTCCCGGCGTGAATTTAGCGTTGATTTTATACGTGCTAGTTCCGAAATCATTTGGTCACGTATAATTTGCTGACTTAGTTTTTCTGATCGCTGTTGCTCTCGTGCAAAATTATCAGAATTATGCTGAACTAAAGTCACAAACTTAGCGCGAGGGCCAGAATAGATCCACTCTTCACCTGTCAGGCTAAGTAGACAGGTTTTGGTGTCAGTTACAAGTTTCGTAGCGAAAATGTTTTTCCATTCGCTTATGGCTGAGATGATAGCTAATGAATCTGCATCGCTTAGCTCATTTTCATTGGCTAGACATTCGGCGATTAGGTCATTCTTTTCTAAATTTGGAAAACTCACTTGTGCTTTCAGTCCGGATGGTGACAACGTCAGCAACACGACTGCCATGCACAGCAATGTAGCGCGTCCATCAATCCATTTTCTATCAGCAGCTTTCATATTTTTACCCTCAACTTTTAAGAAATCTATTTATTGCCTTCGGCGATGGCGGTAGCAGGAAAATAGGGTAGGTTGCCTAAGTGCAGACGGCATTAATTCGAACAATATACCCCATTTAAAACATCACCTAACTTATTCAGGTGTTTATAAGATTAGTAGTTATTCTCAGTCTCCGTAGGTGCTTGATCAAGCGTATGTAATAATTACCTTACTTGACACTGCCAAGTTATGGTTTTGTGTAGTGCTAATGAGGCCCACTAAGGGGTATAGCAAGCCTTTTCCAAAAAGCCCCTTGTTTACAATACTATGCTACCACTTACCAGATGCTTTTCCTTACCGTCCATCTCAATGGAAAAGGCTGGTTCAATAGGCATCCATCCCTGCTCTAAGCTGTAACTCACATATTCCCTCTGTAGCTCCTTACCAACATCCAGAGCGATATTTTGTTGACAGATAAGGCAGTCGTGTAGGATGAATATTGGTCGTTGCAGTCGTTCTACCAGCCTCATCATTATCTCGGTCTCATGAATGGCAAGTGTCTCACTATACATCTCACCTTTCTTCAGCGCCTTTAGGCACCCGTATGTTGGAATGATAGCCTTTCGTATCTCTATAAGCCGTTCTTGGGTAATTCCTGCGTCTGTCATCATCTTGGTCGGCTTGTATTGCCTCCACGTTCCGCCACCGATCGCTGAATTGATAACCGCTTTGACCTCCAATCTGTCGATACCATCGAATTTGTGGGGCAATTGATAAGGGTCGTCGAAGGCTTTAGTGAATGGCACATGTCCTGTGATCGAGCATAACAGCGTCAAATACATCCCGCTCACGTCCACCTCGGCTACAGGCTTTCCATCAATAGTGCATTTGAGGCGGTCTTCTTTACGCATAGAGGTCCAAGGGCCGTAGAGCCTGCCACCCTTTGTTAGTTCAGCATCACTGAATGATCGATGCGCCGTCCACATCTGTTGATCGCCAAATGTCAGTGGTGCCGTCTTCCATAATGCCCAGAATGCTTTAGTTCGTTTATCAATCGCCCTGTCTACAACCTTAGTTTTCTTCGCTGAGGACTTGGTTGCATAGATCAGAGATTCATTTGATTGGAATGAAAGATCGTCGGCTAGGCTTAGGACAGAATCTGCAATCAGATAACCGTGACAGCTTCCAAGTTGCTCATGGAGGTTGATTGATGCGTTAACCTTATGTTGCATCCAGCCATGCGTGATTAGTGCCTCACGTAGCTGTTTAGCTATCTTGTAGCCAACCTGCGACCGAACACGCCAATACGCCTCATCATGCGGCCAGCCAATTATCATGTCGCCACCTTTACGCTTAACGCGATCAGCTAGACGCTGGGCCTGACAGAGAAAGCTAGAAAGAAGCATCCGGTATTTTGCATTAGTTGTCGGCCTGCCTACAAGATACCCTAAATCGAACAACAACTTATCTATCGCGGCCTTACTATCGACCGTTGCTGGCTCCATTATTGGGGATACCACCTCGCCAAATTCTGGATGGAATGGCACTGCTTTACTGCTAACAAGCTTGGCACGGGTCATTTGCTCTCCACCGCGTAGCCGACAGTGTGTTTGGCCCCGTTCAAAGTGACATATTGGCGGCCTTGGTTAGGGTTGGCAGCTTTACTAAGTGAACCGTCGGACAAATTGTGTGATCTCTCAAATGCTGCGGCACCCACGACGGTGAAAGAAAGCTGAGTTTCAATGTTCGTAATCAGGTAGGCACGTACGCAGCGCGTCATTGATTGAAACTTCAGCGATACCATCTCGTCAGTGCAGGAATCATCGTCAAAGTTGCTGTTGTGGTTTTTAATTTTCATTAGGCATATCTCTTCTGTTTGGCCCTAGGGCCATTAAAAAACAGCGCGGCAAACAAACGAAAGGCCGATTCAGGGCCATAACGAATGCTCTACGAGCCAGTTCAAGTTGAAGATGATTTGCTAATCAGGCCGCCGACGACTTAATAGTCGCCTATGGTTGGTTTTCTCATTGCCAACAGTTGATAGTTAAAACGTCAGAGGCATAATTGGTATGCTGGTCACGCCACACCTAAGCCTCAATCCGTCTCTTTCTTCCAGAGCGCCCACCTCATCAAAAGTGGTTGCATATGTCTATCTGGTGACGACGATAACCGATACAAGAGGCACAACACAATAAAGTTCGATGTACGAGATTTTTTACAAAGCGCCAGCTAACAGATGTCGGATGCCTTCATCAACTTGTTAGCCAAATATTAGCATCGCAGGTGGCCCATCAGAACACCCTTAGCTTGGTGTGAGGGGGCGATTTAGGTGGGTGAATCGGGCTTTGGGTAGGTGAGGTAGCCCAGCGCGTCTAAAAAGGTTTAAAGGCCCCTGAGAGCCTCTTTTGACGTGTGGCATTAATTGATATTTGAGTGAGACTTGTTGAGCGCCCACCTCTATAATTCGTGATTTTTCCCAACCAAAATGACGGCGTTGCCACACTATGAGCGATTGATATATAGTACTAGATTTTTGATGGATTTGGTACAACGATCCGTTCGTTCAGAGATGGCTTTTTCTTTATAAACAGACACTTCGGTTAGAATGATCAATGTGGATGTTGCCGTGTGGGGGCACCACTTAATTTCACTTTACCAATTGAAAACAGAGGCTTAATCGAGCCGGGTTGTTTTCAATCCCCCTTTAAATCCCCCTCGCTGCGTTTGGTGGTTTCGTTTTCTGCCGTTATTTTATTCGAACATCCGCAGCCAATCCATCGTCGCGCCCAGCGCCTGCGCTTCAAGTTTGTCGTATTGCGCCTTTAACCGTCGATAGGTCGCGCGTTGCATGTGCTTGGGACGGCCCCAATCCGATCCATTTAAAATGCCGGAGGGCCAGTCGAGTCGGTCACGCAATTTGTCCGCCTGCCGCACGGTCCTGTCGCGTCGGCTTTCGTTTTCGGATGGGTAGGCCAAATCATGACAGCGGCGGCAAGCAAAGACAGCCCCGCCGTAAAGTGTCGCAACGCGGCGTCTGCAACCGCGCGCTGGGCACAGGAACCACGGGCGGGTGCCGCCAAGGTGGCAAGGTGTTCGGTCGATCTGGACCGGATAGCTCACATCCTGCCAGTCCCCGCCGCGTTCCTGTGTGCGATAGTTTAGAAAAACGCGGTCAACCGCTGCCGTGACGCGGATGTCGCCGTTTGGGCGTCCACCTATCGTCCATGAGTATTTGCAGGTCAAACCAGAGTATAGCCAGCCGTCACGAGCCAACCTGCCAATGCGAAGTGCCTTCATGTCATCAACCGTGTGGCGGGTGCCCCACCGCCTGTGTATGCCGCTGCCGCTGCCGCCCATCTATCCACCCCTATTTTATCCAAATCCAATGGAAACCTGACATAATCAGCAGCCAGCGTTGCGGGAAAGATTCAAGCGCTTGACCCATCAAGTTTCAACGCACAGACTTTACGCAAATATGGGGGAAAACCGATGAGGCTAATTTCACTTGGTGCTGCGCTTGCGTTAGCCGCCTGCACCGGGACGGGCGTCGTCCAACCCGATCCAGTCAGACAGCAACTTCTTGCCGCTTGCCAAGCTGGAAATACCGATGTTTGCATTCAACTTGCGCAACTGGACCAAGCCGAGCGAAACCGCCGATCCAGTGTACCACGACCTGTCTATAATGCTTACCAGCTTAACCCAGCGGATTTCCGAAATAACGGCGCTTATCAAATGGCCCCACGGCAGACGACCTGCCGACCGCAGTTCGGCGGGCAAGTGGTCTGCCAGACGCAGTAGCCGCATTAAGGGTGAACCGGTCCAAATTTCATTGTTCTGCGTATTCTGCTCCTGCCGTTCCATCGCTTCGATAAACCTACTGCCTATGGCTAGATGTATATGTGTCCTGCTTTTTGTGACGCCCCTTTCCAAAAATTGGGTCGAGGCGTCACAAAATTCAGGACGGTCAGGCCCGTTTTGACTACCCATCATGCGATGCCGTCCTGTTTTTTGTGACGGCCATGCACTGATTTTGTGCGGGGGATTTGAATTTGATGAATGTTTTTCGAGCGGGCTTGCCGTCAGGTGTGGCTTCTTCTTCCAGACCCCAGACGGACGCCTGACCGATGCCTGACGGCCCCAAGTGGGGGGCTTGAGTTAGGTAAATGAACCCACGGTCCTCCAGCATCTTGAACCACGGCCCGACCGTGTTGCGATGCACCGCCAACGCCGTCGCCGCGTCGCGGTGGCTGAGATAGATGTCACCATTGTTCGTGCCGTTGAAGCGGCGTTTCAATTCGATGTAGAGGGCACGGGGACCGGGGGGCATGGTGGCCCATGC
>TARA_R100000935_G_scaffold941_2_pt1 | contig 10514 bp, 9 predicted proteins | sample TARA_R100000935 | Tara Oceans TARA_R100000935 (sample SAMEA2621502) | marine metagenome | biome: marine biome (ENVO:00000447); feature: surface water layer (ENVO:00002042); material: "saline water (ENVO:00002010), including plankton (ENVO:xxxxxxxx)" | depth 5 m | reverse complement strand
CACCCATGTCGGAGAAGAACCGCGATGACGCGCGCAGACGCCAAGAGCAGACAGACAGGCGGCCTTAGGGGCCCTGTTTTAGCCGCGTCACCCATCGCCCTGACAAGACATACCCTGCCTCGCAGCGCCCCACCGGGCTTGCTGTCTGCGCAGCTGTGCAAAATGGATTTATGCCTAAGAAAATGCTTATCGATGCCACCCACGCTGAGGAAACTCGCGTTGTTGTGGTCGACGGAAACAAGGTCGAGGAATTTGACTTTGAATCAGAGAATAAACGCCAGCTAGCTGGCAATATCTACCTCGCGAAAGTCACGCGGGTTGAACCTTCGTTGCAAGCGGCGTTCGTGGATTATGGCGGTAACCGTCATGGTTTCCTCGCCTTTTCAGAAATTCACCCTGATTATTACCAGATCCCCGTCGCCGACCGTTTGGCGCTGATGGAGGAAGAGCGCGCCTACGCCGAAGCGCAGGCCGCCAAAGAAGACGAAGACGAAAAGCCCAAGCGCCGCACCCGTTCGCGCAGCCGCAGCAAGACCAAGGCCGAAGACACTGTGTCTGATGATGCCACTGTCAGCAAAGACGCGGACACCACAGACAGCGATCAGATCAACGGCATGCAGACCGTGGACCTGGACGACGACGAAGGCTCCTCTCCGATGGAGCGGGTCGGTGAAACGCCCGTCGAAGAGCCTGCGCAGGACGACGATACCGCCGCTGGCGAACAAGCTGGTGCAAACGGCGACGCGGCCAAGTCCGATGACAATGATCGCGATGACAGCGATGATGCGGATGACGGTGACGACGATCCCAAAGCCACCGACGCGTCTGCTAAGGATGACAGCATCGAATCCGTAGCGGATGACGATGATCACGACGATCTGCGTACCGCCCGCAAGCCACGGCCCAAGCGTTACAAGATCCAAGAAGTCGTAAAAGTCCGTCAAATCCTGCTGGTGCAGGTCGTAAAAGAAGAACGCGGCAACAAGGGTGCCGCACTGACAACCTATCTGTCGCTCGCCGGCCGGTACTGCGTTTTGATGCCCAACACTGCACGTGGGGGCGGCATCAGCCGCAAGATCACCAACGCGGCGGACCGCAAGAAGTTGAAAGAGATCGCGAACGAAATTCAGGTGCCTAAGGGTGCCGGTCTGATCGTACGCACCGCGGGCGCACAGCGCACCAAGGCAGAGATCAAGCGCGACTATGAATACCTGCAGCGCCTGTGGGAACAGATCCGTGAGCTGACGCTGAAATCCATCGCGCCGGCCAAGATTTACGAAGAAGGCGACCTGATCAAACGCTCGATCCGCGACCTTTATAACCGCGAGATCGACGAGGTGTTTGTCGAAGGCGAACGCGGCTACCGCATCGCCAAGGACTTCATGAAGATGATCATGCCGTCCCATGCCAAGAACGTGAAGCTTTACAGCGAAACGCTGCCGCTGTTCGCACGCTATCAGGTCGAAAGCTACCTGTCGGGCATGTTCAACCCCACGGTTCAACTACCGTCAGGCGGGTATATCGTTATCGGTGTGACCGAAGCGCTAGTTGCGATCGATGTGAACTCGGGCCGGGCGACCAAGGAAGGGTCCATCGAACAGACCGCGACCAAGACCAACCTTGAAGCCGCTGCCGAAGTCGCACGCCAGCTCCGCTTGCGCGATCTCGCCGGTCTGATCGTCATCGACTTTATCGACATGGACGAGCGTCGTAACAACGCCGCCGTCGAAAAATTGATGAAGGATAAGCTGAAAACCGACCGTGCGCGTATTCAAGTTGGCCGTATCTCGGGCTTTGGCCTGATGGAGATGTCGCGCCAGCGTCTGCGTCCCGGCATGATCGAGGCGACGACACAGCCGTGCCACGCCTGCCACGGCACTGGTCTGATCCGGTCGGACGACAACCTCGCGTTGTCGATCCTGCGCCAGATCGAGGAAGAAGGCACCCGCAAACGGTCGCGCGAAGTGTTGATCACCGCGCCCGTGGGGATCGCCAACTTCCTGATGAACCAAAAGCGTGAACATATCGCCCATATCGAAGGGCGCTACGGCATGTCCGTTCGCATCGAAGGCGACCCTGCTTTGGTCAGCCCCGATTTCTCGCTTGAAAAGTTCAAGACCGCGACACGGGTTGTAACGCCGATTGAACATGTGGTGTCGGTGGATACATCTATCATGGACGAGATCGATGATATGGAACTCGAGGTTGCTACAGAGGCAGAGGCCGAGGTTGAAACAACCGACGCCGAGCCCACGGATAATGGCAATGGCAATGGCACGCAGAACCAGCAGGGCGGGTCGGACGATGACAACGATGCCGAGGGCAAACCCAAGCGCCGTCGTCGGCGTCGTCGGCGTCGGGGTGGCAAGGCTAACGGCGATGATGCGGCCAACGGTGACAACAATGATACCGATTCCGACGGTGACAACGATAGCTCCAGCGATGCGGATAAATCGGACGCCACCGTAGAGGCGAAAGCCGACGTTCCTGCAGAGGCGACGAACGATGACGCCACAGCGCAGGACAAACCCAAGCGCACCCGCAGCCGAACCCGCAAACCCAAGGCAGATGCCGCGGCAGAAGCGACGGTAGATACGGACGCCAAGACATCCGACGCCGCTGATGCGGCACCTTCGGATGCTGACGCAGCAGAAGAAGCGCCTAAGCCCAAGCGGACCCGCACGCGCAAGCCCAAAGCTGCGCCCGTCGATGCCGCTGAAGACGCGCCAAAGCCCGAGGAAACGCCTACTCCGCAAGAGCAGCCAACCCCCGAGCCCAAGCCAGAGCCAGAGGTAACGCCCGACGCGCCGACGCCTGAGCCCGCAAAGGAACCGACGCCGATCCCGATGCCGGAACCGACCCCCGCGCAGCCGTCGCAGCCTGCCGAGGTAGAGCCAACGCCGGCCCCGACCGAGGTGCCCGACAGCACCCCGACTGAAATCCCTGCCGCGCAGGAAATTCAGCCGGAGCCCCCCATGACCGAAGTGCCGCAGCCTCAGGTGGCCCCGCAGGCCCAGCCCGAAAAACCCGCCAAGCCAAAGCGGCGCGGCTGGTGGTCCTTGGGCGGCTAAGTACCGTGCCCTCCAATGCGGAACACTAAAACGACAAAAGGCAGACCTTCGGGTCTGCCTTTTTTGTTTTCGATTAAACCTGCGTTTACTTTTTGCGGATTACATAGGCCTGCGGCGTTTGGTCCATCAACGCAGTTTCAAGGCTGTGACCTGCCTCGGTGCAGAAATGTGGAATGTCGATAATCGCGGCTGGATCATCTGCGTGAACCGTCAGCAAATCGCCAGAAGCCAGTGATTGCAGGCGTTTACGCGCCTTAAGGACGGGAAGAGGGCACAGCAGCCCCGTCGCATCGAGAAAGTTTTTATCTGTCATAAGTCTCAAATAGGCGACATGTTTCAGCGCGTCCACAACCTTGTGACAGGGTTGACGCGCAACAGCAGGTGACGCGCTGGACAAAGCAGATTAAGGCTTGGGTCATGTTTGGATTTGACCTGATCGACGCGGGACTTTTGCCCGCCATACTCATCGCGCTGACGGCAGGGATCATCAGTTTTCTGAGCCCCTGCGTTTTGCCCATCGTGCCCCCGTACCTCGCCTATATGAGCGGCGTGACCTTGAACGACATGTCGTCGGTCGCAGCTGCGCGACGCAAGGCGGTGATTGCGGCGCTGTTCTTTGTTATGGGGCTCAGCACAGTCTTTTTAATCCTTGGCTTCACCGCGTCGATTTTCGGGGCGTTCTTCCTGCAAAATCAGGTTCTGTTTGCGCGACTGTCTGGCATCGTCGTCATCATCTTCGGGCTGCACTTTCTAGGCGTGTTCCGTATTCCGTTTCTGGACCAAGAGGCGCGTCTGGATGCTGGTGATAAGGGCGGCACGTCTTTTGGTGCCTATATTCTGGGCCTCGCTTTCGCCTTTGGCTGGACGCCCTGCATCGGGCCACAGCTTGGTGCGATCCTGTCGCTTGCGGCTTCCGAAGCATCTGTGACACGTGGCACCTTGCTGCTTGGTGTGTATGCGGCGGGGCTTGGTATTCCGTTCTTGCTGGCCGCGATGTTCATCACCCGCGCCACGCGCCTGATGAACCGGATTAAACCCTATATGCGGCTGATTGAACGGGGCATGGGCATATTGCTGATCGTGGTCGGGCTGGCGTTGCTGACGGGCGCATTCACGACTTTCTCTTTCTGGCTTCTGGAAACATTTCCTGCCTTGGGATCCTTGGGTTAAGCGCCTTACTCTTGCCGGAAAACCTGTTTAAGCTGCGGTGAAATACAGGGTGAACGATGGCCGAGAACATAGAGCAGACAGTCAAAACGCGACGGGTTTTCTATATCCAGGGCTATGACCCCATTCATCCGCGCCGCTACCGCGAGCTTTACCGCAAGGAAGGCGGCGAACAGGCGCGGATATCGGATTATCAGATTGCCTTGTCGCCCAAAACGGAGGGCGGGAACTATGGTTGGAACGTCGCCGCCCATATCGATGGCGTTGATGTTGAGACCAAGGTCGAGGTGCTCGTCTGGTCCGACATCGTGCGCATCTCGATGAGCAACTCGATCCTCGCGACCTATGGGCAGCTGGTGCAAACGGCGTGGGTGTATATCGCCTCTGGTGCGCTGTGGCGGTTGATGCAGTTGCGCAAGGGGCCGGTGATCGCGGCGCTCTATCCAGTCGGGATGCTGCTGCTGCAACTGCTGATCGCTGTACTTGCGGGCAAGCTTTTGTACACCGCGTTGACATTCTTTGGCGGGCCCGCGTGGTTCAAGGGCATCGTCGCCGCACTTGGTGTGGGCCTTGGTTGGCAGGTGCTGCGGTGGTTCAAAAAGCACGATGGCAAGTTCTATGCCTACTATCTGATGCATGACTATGCCTTCGGGGCTGCGACGCGGGGGGCAAACCCGCCCGCGCTTGAAACCCGCATGACCGAATTTGGCGATGCAATCGTGCAGGCGCTGAAGTCTGGCGTGGACGAGGTGCTGGTTGTGGGCCATTCGTCGGGCGCGCATCTGGGGGTGTCGATCCTTGCCGACCTGATCCGCGCGGGCAGGGTACCGGCAGAGGGACCGAAACTGGCCTTTATGACATTGGGGCAGGTGGTCCCGATGGTGTCTTTCCTGCGGGATGCCCACCGTCTGCGCGCCGATCTACGCTATCTGTCGCGATGCGCCGCGCTTACCTGGGTCGACGTGACTGCCCCCGGCGACGGCTGTGCATTTGCGCTGTGCGATCCGGTTGCAGTGTCGGGCGTGGCCCCCGAGGATAAACGCTGGCCGCTGGTGTTCTCTGCGGCCTTCACGCAATCGCTGACCCCGGCGCGTTGGAAGGCGCTGCGCTGGCGCTTCTTCCGGCTGCATTTCCAATACCTCTGTGCCTTTGATGCGCCCAAGGACTATGACTACTTCCAGATCACCGCAGGTCCGCACAGTTTGGCCGAACGCTATGCCGAACGTCCCGCGTCGCGATCCCGCATCGTGAAACCGGTGAATAAATTCACCTCGACCGCGCCATGACACTGCCGCCCAAACCCGAAAGCCGGCCCGCGAAAGTGTCTCTGTGGCGCTATGCCAAGCTATTCCGGCAAGACATCCTGTCCGCGCAGCCCGCGCGGCTGTATCGTGCGTGGATGGCGGAATTCAAAACGCCATTTTTCCGAAGCTATCTGATCAACCAACCCGATCTGATCCAGACCGTGCTCAAGACGCGCCCCGACGACTACCCCAAGTCCAACCGGATCAGCGAAGGGTTGCGGCCGCTGCTTGGCAACTCAGTTTTCCTGACCAACGGTGAAACCTGGAAGCGCCAGCGGCGTATCATTGATCCTGCGTTCGAGGGTGGGCGCTTGCGCGAAACATTCCCCGCGATCTGGGACGCGGCAGAGGCCGCGGCGGCGCGGCTGGCCCCCCATGACGGTGAACCCCTAGAGGCCGAGGCACAGACGAGCCACGCGGCAGCGGATGTGATCTTTCGCACGCTGTTTTCGATTCCCATTGAACACCATATGGCCCGCGAGGTCTTTGACGAATTTAAAACCTACCAGCGCAGCCAACCGATCCTGAACATCGCGGCGTTTGTCCCGTTGCCGCGTTGGTTGCCGCGTCTGTTCCGACAAGATACAAAACGCAGCGCTGCCAAGATCCGTCAGTTGATCACCGCACTGACAGCGCAGCGCATGGAGGAGATCAAGGCAGGCACCGCACCAGACGATCTGGCGACCAAGATTATGACGACCCCTGACCCCGAAGATGGCTCTACCTTCACCACGGACGAGATGGTCGATCAGGTCGCGATCTTCTTTCTTGCCGGCCACGAGACCAGTGCATCGGCTCTCGCTTGGGCGATGTATCTGGTCGCGACGCATCCCGACTGGCAGGACCGTTTGGCCGACGAGGCGCAGGTGATCGACCAGTGTGATTTTGCTGTCATGGGGCAGCTAAGGCAAAGCCGTGATGTTTTCCGCGAGGCGCTGCGGCTGTATCCGCCCGTTCCGATGATGGTGCGCGAGGCAAGCTGCCCCGCGACTTTTCGGGATCGCCAAGTGGCGCGGGGGGCGCAAGTGGTCATCAGCCCGTGGCACCTGCACCGGCATGAACGTCTGTGGGACAACCCCGACGGGTTTGATCCGGCGCGCTGGCACAGCGAGAACGGCAAGAAATGCCAGCGCGAGGCCTATCTGCCCTTTAGCGCCGGTGCGCGGGTCTGTCCGGGCGCAGGGTTTGCCATGGTAGAGGGGCCATTGATCTTGTCGCGCATCTTGCGCGACTACCGCATTGAGGTTGTCGGCGAAAAGCCACCTGTTCCGGTCGCTCATCTGACGGTTCGGTCAAAAGATGGCATTTTGCTGCGTTTTGTCCGGCGCTAACGATATATCATCGCGGGAATAGATGCGCTAAACGGACACACGACGGAATCAATAAGGGCCAGGATCATCATGACCACGACAGACGCACAGCGCACACAAATGGAAACAGGGCAGGGGTTTGTGGCCGCATTGGACCAGTCGGGCGGATCGACCCCAAAGGCTCTAAGCCTCTATGGCGTTGAACCTTCTGATTATTCCGGCGACGCCGAGATGTTTCAAGCCATGCACGACATGCGCGCGCGGATCATTCTGGCCGATGATTTCACCTCTGATAAAGTTCTGGGCGCGATCCTGTTCGAGCGCACGATGGACAATTCGATCAACGGCAAACCCGTGGCACAGCTGCTGTGGGAAGACCGCGGCGTCGTGCCCTTCCTCAAGATCGACAAAGGTCTGGAAGACGAAGCAAACGGCGTGCAGCTGCTTAAACCCATGCCCGAGCTTGCTGATCTGCTGGCGCGCGCAAAAGCCGCAGGTATCTTTGGCACCAAGGAGCGGTCGGTCATCCAATCCGCCAGCCCCGAAGGCATCGCGTCGGTTGTGGCGCAGCAATTCGCCGTCGCTAAAACCGTGTGCGCCGCCGGTCTGGTCCCGATCATCGAGCCCGAGGTGAACATTCATTCGGACAGCAAAGCGGAATGCGAAGCGATCCTGAAGTCCGAGCTTGAAAAGCATCTGGCGGAGCTTTCCGCCGACGAATTGGTGATGCTGAAAGTCACCCTGCCAGAGACCGCAGGCCTTTACGACAGCCTTGCCGATCAGCCGAACGTTCTGCGTGTGGTTGCGCTGTCAGGTGGTTATTCGACTGAAGAAGCCTGCGTTCGCCTGACCCAGAACCCCAAGATGATCGCCAGCTTCTCGCGTGCGTTGACAGAAGGGCTGAACGTCAAAATGACCGATACCGAGTTCAACGCAGCATTGGGTCAGAACATCACCAAGATTTACGACGCATCCGTCGCCTAAGAGTGTTTGAAGACTAAATATAGGGCCGGTGTTTGATTGCGATCAGGCGCTGGCCCTTTGCGTTTGCCTCGAGCTTGAGTGCCCTACGAGGCTGCCATACGCTCCTTGAGCGCGCGCAAGACGTAGACGCGGATCGCAGATGCCAATCCTGCCTCTACGCCGCGTTCGGCATCGATCTGTGCGACCAGCGCGTTGATCGGCATGTCCATCTCTTGCGCAAGACTACGCAATTCCTGCCAGAATTCATCCTCCAGCGAGATCGACGTGCGGTGACCCCGAAGGGTCACCGAATGTTTTACAGGTCTCGCGCTCATGTTTCGCGCTTGTGAGCTTCCAAATTACGCGAGATTTGAGCCAGACGTTCTTTCAGAACTTCCTTCTGGTCCTTCTTCTGGCCGAACTGCACTGAATTTTCATCAGCGCGGGCCTTTCGAGACGCGCGGTTGCGCTCTTTCTTGACCTTGTTGAGGTTGATGGGGGCGCTCATTCTTTTGGTCCGATCATTTGCTCCGGCCGCACCACGCGGTCGAATGTTTCGGCATCGACAAAGCCCAAGGCGATTGCTTCTTCCTTGAGGGTCGTGCCATTTTTGTGGGCAGTTTTCGCAACTTTGGTCGCGTTGTCATAGCCGATGGTAGGGGCCAGCGCTGTCACCAGCATCAGGCTTTCTTTCATCAGCTTGTCGATACGTTCGATATTTGCTTGCGTGCCAACAACCATATTGTCGGTAAAGGCCGACGCGCTGTCGCCCAAAAGCTGCATGGATTGCAAGACGTTATAGCTCATCATCGGGTTGTAGACGTTGAGCTCGAAGTGCCCTTGCGAACCGGCAAAACCGACTGCCGCGTCATTTCCCATCACGTGTGCACACACCATGGTCAGCGCCTCGGCTTGCGTCGGGTTCACCTTGCCTGGCATGATCGACGATCCTGGCTCGTTCTCGGGCAGGATCAATTCGCCCAGACCGGAACGCGGGCCAGAGCCCAGCAAACGCATGTCATTGGCGATCTTGAACAGCGATCCGGCCACGGTTTTCAACGCACCCGAGAACATGACCATAGCGTCATGGGCGGCCAGTGATTCAAACTTGTTCGGGGCGGTGACAAAGGGCAGGCCGGTGATGTCAGCCATATGTGCAGCCACGGCCTCGGCCCAGCCTTTCTTGGTGTTCAGGCCGGTGCCGACGGCGGTCCCGCCTTGGGCCAGTTCGTAGATGTCGGGCAGACAGGCGTTTACCCGTTCGATGCCTTTTTTCACCTGATGCGTGTAGCCCGAGAATTCCTGCCCCAAGGTCAGCGGTGTCGCATCCTGCGTGTGGGTCCGGCCGATCTTGATGATGTCCTTGAACTCTTCGGATTTTGCAGCCAGCGCGTCATGGAGCTTTTGCAGGCCTGGCAGCAGCACGTCGCGGGCCTGCATGCCGATGGCCACGTGCATCGCGGTGGGGAATGTGTCGTTTGACGACTGCCCCATGTTGCAGTGGTCATTGGGGTGTACCGGATCTTTCGACCCTTTCTCGCCACCCAGCATTTCAATCGCACGGTTCGAAATCACCTCGTTTGCGTTCATGTTCGACTGCGTGCCCGAACCCGTCTGCCAGACAACCAGCGGGAAGTTGTCGTCGAATTTACCCTCGATCACTTCGGTCGCGGCGGCGGTGATGGCGTCGGCTCGTTTCTGATCCAGATTGCCCTGATTCAGGTTTTCCATCGCGCAGGCTTTTTTCACCACGCCAAGGGCACGGATAATCGGCACGGGCTGTTTTTCCCACCCGATAGGGAAGTTGATGATCGACCGCTGCGTCTGTGCGCCCCAATATTTATCGGACGGCACTTCCAATGGGCCAAAGCTGTCGGTTTCGGTACGGGTATCGGCCATGAAAAGGCTCCTGATCTTGGGCTTATGTCTGATCAGGGTTTACCCCGCGGGGGGCAGCGGTGCAATGAGACGATGGCGCTAACCTCAAGGCTAACTGTGGCTGGCTGACCGATTACTTGCGGAAGCTGTCAAGCGATACGACTTCAGCGGCTTTGGGGGCTTCTTCTTCGACCTCAAGCTCGCTTTCGTCCTGCTGGGGAAGGTCTTCGTCCTCGTCCGACTGGCCGGGCTCTTGCTGCTCGAATTTCAGGCCGAATTCTACCGACGGGTCCACAAAGGTTCGGATCGCGTCATAGGGGATATACATCGGTTCCGGCGCATCGCCAAAGTTCAACGTGACCGAGAACCCTTCCTCGGTAACCTCAAGCTTGTCGTACCAGTGCTGCATCACCACCGTCATTTCGCCGGGATAGCGATCCGACAGCCAATCCGCCAGCTCCGCATCAGGGTGCGCGGTATCAAAGGTGATAAAGAAATGATGGTTGCCGGGCAATCCATTGGCTGCAACGTCAAGTAATACCTGACGAATTAACCCGCGCATGGCATCGTGCATCAGATTGCCATACTCAATGCTTCGGCTCATTATTTCTTCTCCGGCCCTTGTTGATGACAGTAGCATACGGCATTTCACACCAGTGAAAAGGGGGCGCAAAAATTTATAGCAAGAGGTTCCAGCCGAGCGCCAGCATCGCCGTCACTGCCATGGTCAACACAAAGCCGAACCGCAAACCCAACATCAACACGGCCGCAATCAACGTCAGCGCGCCGGCCACGGGATCAAAGCTGGACCAATCAGGCAA
>TARA_R100000935_G_scaffold23640_1_pt1 | contig 10514 bp, 9 predicted proteins | sample TARA_R100000935 | Tara Oceans TARA_R100000935 (sample SAMEA2621502) | marine metagenome | biome: marine biome (ENVO:00000447); feature: surface water layer (ENVO:00002042); material: "saline water (ENVO:00002010), including plankton (ENVO:xxxxxxxx)" | depth 5 m | reverse complement strand
CTAGCAAAATCAGTTACAGTCGAATAATGTTTACTAATTTAACAAAATTTATTGTCAGCGAGTAATTACTTATCATACTGAGTAATTACCTATTATAATATTGTGTGATGATTAATGCTTTGCTATCTTGTATTAACGAGATGGCAAAGGATTTTTTTTGAATAACAAAAATACAAAAAGAGCTATAACAACTAAGTCTTCAAAAGATTATCAGCCATTTGTCAAAGTAGCTGATATATCCTCACTTGGAAGATCTCACCGTGTCTTTGGTCATAAGACTAAACGAACATACCACCTGGTCTTGAGCTTGCGGTATTTTTCTTTTCGAGTGATAAAGTAGTACTGAAGGTATACAAGAGCAGTTCCCTCTAGATATCAATATAACTAAGCAAATTGCTGATGATGTAGGAATTAAGTATCCATCTCAAAAAGGTGAGTTCAAAATAATGACTACTGACTTTTACGTTATATCTAAAAACATTAAATCAGTAACGTCTCAATTAGCGCTGCAAGCTAAATATAGCAATCATTTAGATGATACTAGGACTATAGAGAAGTTAGAGTTAGAACGCAGATACTGGGAACAAAAAGATATGGATTTCAAAATCATTACTGAAAAAGACATCCCTAGAACTGTAACTGACAATATAAAATGGTTGTATCCCTCTGAAAATACTTATCTGATTACTATTGAAGAAAACGATTTTACTTTCTATTCAGAGCAGATGATTAAGAGCCCTACTCTAAAAATCATAGATTGATGGTAATTCTAAAAAAACTTATTGCTGAAAGGCTTCGCACGGTTAACTTAGTGGGGTTTGGCACGTTCGAAACTACAAGCAAGCGACAAGAGCGGCGTGTATCCTAAATCTTTCAGAGTAAAAGTTCTTGCGCAATCGATGACAACCGTCAAATTCCTTTGTCCAAAACTGGTCGTCCCCTACAATGCAATCCATCTCTTGATGCTGTACGATCCGCATAAATTGGTACATGTATATTTTATGCATGTATATTTTCCCGTTGTGTAGCCCTAAAAAGATCTTCATAAGAGTCATGCATACCTAAGCATAGGGGTATCACTAGAAAATTATCTTTGCCATTTCCCCACTATCCACTGTACTGATGGCTGACTGTGCCACAAACTCCGTTTAGACTATGCCTTCTAAACAAAGGGCTGTACTCATTTCTGAATTCTAATACTCACTGTTTTCTGGCGAGTAAGCTAGATGGGAAATAACTGAATGGACTTAGCCTAAAAATCTGAATTTGGGAACAAATTTATCTAGTGTAGATACTTACATATTCCGTTGTCTGTTATAGTATTCAGTAAAAACTTGGTTTATCACTATGATCCTAAAGCCTGATAAAGATGGCGCCTTTACTATCTCCTTTCTGCTTTTACCTGAATACGCAATGGTCGCCCTACTGTCTGCTATTGAGCCGCTGCGAGTCGCGAACCGCTTTGCCGGCCGCGAAATTTTTCGTTGGCAATTGCTTTCCGAGGACGGCCCATCAGTGGTAGCGAGCAATCTATTGGCTTTGCAACAAACGGTTGCCATTTGTGATGCTGCAGCCCCTCTTAATCTTTTTGTCTGCTCTAGCTTTAATCCGAAAAACTATATCCGGGATGACACTGTTGCTTGGCTTAAAAAACTCAACCGAGGAGGCTCTTTAATAGGTGCCATGGACACTGGCTGCTATCTTCTGGCTGCAGCTGGGCTTCTGAAAAATCGCAAAATAGCCCTGCACTGGGAAGCAGCACCTTCCTTTCAAGAAGATCATCCCGAACTGGAACTCACCAACGAGCTGTTTGAAGTGGAGCACAATCTGATCACCTGTGCCGGCGGAACCTCGGCCATCGATCTGATGCTTTATATCATTCAGGCAGAGCTAGGTCACGGTCTCGCAATCAAGGTTTGTGAACAGTTTATAAAAAGTGGGATCCGTCAGAAATCGGACAAGCAACGCATCGACTTATCCGCACGTCTCAAAATATACCATCCACGCCTTCTGCGCGTGTTGGAGAAGATGGAAGCAAATCTGGAGTCTCCCTTGTCCACCAAAGAGCTGGCAAAGGACGCACACATTTCCGTTCGGCAGCTGGAACGCCTGTTCCGCAGTTTTCTGAACGACTCACCTTCTGGCTATTACAAGAAGTTGCGGCTGGAACGGTCTCGACAGTTACTTAAAGATTCCAACTTAAGCATTTCTGAAATCAGCATCATTTGCGGATTCAATTCAGTCCCCCATTTTTCCCGAAGCTACCGTAAACATTTCGCTTGCAGCCCTAGTGAAGACCGTTAACCTGTATGAAGAAATCTTGAATGTGCCGCCTTGGTTGTGACTTATACCTTGGGTTGTACAACAGTCACTCCTTTGAGTCTAGGGCGATCCGCTTCCATCTCTAGCAGTGGCGAAATCACATTCATGCTCGCAGCCGAGCGCCAAGCTAGCGCCTGATATTCTTGAGTATTAAGGCCTTTCCAATGCAAATCCTGTTCGCTAACCTCACGAATTACTTTGGCAGGCGAACCTACCAACAACTGGCGGGGTGCCCCTTTAAAGCCGGCCTTAACAAAACTGCCAGCGGCAACGATGCTGTCCTCACCAATAATGGCACCGTCCATCACTACCGCATTCATACCCACTAGCGCATTACGCTTTACTATGCAGCCATGAAGAATTGCGCCGTGCCCAATATGGCCGTTAGCCTCAACAACGGTATCGGTGTCGCAGTATCCATGCATCACACAACTGTCCTGAAGATTGGAACCATCCTCTAAGATTAAGCGGCCATAATCTCCACGCAGAGATGCTAGCGGGGCAATGTAAACATTAGGGCCAACAATCACATCACCGATCAGCACTGCTGTGGGGTGAACATAAGCACTAGGATGCACCACCGGAATCAAACCTTCAAACTCATAACAGGGCATAGAAGTCATCCTTTGATTAGCGTTGTGGAGACGCGCCTGTCAAGTGTTCACCACCATCCAGGGCGAGACATGTGCCGGTGATAAAACCAGCGGCGGGTGATGCCAAATAAGCTACTGATTGAGCAACTTCTTCGGGTAAGCCCATGCGCTTTATCAATAGCTTATTGATGCCCTCCTGCAGCGCAACTGGGTCATACTGATCCAATGCTTCAGTCTTAATAGTGCCCGGTGCCACGGCATTCACTCGAATACCAAGATTTGACCACTCCCAAGCTAAAGTTCGGGTTAAGTTGACGACACCTTCTCTGGCAGCACCCGCGTGCGCCATACCGGGAAGTCCGTTGGCCTGGCACAAAACAATATTAATGATACATCCGGGTAGCTTACGGTTCATACAGTGCCGGGCAAAAGCCTGACACATAAGAAAAGTGCCGGTGAGGTTAAGGTCAACAACCGACCGAAAGCCATTGGCAGAGAGCTCTAGGGCAGGTGCAGCAAATTGTCCACCAGCGTTATTAACCAATACATCAATACCAATTCCCTGTAGCTCCAGCTGTTCTATTAGACCTGCCACAGAGTCGCTATCGCGGATATTGACTGCCAGTTCGATCGCATCGACACCAGCCTCACGCAGGCTCTGTCCCGCTTCAATCAATCGCTCCTGGTCTCGAGCCGCAATCACCACCCGAGCCCCCAAAGTGCCGAAATTACGAGCTATTGCCAAGCCAATGCCGCTCCCGCCACCGGTTATCAAAACCGTTTTACTGGCAAACAAATCAGTTCTAAATATATTTTCCATAACCTATCTCCTTTTAACAACCTTTCCAGATTGGGGGGCGGCCTTCCGCAAAAGCATTGCTGCCTTCTTCGGCATCCTTTGATTGAAGCATGCGTTTGTAAGCCGGCAGCGATCCACTACGCTGAAGTTCAAACGCTTGCTGCACGGAAATTGATTCTCCGGCGGAGACTAGTTCTATGATTGCCTGTTGAGCTAAGGGAGCACTTGCAGCGACTCGTCCGGCCAGCGCCAGTGCCGTCGCTATCAATTCGTCCGGGGCAACAACAGCGTTCACTAATCCCCACCGCAGAGCCTCCTCTGCACTCAGGCGACTACCCGTTAGTAGCATCTCCATAGCAACTGCTCGAGGCAACCGCTTGGGCAGACGAAACACGCCACCTGAATCAGGGACAATACCAATCTGTGCTTCGGGTAGGAAGAACTGAGCATGGTCAGCTGCCACGATTAAATCGCAGGCCAAAACCAGTTCAAAACCACCACCAACTGCCATGCCGTTAACGGCGGCAATAACGGGCTTGGTCAGACTGAAAAGTTCGGTCAGCCCGGCAAAACCACCAGGGCCGTGGTAAGCATCTACCGCTTCCCCCGCGGCGGCGCCTTTAAGATCCCAGCCCGCTGAAAAAAAGCGCTGGCCTGCTCCAGTAATAATCGCGATCTGAAGAGAAGGGTTCTGCTCAAATTCAGCCAAGGCTTCGTAAAGCTCAAGACTTGTGGCGCAGTCAATCGCGTTAGCTTTGGGGCGATTCAAGGTGATTAATAACGATGAGCCCCTGTGTTCGGTATGTACAGACACTGACATATTGTTCAATCCATAGTTTGTTTTTGTATTGGTTGTTCCATTGCCACTACCTTAGCGCAAAGCCCGATATACCCATTGCACAAAATCGTCATAAAAATGCACCAAAACGACAGAACAGATTTTACGCCACAAAACGACACCGCTCATTGTCGTATTTCACGATAAATACGTCGTTTTTGGTCAACCACACCCTTGCACTCCTGCGTAGAGTTAATAGGAGTTTAGGCCCGTAAACAAACGGCACGTAATCAGCAACACTAACATTCCCTGGAGACTTTACAATGGATTTTAATCTTTCCAAAGAGCATCTTGAACTGCAAGCAAAAGCCAAAGAGTTTACCGAAACCGTTCTCTTCCCTCATGAAATGGAGTGTGAAGAAAATGACGGCATCAGCCGTGAAACCCACCAAAAAATTATTGATGCCACATTGGCGTGGGGCTTTAACGCACCAAACCACAGCAAGGAAGACGGCGGCCAAGGCTTTAGTATCTTTGAACAGACCATTCTCAACGAGCAACTAGGCAAAGCCACTGGCGCCATCTGGGACGCGCTTTGGTATCCCTCTTATCCCATGCGCTTCGCTACTCAGGCGCAAAAAGAAGAATATTTAATCCCGACTTGTCAGGGCAAACGTCGCGACGCCTATGCCATTACTGAAGCTGATGCAGGCTCTGACCCGACTCAGTGCATGACCCGTGCAGACAAGGTCGAGGGTGGCTGGAAAATCAACGGTGAGAAGTGGTTCGTAACCATCGGAGACATTGCCGATTATATTCTAGTACACGCTCACGTAGATGGTGATTCAACCAAACCCACCGTATTTTTTGTTGAAAAGAACTTGCCTGGTGTAGAGCTCAAACGCACACCGCTTTATACCCACCATTTTGCGTTCAAGCACCCTGAGTACATCTTCAACGACGTGATTGTTGGAGAAGATAAAATTCTAGGCGAAATCGGCCAAGGCTACGATATGACCAAGGATTGGTTTGTTGAAGCACGCCTAGGAATAGCCGCCCGTTGCGTTGGTGGCGCCATTCGAGCCGCTGAAGAAGCAAACAAGTTTGCCGCCGAACGCATCCAATTTGGCCAACCGATTAATAACTTTCAAGCGATCGAATTCATGCTTGCTGATATGGGCGTCGAAATCATGGCCGCCAAGTCCATGCTCTACCGATTGAGCTGGGAAATCGACCAGACCAGCGATCGCAAGCTTAATCACGCCAAAGCGGCAGCATTGAAGCTGTATTGCTCCGAAATGGTGGGCCGAGTTTGCGACAAGGCTGTACAAATTCTGGGTGGTCGCGGTTATATGCGTGAACAAGCGGTTGAGCGTTTGTGGCGTGACACCCGAGTCGACCGTATCTGGGAAGGCACTTCAGAAATCCAACGTGTTATTATCAGCGGCCAAATTAAGAAGCGTGGCCTCGATATTTACACTGGTTGGTAAGTCCCATAGGGCGCACACGAGCGCGCCCTAACTATTTTTTTTGGGCTTATAAGGTTTCTAATCATGACAAAACAAGAAAATCTTCAACGACTGCTTTCACCGCGCAGTATTGTATTTATTGGCGGTTCTAACCTAGCACTCCCCATCCAAAACACTCGAGATATCGGCTTTGATGGCGAAATATGGGTAGTTAATCCCAAGTACGACGAAATTGCTGATATACCCTGTTTCGCCAGCATTGCTGATTTACCTGGCACTCCTGACGCAGCGTTCGTATCCATCAACGCTAAGCTGACGGTTCAAGCCGTCGCCGACCTGAATAAACGTGGGTGCGGCGGCGTGGTTTGTTACGCCGCTGGCTTTGCTGAGGTAGGCAACAATGGCGAGGAACTGCAAGACTCACTGATAGAAGCGGCCGGAGATATGGCATTAGTGGGCCCCAATTGCTATGGCTTGCTAAATTTTACCAACGGCGTCGCGTTATGGCCGGACCGCCTTTGTGGTGAGCGTACCGATAAAGGCGTCGCTATCATCAGCCAAAGCGGTAACGTAGCGCTGAATCTGACCATGCACGACCGCTCACTTCCAATCACCCATGTAATCAGCGTTGGCAATCAGGCGGTGTTAGGCGCAGGCGACTATATCGAACCACTGCTCGAAGACGATCGTGTAACTGCGATTGGTTTTTATATCGAGGGGCTAAAAGACATTGAAATATTCAGCCGCGCTGCCCTGAAGGCTTTGGATAAAGGCATTCCTCTGGTAGTGCTCAAGGCAGGCACTTCAGAGATCGGCACCCAGCTGACCATGAGTCATACCAGCTCCTTAGCGGGCTCTGATGACATGTATCAGGCAATGTTCGATAGGCTGGGCATCCTTCGTGTGCACTCTTTGTCTGAACTGCTTGAAACCCTAAAAATTGCCTCTCTGTGCGAACTTCCCAAAGGGGATCGTATCGGCGTGCTGACCTGCTCTGGCGGTGATAGCGCCATGCTAGCCGATAGTCTGGATCACTATAAGCTTCAGCTGCCAAGCTTATCCAAGGTACAGGAACAAAAACTAGGTGAATGGTTACCCGATTTTGCCAGTTTTTCCAACCCCCTAGACTACAACACCTCCATTTGGGGCAACCTTGAAGCCTGTACCGAGGTATTTGGCATTATGATGGAAGGCGACTATGACGTTACCGTATTAGCGTTAGACTTCCCCAAACAGGGTATTGGTAACGATCACGAATGGCAAGTGGCGGTTGACTCTTTAATTGCGGCTCACGCCAACCACCCCAAGACCTGCGCCGTGATTTCTAACCTCAGTGAGCTAATGCCGGAGAACGCTCGTCAGCGGTTAGTGAAAGCTGGTATTGCACCATTGCAAAGCTTGAAAGATGGTGTTACAGCGTTGGCACGGCTTGTGCGTTATGGCGAGCGCCGCCGTCAAGTAGCCGCAATGGATGCCCCTGAGCAATTACTTCTGCGCGGGCCTTTATTGGTGGAAGGCAAGAGCAAGATGCTAGATGAGTGGGCCTCTAAGCAACTGCTTGGCCTCTATGGCCTGCAACTACCTGGCGGTCGCTGTGTAAACAAGGCGGATGTGGTAGAAGCAGCAGACGAAGTTGGCTACCCGGTGGTGATGAAAGGCGTCAGCGACAGGCTGGCTCACAAGACCGAGGCCGGGGCCGTCATGCTCAACCTTAAAGATGGCAGCGCCGTGGCCAGCGCCGTTGAGTTAATGGCAAGCCGCCTAGCCGAACAGGGGCTCGCCGATGCTCGCTTTCTGATCGAACCTATGATTTCAGACTCTGTTGGCGAGCTGATCATTGGCCTTAAACGAGATGAACAGTTTGGACTTGCACTGATTGTGGGTACTGGCGGTATTTTAGTCAACCTGCTCAACGACAGTGCAACCTTGCTGCTGCCAATTACCCGCGAAGCAGCTAGTACGGCTGTTCTATCACTCAAAGGCAGCGCTTTGCTGCGGGGTTTTCGAGGCCGCCCGGAAGGCGACTTGGAAGCCGTAGTAGATGCCATTATGGCCGTAGCTGATTTTGCCATAGATCATTGGGACAGTATTACCGAACTGGATATCAATCCCTTGATGGTACGTCCTAAAGGTAAAGGTGTAGTCGCTGCCGATGCCTTGGTTCGATTACAACAGTAGCTTTTTTCTACCGGTTCACACACATTTTTATTGAAACGATTTTTTAAATATTAGAAAAACATAAGTTATCAATAATTGACAGTGCCGGTAATAATCACCTCAAGCAATAACAAATAAAACTTGAGGTACCCCTCCCTAAAGGACTATGTGTGAGGTAAAGGTAATGAATACCGTTCAAAAAAACAAAAAATTAACGATCGACCCGGGAATTTTCTGGTCTTCGCTAATTGCTATTTTAGCTGCAAGCATTCCTCTTGCTTTATATCCGGAGGCGGGAAAAGCCGCTGTTGATGGACTTTTAAGTTCGTTCACCGGCACCTTCGGTTGGCTCTATTTACTAACCGGAATCGGCAGTTTCTTTTTTATGGTCTGGCTTGCATACGGCCCTCTGGGGCGGATCAAAATGGGCGCACCCGACGAGCAGCCAGAGTTCAGGACCATTCCTTGGATTTCCATGCTGTTCTGTGCAGGAATCGGCATCTCAATCTGTAACTGGGCCTTTGTAGAACCGCTCTACCTCTTGTCAGGCCCGCCTTTGGGTATCGAAGGCGGCACCACTGAGGCAGCCGAATGGGCCGCCATGTATCCGATGTTCCATTGGGGCGTAGTGCCCTGGGCGCTGTATCTGATGCCCGCCCTACCTATGGCGTATGTTCTATACGTACGCAAGGTCAATGTATTGCGCCTCAGCGAAGCCTGCCGCGGTATACTCGGCAACGCAGTCGACGGTCCTATTGGCAAGCTGATCGACGTCGTTGTGATCTTTTCTATAGTCGGTGGTGTGGGAACCTCTCTAGGACTTTCCGTGCCTTTGGTGTCCGCCCTCTTTCAGGAGATGTTCGGACTGGCAGATTCGTTTGGATTGCAGATGGGGATCCTGACCGCCTGGACCGCGATGATAGCCTGGAGTGTTTATAACGGTCTGAACAAGGGAATTCAGACGCTATCAAATATCAATGCGGCGCTAGGTTTTCTGCTGCTATTTTTTGTCTTGATTGTGGGGCCAACGATCTTCCTGTTGAACCTTTGGACTAACAGTGTAGGATTGTTCTTAGATAATTTTTTCCGCATTAACTTCTGGACTGATCCAGTGGCAAAGGGTGGCTTCCCCGAGAGCTGGACTATTTTCTACTGGGCCTGGTGGATCGCTTACGCGCCTATGATGGGATTGTTTGTAGCACGTATCTCGCGTGGTCGTACCATTAAGAACATAATCGTTAATGGCGTAGTCTGGGGTACCCTCGGCTGCTGGGCCTTCTTTGCAATCTGGGGCGGTTATGCTATTGACCTGCAACTTAGTGGTGCAGTCGATCTGCAGGCGATTTTGAGCAGCGATGGCATACCGGCAACAGTCGTAGCGATCTTGAAAACCTTGCCAGTAGCATGGTTGGTAATCCCGTTATTCACACTGCTATGCTTTGTGTTTCTGGCCACAACTGTAGATTCTTCCGCCTACATGCTAGCATCTATCTGCACCAAGGAACTCACCGGTTATGAAGAGCCCGCCAGATGGAATCGTATCTTGTGGACCCTTATGCTTGCCTTGGTTGGTGTAGGGCTGCTATCCGTTGGCGGCCTCAAAGCGGTTCAGACCTCCACTATCCTGGTAGCACTACCGATGATACCAGTACTCATTATCATGTCTGCATCTTTGGTTCGCTGGGCCTACCGTGACTTTGGCGCCGAACTCTCTCCATACGCCATCGCCCGCTGCCAGGTTCAGGGAAAGACTGTAGTGGTACAACAGTACGACGATGGCAAGAAAGTGACGCTCGACGACGGCAAAGAATAGGTGTTCAATTCTAATCCGGATTACTTCGTCAACGCCGAGCTAGAACTGAAACCTTAAACTCAATGCAACAAGACTGACAGTTCAGCCGGCTTTTTAAATCCTTCTCGAGTTCAGAGGCCCCCAACCGGAGCCTCTGATTTTTTGCGCCCGATTTTTATGAGGGTCTTCTGAGCGCAATAAATAGGAGTGCATCATGAGCATTATCAACATCGGTGTGATCGGCGCCGGACAAATAAGTCTTGGCACCGCCCAAGTCTTTGCTACTCATATAATTAAGTCATTTTAACGAATAAGTATAAAACAAACCGATATAGAAGAGAATGAATGAAAGTAAGCCAGAAAGAGATCGTCAAGCGGATCATTCTCCACAAGTATGCTCTCGGTAGTAGTGGAGTTAGAAATAGTCAGATTAATATCAAAAATAGATCCTGCATCTTGATATCCAACTTATCAAATATAGCGCCACATTTAAAATAGAATAACATCAATAATATGGGAACATCAGTATGATAGCTAATTACTAAATATTATGCCCAATAGGTAAAATTAACTAAGCTAGTATGATACTTTATTACTCAATGAC
>TARA_R100000935_G_scaffold21967_1_pt1 | contig 10541 bp, 12 predicted proteins | sample TARA_R100000935 | Tara Oceans TARA_R100000935 (sample SAMEA2621502) | marine metagenome | biome: marine biome (ENVO:00000447); feature: surface water layer (ENVO:00002042); material: "saline water (ENVO:00002010), including plankton (ENVO:xxxxxxxx)" | depth 5 m | reverse complement strand
AGAGTAATTAACACCAACTATCTTTATTTATTAAGCACAACAACAGAAGAATATCAAGTTGTAATTTCTAGAAACGGATCGGTGTTTTTTACTTCTGAATTAATAAATGGAGGAAATGTAACTTTAGGACAAGCTGAATTTGGCATACTACAACCCGGAGCGTATACGGTTGCAATAAAGCAAACAGGAAGTACTGCTACAAACATGACTTTTTCAAGTGTTAGATGGGAAATAAACGGAATAGATTCAAGCGTTAATTGGCAAGATATTTATACTTCAACTAATTTTTCAACTGAACTTGCTGATTATGAATTTAACATAACCGAACAAATACCGGAAATGAAGGTAATTGATTTACTTACCGGATTATTTAAGATGTTTAATTTGACGGCTTATGTAAAAAATGGGATTATAATAGTTCAAACATTAGATGAATATTATCAATTAGAAAGCACTTGGAATACGACAAATTTACTTTGGCAAAATGATGATAGGTTTTGGAATGAGGCAGGAACATCAGGTGCTACCACTTATTCTTTGGATGAATTTGTAGATATTAATTCTACTCAAGTAAATGTGGCACTACCTTTTAAACAAGTAAATTTTGAATACAAAGGTTTGGGGACATTTTTAGCGCAACAGTATAATCAATTAAACAATGTAGGTTGGGGTACAGAAAGATACACTTTAGATTCTGAAACATACGATGCGCCAAATGAAGTTTACAAGGTTCAAGTTCCCTTTGAACACGTTCAATATGAACGGCTAGTAAATATAAATGGCGGAGGGGAAACACCTATACAATTTGGCTATTTTGTAGATCAAAATCAACAACCATACTTTGGTGAACCTTTGCTTTTTTATCCAATTAAACAAACTACAACGGCAGGTTTGGGAAAAAGTATTTCTTTCAGGGATACTTCTTCATCACATTTAGAACTAATAAATTATATCATTCCATCAAATAGTGTTGCTCTTTCTTCGGGTACTGATACATCAAATATTAACTTTAGTTTGGAAATTAACGAATATCAACTAGACACAAGTTTTACAGGTACTTTATTTGCCACATATTATGAAAGCTACATTGCGGAAATATTCAACACAAAAAGAAGAATGTTTAAAGTGAATGCATATTTACCTTTAAATCTGATTTATAATCTTCAATTATTTGATACAATAGAAATTAACTATGAAAATTACAGGATTAATACAATAACAACAGATTTAACAAATGGTAAAAGCAGTATTGAACTAATTAATTTAGTATGATAAAGATGATTTTAAAAATGCTAGAAATAGCAAATGGTGAAACAGAAAATATAAGAATTGCACAAGGAAAATATCTATATCCAAAAACATTTAAAGGTGCTTGGAAAGGGTTTAAAAATGAAATGAAATGGCAGAAGAAGTAAGCGTAGAATTAAACGTAGAAACCAAAAAAGCGGAAAAAAACGTTGATGATTTAACTGGTGGAATTAAGAATTTAACCAAAGCAGTTGAAGATGGAAACGAACAAACCGCAGCCGGTTTAAAAAGCATTGAAGAAACTTCCAAATCAACAGGGGAAGGGATTAAAGGTATTGGTAGTTCAATAAAAGCTGCCGGATTGGGATTGTTTTTAATTGCTTTGGAAAGCATGAAAGAATTATTCATGCAAAATCAAGTGGTAGCCGATGCAGTAGGTAGCGCTTTTGAGGGATTAGCTTTGGTTTTTAATGATGTTTTTGGATTGTTGACAAATGGACAGGAGAGTGTTCAAAAATTGGGGGATGCCTTCGATAAGTATTTTGGACAACCTATAAAAACTGCTACACAAGCCTTTGAAAAATTCGGTGATGCATTTAGTAAGATATTCGGTGGTGATTTTAGTGGTGCATTGGAATCTGCTCAAGAAGGTTTTAGTGGTTTAGGTGACGCAATATCACAAACTGGCAATGGTCTTGCAGAGGCTGCCACAGATGCAGCAGAATATGCGGTTGATATAAAGGATGCATCAATTGCAAATGTTAAACTTGCAAAAGAAGCACAAAAAGCGGAAGTAATAAATGCCGGTTTACTTGAAAAGTACGACAGACAAGCAGAACAACAAAGGCAAATAAGGGATGAAGAAAGAAATTCAATCACAGATAGAATTGCAGCAAATGTAGAACTAGGAAGAATACTAGAAGAGCAGAACAAAAAAATGCTTGAAAATGCGAAGACAGTAGAAAGGGCAGCCCAAGTTGCATTTAATAGAAATAAAAGTTTAGAAAATGAAACCGCATTAATCGCGGCAAAGAATGAAGTGATGGCAGTAGAAGCCACCATTGAAGGCTTTAGATCAGAGAAACTAGCCAATGATTTAGCACTTGACAGGGAAAGAATTGAATTAATTAACACTGAAAAAGAATCTGTATCTAATTTAGGTTTTGAGAAAAGAAAATTTGATGCAGAACAAGAAACAAATGCAATAAAAAGAATTGAAAAACTAAAAGAAATAAACGAAGAAGAAAAACTAGTTGAGGCGGAAAGATTACAAGCAATAGTAAATGAGGCTAATACAGGAACACAAGCAAAAGTTGATGCTCAAATTGCTTTAGATGAATTTATGCAAACTAGTAGGCAAGAATCTGTCACTTTAGAAAAAGAATATACAGAAGAATTAGCTGCTGAATTACAAAAAAGAAAAGACGATGAATTAGCAGCCTTTGTTCAAAAAAAAGAAATAGGAATTGCAACATTGGGAGTCTTGCAAAATGGGTTGAGTGTACTTAAAGGAGTAACAGAAGGTAATTTAAAACTTCAAAAAGCAATAATTGTAGCGGATGCTGCAGCAAGTATAGGGCAGATAATAATGAGTACTCAAGTAGCAAATGCAAAGGCAGCAGTAGCAGTTCCCCCCACAGGGTTTCCTTTTACGCTTATAAATACAGCAAATGCAGCAATAGGAATTGCGGCAACAATCGCATCATCCAAAAAAGCATTATCTGCAATAGGTAAAGGTGGATCAATAGCATCTGAAGTTTCACCTAGTAGAATAGGAGGAAGCGGATCAGCAACAATGGAATCACAAGCACCCGAATTTAATATAGTAGGTACAAGTGGAGCAAATCAAATTGCAGATGTAGTTTCATCCCAAGCACCTATAAAAGCGTTTGTGGTTGCCAATGATGTTACAACGGCACAAGCATTAGATAGGAATATTGTAGAATCTGCAACACTGTAAACACAAAAATAAAATTTAAAAACGTTATATAGTTATGAAAATAGTCGAATTATTTTTAGATGATAATGAAGAAAGCGGAATTGAAGCAATTAGTATAGTAGAATCACCTGCAATTGAAAGTGATTTTATTGCTTTAAAATCTGATGAAGTAAAACTTGCAGAAGTTGACAAAGAAAAAAAGATACTAATGGGTGCTTTGTTAATTCCAAACAAGCCGATTTACCGAAAAACAGAAGGTGAAGAGTACTATATCTATTTTTCAAAAGAAACTGTTTTAAAAGCCTCACAAAGGTACTTGATGAATGGCTATCAGGGCAATTCAACACTAGAACATTCTGATAATTTAGAAGGTTTGACATTGGTTGAAAGTTGGATAGTAGAAGATGAAGTTCAAGATAAATCAAGGAAGTATGGATTGAATGCCCCAGTGGGGACTTGGATGGGAACGATCAAAGTAAACAATGATGATGTTTGGAATGATTATGTAAAAACCGGAAAAGTAAAAGGATTTAGTATAGAAGGCTTTTTTGCCGATAAAATAGAAGCACAAAAAATGAGTAAAGAAGAAAAAGAAGCAGAATTATTGCTAAGTAAAATCACAAACATTGTCAAAGGTGAAAGGGTTGAATTGGGTTTAATAGATGATTTAATGGTTAATTATAAAGCCTTAATAAAAGTTAAGGATATTATGGATGGGCATTTGTCAAAGGCAAAACAAGCAGCAATTAAAGGTGATAATGGTATAAAAAACTTTAATAAAAAATTTAAAGATATTGAAACTGCATCAAAACAATTAGGAATACCTGTTAAAGATGTAAATATCCAAAAATTAAATTCTGAAATAAAAGAATTTACAAAAGATTTTAATAAAGTGATTAAATCATAAATACAAAAAAAGAAAGTAAACAATAACTAAAATATATTCAATATTTTAAAACACAAAAACAATGAACATACAAAACAATTTAAAAAACATACTAGACAAATTTCCCAAGAATAAAGTTGAATTAGAAAATCATAGGGTTGAATTAACATTTGTTCAAGACATTCAAAAACTAATAAAAGAAATTGAAGATGTTATTGAACAAGCATATAAAGATGAAGATGAAATTAATGCGGAAATAAGAGAAGTTGAAATGGCAAAAGAATCTTTGTTAAGCCAAATTAAAGCATCTGAAAGTAATGCCCAAGCATTAAAAACTGAAACAAAAGCCGAAATAACAGATTTGAAAAGTAAAATGTCAAAAGCAGCAGGTGAATTAGGCATTGATATTAAAGATATTAAAGGGATGACTGAATTAGATGCTTTGGGAAAAGAAGCCCCCAAGGTTGGTGATTTTTTAAATGGACTAATAAAGAGGGCTAAAAAAGAAGCTAAGTAAATGCAAGGCATAAACCGTGATAGCGTAATACCTAGTAGATCATCACCTAAATCAAATACTCGTGCTTGTTTGTGCGCAGATAAAGCGACATACTCAAGGGATTGTTGCGAAGGTGCTATGATGAATCAAGGCATTGGTAACGTTACAGGTAATTATGTGAACCTAGCACAAGAAGATGATAATTTAATTCTTCAAGAAGACTATTCAACAATTTATACATAATGGGAAATTTAAAAATAAGTGAATTACCAAATGCAACCGCATTAACAAATGGCGAATTGTTGGTGGTTGTTCAAAGCAGTAGCACAAAACAATCAACGATTGGATCAATTAGTAATTACATAAATTCCATTTCATTGACCGTAGCAGCAGGGCAAACAGTTAACTTGTCAGACACTGCTTATTCTAGTTTAAGCCTCTTAAAATTGACGTATACGGCAGCAGGTGGTGCTGAGAACATGACTATGAACTTGCCCGATGCAACAACAAATGCAAACAGGTTAATTAGGTTTATTTCTGACACAACATTTACCACAAATACAAGGGTTAATTTAACTGCTATTAATTCACAGACAATTGATGGTTCAACAGATGCCTATATAATCAACAAAGAATATGAAGGTATTCAGTTGTGGAGTGATGGAACAGAATGGTTCATAATTCAAAAGAAAAGTTAAAAATGCAAAATTAATTTCAATAAACGTTATATAAATATGAAAGCAAATGATATGGTGAATCAAATCAAAACACTTCTAAACATCGAAGTGAAACTTGATGAGATGAAATTAGAAAATGGGACTGTTGTAGAAGCAGAATCATTTGAAAGCGGTAGAGAAATTTTCATTGTTACAGATGATGAAAGGGTTGCTTTGCCAGTTGGTGAATATATTCTTGAGGATTCAAGGCTTTTAGTTGTAGAAGAAGAAGGAATGATTTCCGATGTAAGGGAAGTTAGCGATGAAGTTCCGGAAGAAGAAGAAGAGACTGAAGAGACTGAAGATATGGCTGATGAAGGCAACTATGTTACCAAAGATTCATTTAGAGAAATGGAAGCTAAAATTCAAAATCTTGAAGATGCAATTGCAGATTTAAAATCTGACAAAGTAGAAGCATCTGATGATTCAAGTACTTTAAAGTCTAGAACAGTAAAGGAAGAATTTAGTGCTGAAAAACTTTCATCTGAACCGGCTGCTGAAGCAATAAAACATAACCCGGAAGGGGAGACATTAAAAGAAATGAAATTTGTTTATTCTCCAAACAGAATAGAAAGTTCATTAGATAGAATTTTAAACAAAATAAATAACATAAAATGAGTACAACAAGTAACACATCAAATGACATTGTATATGTACAAGCAACACAAGAGATTGTCACCGGATCAGCAGCTATTCCTGCCGGATCAGCAGGTGTTGATCAAAACGTAGCAACAGATGCCCTAATAACTACTCTGCCAAAGATTGAAGCAGGTGATTTAGGGTTGACATACCTATTTAGAAATACAGGTGCAGATGGAAACAACACACTTACATTGTCTCCAAATGCAGCCGATGCAATTCATGGAACTATTGCCAATGCTGCTGCTGATTCAGTAGCCGGTGGTGTAGTAGATAAAGATTTTATAAACACAAAAGCAACCGCAAACAAAGGTGATTATGTCGTTTTAAGGGCAGTAGCCTTAACTGAATGGTACATTATCGGTGGTGTAGGTATTTGGGCATCTGAAGCATAATTAAAAATTTAAAAATATAAAAAAAATGAATTTAAAAAACATACAATTAGGTACAACTACCAACATTACTACTACTTATGCAGGTGAATTTGCAGGTGAATATATCGCTGCTGCTTTGCTTTCAGCAAGTACAATAAATGATGGTGGTGTAACCGTTAAGCCAAATATTTCTTTTAAAGAAGTAATCAAAAAATTAGATACAGGTTCATTGGTTCAAGATGCCACTTGTGATTTTAATCCTAATTCTTCAGTTACTTTAACAGAAGTAATTTTGCAGCCGGATGAATTTAGCGTAAATTTACAACTTTGCAAGCAGGATTTTGTAAGTGATTGGGAAAGTCAATCTATGGGGTATGGAATGGCACAAACACTTCCCCCTAAGTTTTCAGATTTTATGATTGCACATGTTGCTGCTGAAGTTGCACAAAAGACTGAAACCACAATGTTTCAAGGATTCGCTGCAAACGTTGGTGAATTTAACGGATACGAAACACTTCTAGCAGGTGATGACACAGTTGTAGATGTTGCTGCCGTTGGTGGTGGTGTTGATGCTGCAAACGTAATCGCTCAATTGTCTAGGGTAGTGGATGCTATTCCTGCAGCACTTTACGGAAAAGAAGATTTATTTCTTTATGTACCTTCTAGTATTGCAAAGTTTTACGTCCAAGCATTGGGTGGATTTGCAGCAGCAGGTTTAGGTGCAAATGGTGTGAACAACATGGGTACACAATGGTGGAATAACGGAAGTTTGACTGTTAACGGAGTGAAGATTTTTGTTTCTCCGGGACTTGCTAATAACAAGATGATAGCAGCGACAAGAAGCAACTTGTTTTTTGGAACTGGTTTACTAAATAATTTACAAGAATTACGCATTATTGACATGTCAGAAATTGACGGAAGCCAAAATGTACGATTTGTAATGCGTTATACCGCAGGTGTAGCCGTGGGAATTGGTTCTGATGTTGTTTTTTATTCGTAATAAATTTTAACCATAAACAAGGGGTAGGTGGAAATGTCTATCTACCCCTTTTTTATTAAAACAAAAAAAATATGGCTTGTAACGTAACCGCAGGAAGAGTACTTCCTTGCAAAGCAGGATTTGGAGGAATTAAGGCTGCTTACTTTTTTGACTTAGATGACTTAAATGGAACTGATAATGCACCCCCAACATATACGCTTGGGAAGATTACTGCATTAGCATCCGGAGCATCTCCGACAGTGTATGAATATGATGTTAAAAATACATCATCATTAGAAACTGCTATAAATAGTTCTAGGGAAACCGGAACGACATTTTATGAGCAGACTCTTAGTTTAACTTTAACCTATCTAGATTCGCCAACACAAGAGCAGATCAAACTGATTGCTTGGGGGCGTCCTAGTGTAGCGGTTGAAGACTATTATGGTAATATGTTCATTGCAGGATTAGAAAATGGAATGGAAATGACAGGGGGAACAATTGGAACGGGAACACAACCTTCCGATTTGAGCGGTTTCACTATGACATTGGTAGGGCAAGAAGTTGATCCGGCTACATTCATTACACCTGCTTTGATAACTGGAGCAACCCAAGGAACAAAAATTGATCCTACTATTGCGGTATCACCTTAATTAATTATTTTCTTTTAGCAAAAGCATCTCTTAAGAGGGGGTGCTTTTTTTTTGTCTTATTTTCACATTTTTTAACCTTCAAATCTTACATAGATGCAAGAAATACACAACGAAATTCAATTTTTAGAATCACAATTAACCGGTAATATGTTTAGTGACATGGAAATAAAAGATAAAATACATAATTTAAAAATGAAAGTAAGCGGTTCTAAACCTTGTTCATCGGAAGTTGATTGTGTGGGGTGTGGTTCTTAAAACAAAATCTATCTTTTTTTGCGTTATATAGGTATGATTGTACTAACAACATCAGCAATTGCACAAACATTTAAGGTAATACCAAGGGATTATTCTTTAACCGCATTTACAATGAGTATAAGAGATGATAGCACAAATGTGACTGTGACATATAATATTACTGGTGCAAGTGTGTCAGGTAATTATGTTACTTATCAGAATATATTTTCACCCATTTTAGTTGAAAATCATTTTTATGACATGACGCTTTATGTGGGAACAAACATAATTTTTAAGGATCGTATATTTTGCACTGATCAAACAATTAATCAAGTTAATAATGATTATTACAAATTAAATGAAGGGCAATTTACAACGGATGATTCTTACAACAATGAATATATTGTAACATGAAAAGAAACAATAAAAACTTACCCAAAGGTGTGACACAACAAGCAAATATTGGTGTGATTAATTTAAGCACATATACTTCACCGGAAGTAATTGAAGTAAAAAATAAAAGTTGGGTTGATTACGGTAGGGATAATAACTATTTTGGTTTTCTTATTGACCGTTTTATGGGATCACCTACAAATAATGCAGCTATTAATGGAATAAGTTCTGCCATTTACGGTAAGGGATTAAACGCAACAAACGCAAATAGAAAACCTGATCAGTATGCTCAAATGGTTTCAATGTTTGGGAAGAATGTTGTAAGAAAATTGTGTTATGATCTTAAATTAATGGGTCAATGTGCAGCACAAATAATCTATTCTAAGGATAGGAAGAAGATTGTTAAAGTTGAACACTTTCCAATTGAAACTTTAAGGGCAGAAAAGGCAAATGAAAAGGGTGATATACCTGCTTATTACTATTTTAAAGATTGGGCAAACATTAAACCATCAGATGAACCTTTGAGAATACCGGCATTTGGAATGTCAAAAGATAATATTGAAATTTTTTATATAAAGCCATACAAAGCAGGGTTCTACTATTATAGTCCAGTTGACTATGCCGGAGGGATTCAATACTGTGAGGCTGAAGAGCAAGTAAGTAACTTTCATATAAACAACATTCGAAATAGTTTTAGTCCCAATATGCTTATTAATATGAATAATGGGATTCCAAATCAAGAAGAACGGCAATTACTAGAAAGCAAAATAGCATCTAAGTTTTCGGGAACAAGTAACGCAGGTAAATTTATCCTAAGTTTTAATGCAGATAAAGAATCTGCTGCTGATGTGACACCAATTCAATTAAGTGATGCACATAATACTTATCAATTCCTTTCTACTGAAGCTACACAAAAAATAATGGTATCACATCGCATTGTGTCGCCTATGCTTTTGGGTATTAAAGATAATAGCGGACTAGGAAATAATGCTGAAGAAATAAAAACTGCAAGTCTTTTAATGGACAACACTGTAATCCGTCCATTTCAAGAACTTATGATTGATGCATTTGATGAAATACTAGCATATAATAATATTGCGTTAAATCTGTATTTTGTCACCTTGCAACCTTTAGAATTTACAGAAGTTGACACAACAATACAAAGCCAAGAAGACGTTGAGGAAGAAACAGGTGTACAAATGTCTTTGAAAGCCTATCCTTGGGATAAGTGCATAAAAGAACAAACCGCAAAATACGGTGCAACGGCAGCCCCTAAAATTTGTGGGTACATTAAAGAAAACATGGGAATCAGTTTAAAAGAAATTGATGGAACTGTGGCTTTTGAAACCATAGAAGAAGCTGAAAAAATGGCTGAAATTATGGGTTGTGAGGGACACCATACACACATGGAGGATGACAAAGAATGGTTTATGCCTTGTGAATCACATGATGAAGCTGTTGATCTTAAAAAGCCCTGTTATGATGGGTATGAAATGATAGGAATGAAAACCAAAAACGGTAAAAAAGTTCCTAATTGTGTACCTATAAAAGCAAGTGAAGAGACACCCGAATTAACAGATGAAATGGGTGATGAAATACTTGCTGAATTAGAAGGTGAAGTTATCACAGATGAGTGGGAACTAGTAGATGAAAGGGATGAAGGAGCAACTGAACCTATAGAAGAATGGGCATCAAAATTAATTAAACCCAAAAGATCATTATTTAGAAAATTAGCTGATGAAATAAAAAAACCCACTTCTAATTATGTGAGTGGTGTTAATAAAGAAAATATTTTTAGTGTTCTAGATAAAGGATTATACAAAGTAAGATATAAGTACATTAAAAAATCTAGAAAGCCAAACGAAGAAGGAAACAAATCAAGACAGTTTTGTCAAAATATGATGGCTATTGCAAAAAGCGGTGTTATATACAGAATTGAAGAAATTGACAAAGCTAGTGCCGAAGGTGTAAACAAGCAACTAGG
>TARA_R100000935_G_scaffold58815_1_pt1 | contig 10577 bp, 10 predicted proteins | sample TARA_R100000935 | Tara Oceans TARA_R100000935 (sample SAMEA2621502) | marine metagenome | biome: marine biome (ENVO:00000447); feature: surface water layer (ENVO:00002042); material: "saline water (ENVO:00002010), including plankton (ENVO:xxxxxxxx)" | depth 5 m | reverse complement strand
GGTTCTATATGCCTTGTATTGGCTTCACATAAATATGAGGAAAGTGATTATATTAGAGATTATGAAGAATTTTTAGGACTTAAAAAATGAAATACTTTTGTCACAAATACTCAGATGTCCAATCAGAACATATTGGGGAAGGAACTACCCTATGGCAATTTGTAGTGGTGTTACCAAATGCAAAAATAGGTGAGAATTGTAATATTAATTCTCACGTTTTTATTGAAAATGATGTGGTGATAGGCAACAATGTAACCATTAAGAGTGGCGTTCAACTTTGGGATGGGCTGATATTGGAAGACAATGTTTTTGTAGGACCAAATGTAACATTCACAAATGATCTAGTGCCTCGATCTAAACAATATCCAAAAGCATTTGGAAAAACTACAATTAAAAGAAGCGCATCAATAGGCGCAAATGCTACTATTATTGCTGGTAATGAAGTAGGTGAATTTGCATTAATCGGCGCAGGAGCTGTAGTAACTAAAAATGTAGGTAAAAATGAATTATGGGTTGGTAACCCTGCAAAAATTATTGGTTACGTTACTAATCGTGGTGATATTTTAGATTTAAATTTTATGCAAAAGAATTCTAACAAAAAATATATGTGGAATAATAACGAACTGGTGGAAACAAATGATTAAATTTTTAGACCTTCAAAAAATTAACAGCCAATATGAGCAGGAATTAAAGGAAGCTGCTAACAGGGTTATAGATTCTGGATGGTACTTAATGGGAAAAGAATTGGAAACATTTGAACAAAATTACTCTTTGTTTTGTGGTTCCAAATATGTCTTAGGAGTAGCAAATGGATTGGATGCTTTGCGCCTTATCTTTAAAGCATATTTAGAAATGGGTATAATGCAAAAAGGGGACGAAATAGTTGTTCCGGCAAATACCTATATAGCATCTGTACTAGCAATATCAGATAATGGATTAGTTCCAGTATTTGTGGAACCAAACGAATTCACCTATAATTTGGATAGTTCTAAAATTGAGGAAGCTTTAAGTGATAAAACAAAAGCGATACTAACCGTTCATTTATATGGTCAAATTTCAGTAGATGAGAAAATGTTGGAAATTTGTAAAAAATACAATTTAAAATTAATAGAAGATGCAGCTCAATCTCATGGAGCCTTATGGAATGGGAAAGTTTCAGGGAATATAGGAGATGCTGCAGGCCATAGCTTTTATCCAGGTAAAAATTTAGGTGCTTTAGGGGATGCAGGCGCAGTTACAACTAATGATGAAACATTGGCTAAAACTATTGAGGCATTGCGTAACTATGGTTCGCATAAAAAATATGAGAATATTTATAAGGGATTAAACTCTAGACTTGATGAAATACAAGCAGCATTTTTGAATGTGAAATTAAAATATATTCAAGAGGATATTTTAAAGAGAAGAAAAGCCGCGAATTATTATTTAGAAAATATTAAAAACCCAAAAATAATATTACCAGAAGTATTGAATCAAGATGCTCATGTTTGGCACTTATTCATTGTCAAAACTTCTAAAAGAACAGAATTACAAACATATATGAATGATAATGGTGTGGAAACCTTAATTCATTATCCTGTTCCTCCTCATAAGCAAAAAGCATACAATGAATATAACAAATTAAGTTATCCAATTACTGAGAAAATTCATGATGAAGTACTGAGTTTACCACTTAGTGCTGTAATTTCCGAGAATGAAATTGAAAAAGTGGTTTTAAAGATTAATTCTTTCAACAAGTAAAAAATTTTTCAAAATGGAGAGTTTTTAATTCTGAAATTAAAATCATCTCAATAAATAATCCTCACTTTACAATAAAATGAATTTAGCAAATATTAGTACTACAATCTTTAAAAAACTTAACTCTAGATTGCCCGGAAAAAGGTTGAAAAATAAAACAATCAAACCAACAGAAATCTTTTATGAGTTTTATGAAGAACTCCGCCTTCAACTTGACAATCCAAATTATGGAATAATATCTTTTGTATTTTCAAAAGATCGGGCTATGCAATTACATGCATTTCTAGAAAGTTATTTTGAGAATGTTGCTAATTATTCCACCATGATTGTTCTATATAAAGCATCAGATAAGGCACATTTAGATTCTTATGAGGAATTGATGAAATTATTTGAAGATAAATCTGTGATTTTTATTGAAGAGAAAAATTTTAGAGATCAACTTATTGAGGCAATTGAGAAATCTAAAGAGGGTAAAATATTCTTTTATGTGGATGACATGATCTTTACACATAAATTTGACTATGATATGTTAAAAGGGGTTAATCCTTATAAAACAATCGTCTCGCTTTCAAGAGGACGTGATTTAACGAAAAGTACTGTACTTTCCAAAACTATAAACCTACCTGAATTCACCAATTTAGATAATGGTTTATTACAATTTTCTTGGAATAATATAAAAGAGCATAGTGATTGGTCATATCCACTTGGGGTTTCAGGTTATATGTTTGCAACAAAGGAAATTCTTTCAATAATGAAAGTAATATCATTCAAGGCGCCAAATTCTTTAGAAAATGGCATGCAACAATTTAAATCTATTTTTATACAAAGAATGGGTTTATGTACAGAAAATGCAGTCTCAATATGTGTTCATGCAAATTTAACGCAGACAGAAGGTTATAATCCTGTATTTGGAGAGTTTTCAATAGAAGAACTTCTTGATAAATGGAATGAGGGGTATCAAATTGAATACTTTAAATTTTATAGTAAACCTGTTAATGCTGCACAAATACAGGAATACACTTTCTGTCAACGTGAAGGTTAGATATTAAATGCTATAAAAACACAAAATTAAGAAATCTAATATGCTAAGACTTCATGTCTAAAATACAAAATTCTTATCGTGAAATTGTAAAAACGACTTCCTTATTTGGTGGAGTTCAGGTTTTTAATATTGTGATCACGATAATTAGGACTAAATTTGTTGCCATTTTATTGGGTCCAGCTGGGATGGGGATTGCTGGACTATTAAATGTAACAATTAATTTAATTAGTAAACTTACAAATTTCGGCTTAGGAACTAGCGCTGTTAAAAATATTTCTGAAGCACATGGTACAGGAGACGTTGAAAAAATTGCAACGGTCGTAACTGTAGTTAAGCGATGGGTTTGGATTACAGGACTACTCGGCTCATTACTTACTCTTATATTTTCCTCTGTATTAAGCGAGCTAACTTTTGGTAATACTGATTACACATATGCATTTATCTGGATATCTATTACGCTTTTACTGAATCAGTTAAGCACTGGCCAAAGTGTTCTTTTAAGGGGAATGAGGAAAGTGAAATATATGGCTCAAGCAAGCATGATAGGAAGTGTTTTAGGGTTAATTACCACTATTCCACTTTATTATTTTTATGGTGAGGATGGTATAGTTCCCGGAATCATCGTTACCTCTATCTCTTCCCTTTTGCTTACCTGGTATTATGCAAACAAAATTAATTTAGACACATTTAAAGTTTCCACAAAAAAGACTATTGCAGATGGCAAAGATATGCTTAAAATGGGCTTTATGATTAGTTTAAGTGGGTTAATATCATTGGGGGCTTCTTATTTTGTTAGAATATTTATAAGCAATACTGGAGGCATTGAACAGGTTGGATTATACAATGCAGGTTTTGCTATAATCAATTCTTATGTAGGTATGATCTTTACTGCAATGAGTACTGATTATTATCCTCGTTTAGCAGCAGTTGCTGAAAGTAATAAAGAGAGCAAAATTGTGATTAATCAGCAAGCTGAAATTGCTTTATTAATACTTTCTCCTGTAATTATTGTTTTTCTTGTCTTTATTAATTGGTTTGTGATTTTATTGTATTCCACAAAATTTATTGAAGTAAATGACATGATTTTATGGGCTGCTTTAGGGATTTTATTTAAGGCTGCCAGTTGGGCAATTTCATTTATTTTTCTAGCTAAAGGGGCTACCAAATTATTCTTTTGGAATGAACTAGCAGCAAACATGTATGTGTTGATATTAAATATTGTTGGCTATTATTATTGGGGTTTGGCAGGATTAGGAATATCATTTATGCTTGCTTATATACTTTATTTAATTCAAGTTTATTTGGTTACAAATAGATATTATGATTTTAAGTTTAATAAAGGTTTTTACAAAATTTTCATCCCTCAATTAGTTTTAGCAATAGGTTGTTTAATTTTAGTGAAAGTTCTCGACGACCCCTATACTTATATCTTCGGTTCTCTAATTATTTGTTTATCTACTTACTTAGCATATGTTGAGTTAGACAAGCGGATGGATATTAAATCTATAGTTGCTTTAATAAAAAATAAGTTTAAATTAAAGAAGGATAGTGAATAATCTCAAAAAGCGACCCGTTGTTTCAATAATTATAGTGACTTATAATAGTGCGAAATATGTTTTGGAAACATTAGAAAGTACATTAACTCAAACATACAATAATATTGAGTTAATAATTACTGATGATGGCTCGGCCGATAATACTGTGGAGATATGTGAGAAATGGATTGAAAAAAATAGTATCAAATTCTTCAGAATTGAATTGATTACGGTTAGTAAAAATACAGGTATACCATCCAATTTTAATCGAGGAAATAAAAAGGCCAAAGGAAAATGGATAAAAATAATTGCTGGAGATGATGTTTTATTACCAACTTGTATTGAAGATAATATTGAGTTTGTAACAAAGAATTTGAGTCATTTTGTTTTTAGTCTTCCAATTTATATCAATGATAAAAGTGAGATTTTAGAGTATTCAGTGCAGCATAAACAGTTCTTAGAAAATGATTCGTTCTATGATTTGGATGCAAATGGTCAATTTATTCATTTAATCACTAAGGATATTCCCATGAATCCTCCTACATTGTTTTATAAAAGAAAAACTTTAGAAGAATTGGGAGGATTCGACGAAAATCATAAAAACGAGGATTATCCATTATATTTAAAAGCTACCAACTTAGGATATAAAATGGAATTCTTTTATAAACATACTGTGAAATATAGAATTCATGATTCTTCTTACAGTATTAGAGTGAAAAATGAGGAAGCGATTTCTTATTGGGAAAAAATAAAAATTGAAAAGGCTATTAAACCTTATATTACCAAAAAGCTTTTTTCTTCTTTTCCTTTTGTAGTAATAGATTATTATAATCGTTTATTTTTTAATAGATCAGTTATCCTTCTAGGAAATAGTAAGAAAGTCAAATCAAAATTAACTTTTATTAGATGGCTAAGCCCATTACTTTTAGAAGAAAAAATAAAAAAAAACTTATATAAATATTTAAAAAAATGATTTCTATTATAATCCCTACCTATAACAGAGCTCATTCTATTTTCAATTCTATTGAAAGTGTATTGAATCAAACTGATCCAAACTGGCAATTGTTGATTATTGATGATGGATCAAAAGACAATACACATGAAATTGTTGATAAATATTTGAAAGATGAAAGGATTCAGTATCATTATGATGTGAATAAAGGGGTGTCTGCTGCACGAAATAGAGGTGCGAGACTATCAAAAGGTACCTATTTAATTTTTTTGGATTCAGATGATATGTTAGAAACTGAACTAATTGAAAATTTAAATAAAAGCAATTTTTCTAAATATGATTTAATATGTTGGGAGTTAAAGTGTATTATTGATGGAGAAGTAAAGATAATTAAGCCTAAAATTCAAGGTATACTTTATAACAATTATAAAGTTGGTTTTTTAGCAGAAAGCATTTGTTACAATAAGCAATTTTTTTTGAAAGTTGGAGGATATGATGAAAAAATGACCTTTGGAGAAAATTACGAATTAGGTATTCGATTATGTCAAGAAAAGAAATTAAAAATTTTAATTTTAAATGAAATTCTTGCAAGATATTATATAGAGAGTACTCTAAGAACTAGTAACTCTATGAATAATAGATTTTACTCTGGTGTTCATCAATATAAAAAACACCGAGACCTTTTTAAATCTAGTAGGCATGAAAATTCAAAGATGTTATATTTTTTGGGTTATTTATTAGAAAACTTGAAAAGGAAAAGTTTTGCTTTTAAATTTTATTCTCAGTCGTGGTTCTCAGCCCCATGGAAAATTAAACCATTATTCAAAATGATTATTATAGGTTTTTCTTTATCCAATAAGAGTAAAATGATTAATTAGGGTCGTGGAAAATATAAACAAAAATTCTCCTTTAGTTTCTATAGTTGTAATAAGCTACAACAGTTCTAGTTATATTTTAGAAACATTAGAGAGCACAAAATCGCAAAATTATACAAATATCGAATTGATTATTAGTGATGATGGATCTAAGGATAATACTGTAAATTTATGTCAAATTTGGCTTAAAGAAAATAAGAATTTTTTTACTAGAGTTGAAATAATAACCGTTTTATTAAATTCCGGAATTCCTTCGAACGTTAATAGAGGAGTTAATGCAGCTAAAGGTGAATGGATAAAACTTATCGCTGGAGATGATATACTATTGGACAGTTGTATTCATGATAATGTTATTTATGTAAAAAAAAATAATAACATTAATTTTTTATTTAGCAAGCCTATATACATAAATAGCTATAGTGAAACAATTACTTCTCATAACTCTAAAAAGTTTAAAGAGAATGATTCTTTTTACAATTTAACTCCAAGAAAACAATACCTACATTTATTAACACAAAATCATCCAATAAACCCGCCAACTCTTTTTTTTAACAAAAACGTTGTGGATGGAATTGGAGGTTTTGATGAGAGTTTTAAAAATGAGGATTTTCCATTTTATCTAAAAATAACTAAGTTGGGGTATAAATTGTTCTTTTTAAATCAAGACACAATTAAATATAGAATTCATAGTAGTTCAATTAGTCAAAAAATTAAGCAAAAAAAGGGAGTTTCTGATTGGAATTTTAATAAATTGAAATATACTATTGTCCCACAAGTCAATATGAATCTTTCCATTCAAAATCCATTAACTGTTATAGATATTTATAATAAATTATTATTCTACAACGTTTTGGTATTATTGGGAAATACCAAAAAGAATAAAAAAAGATTATCATTTATAAGGTGGCTTAGTCCGTTATTAATTTTACGTAAATTTAAAATGAATTAAAGGATTATGCTTATAGCAATTTATATGATTTTAATTTATTGTGATTTCCACTCTTTAATCAGAGGCGATGTTAAAAAAAATAATTATTTTAAACAGTAGATTTCACATGATTTCAGTTATTACCCCAACATATAATAGAGCCTATTTACTACCTCGAATGATTGAGAGTGTATTAGATCAATCATATAAAGATTGGGAATTGATTATTATGGATGATGGATCTACAGATAATTCTAAAGAAGTAGTTGAAAATTATCGAGATTCGAGGATTAAATATTATAATACAAATAATAGTGGTGCTGCCGATAAAAGAAATCAAGGAGTTAGTAAAGCAAAATATGAAAATATTATATTTTTAGATAGTGATGATACACCTAAAAACAATTGGTTGGAAATTTTTGTAGATAAAATTTCGGTCAATAAAAATGCAATTATTAGTTGCGGATGGGAAAAGGTGGATAATAACAATCAAACAATCCAAATTAATCTGCCTAGAAAACTTGGTTCATTTTTCGATAATATTACATTGAATTTTTTGGCAGGATCATTATTATTAAAGCGTAGTTTATTTTTGCAAATAGGGGGATTTGATATTGATTTGCAATCTGGTCATCATACTGATCTATTATTGCGATTACTTCCGGTTTTAAAAAGAAATAAAATCGATATTATAAATATTCCTATGAGCCTATTGGTTATTTATTGTCATAGTGGAATGAAAATTAGGACTAACAGTTATTCGGTCTATAAAGGAACACTATCTCTTTTAGAAAAGCATCATTTACATTTTAAAAAAAATAAAAGAGAAAACATTAATTATCTAGCTGTAGCTGGTTATAATGCATTAAAAATTCATAAAATAAAAGAAGCTAAGTCACTTTTGAGAAAAGCTTTTTTAATTAGACCTTGGAACATTAAATCCTTTTTAAGGATAATCATTATTGAAGTACCATTATTACGAAAATACGTTTGGAAGTATTAATTACAAAATTAAGCATTGAATAAATTTAAAAAACACAAGGTTTTATATATTATCGACACCCTGGAGACAGGAGGAGCTGAAAAAAGCCTAGTAGCCATAACTTCTATGTTTAAAACTATTACTCCTATATTCGTTCAAGTCTATCCAGGAAGTGGCTTAAAAGATCTTTTATTAAGAAATAATATTGAGGTTTATGATCTTCAAATTGAGACAGGTTATAATTTCAAAGTAGCTCTAAGTAATTTGATTCCCCTTGTTCTAAAAATCAAACCTGACATAATTCATACCACACTCTTCAAGTCTGATATTATCGGAAGAAAGTTGAAAAAGCACTACAATGTGCCTTTAGTAAATAGTTTGGTCAATAATTCTTACATAAAACAACGATATAATAACTTAGATTTCATTTCGAAGTTTAAATTGTATTTAGTTCAACAATATGATAAGTACTCATCTAGGTCTGTTGACCTTTTTATATCTAATTCCAATGCAATTAAATTCACGAATGCAAAAGCATTAAATATTCCAGAGAGAAAAATAAAAGTAATTCATAGAGGGAGAGAGTTAAAAGATTTTACAGATATTGATTTATCAAGTTTAGAAAATCTTAGAAATGAACTGAATCTACATGATAAAACTATATTCTTAAATGTTAGTAGATTACTAGAACGAAAAGGACAATTAGACCTTCTTAGATCTTTTAAATCTATCATAAATAATGACCCTCAGTCAATTTTATTAATAGCAGGAGAGGGAGAATATAGATCGGTTTTAGAAGATTATATTTTCAAAAATAAACTTAAAAAAAATATTATACTATTAGGAAACAGGACGGATATTCCTGAATTGCTTTCAGTATCAGATTTTTTTGTTTTTCCAAGTTGGTATGAGGGCTTACCTGGAGCCTTAATTGAGGCTATGATGTCTAATACTCCCATTATAGCATCGAATATTCCCGAAAATTTAGAGTGCATAGATAAAAATTGTGCTGAAATTTTTGAAAAAGGTAATGTGGATTCACTAATACGCAGTTTAGACACTTCAGTCTCTAATAAAAATATGATGATTGCGAAAGCAGAAAAGGCTAGGGAAATTGCAATTAAAAAATTTAGTATTTCGAATATTTCTGAAGAATATGAAAACACCTACAGAACCTTACTTTTAAAAAAATAAATTTTAGGTGAAAATTTTACAACTCATTCATAAAATTCAAAATAGAGGAGCAGAAACTTTTGCTTGTCAATTATCTAATCAACTCCTAAGTTTAGGACATGAGATTAAAATGGTGTCCATTTATAATGGGGAAGCCACCTTACCTTATGAAGAAGAAATAATTATTTTAGATGAACAATCTTCTAACTCACCCATAAATTATAGAGGTTGGAAAAAATTGGCTCAAATAATTAAGGAATTTAATCCGGACCTTATCCAAGCAAATTCTGGAGATACCCTGAAATATGCTGTTTTCTCCAAACTAATCTTTGGTTGGAAATCAAAGTTAGTTTTTAGAAATGCTAGTGAAGTTGGACGTTATTTAAAGTCGCCCTTACAAAAAGGTTTGAATAAATTCTTATATAAAAATGTTGATTGGGTGGTGTCGGTTTCTCAGGCATCTAAAAAAGATCTGATCTCTCATTTTCCATTTTTAATTGGAAGAGTGGATGTTGTTGGTGTAGGATTAGATTCTTTTGATTTGCCAAGTCCTAAAGTTTTAAAACCTCTGGAAAAAAAACATATTGTTCACATAGGTGGGTTTTCCTTTGAAAAAAACCACAAAGGTTTACTGGATATTTTTGAATTATTATCTAAAGAAAGAAATGACATTCATTTACACCTAATAGGTGATGGACCACTTAAGAATGAGGTAGAGAAAATAGCTGCTCAAAAGAATTTATCCGATAAGATAACTTTCTATGGGTTTATAAATGATCCATTATCTTATATACAATCTGGTGATATTTTAGTGCTTCCAAGTATTATAGAAGGCTTGCCAGGTGTTATTTTGGAAGCAATGTTATGTAAAACGCCTGCCGTAGCCTTTAATGTTGGAGGGATTTCTGAAGTATTAGATTCCAGTACAGGAAGCTTAATAATTCCTGGTGATAATATATCTTTTGTAAATGCAATTGTAGCGACGTTAAAACAGCCTAGTACAGATCAATTAGAAAAGGCCTATAGTCTGGTAATTAATGAATTTATGAATACCCAACTAGCGTTAAAATTCGTTAATTCTTATCAAAAGCTTGTGCCCACTGTTGAATAAGGTATTTTTGTACAAAATTTTATAATCTTTCTTCGTCACAACTTATGTCTAAAATTAAAATTCTTCACATTATTAAATCCTTGGGACGTGGTGGAGCAGAGACCTTACTGCCAGAAACCCTGAAGCTACATAATAGCGAAAAATTTGAATTTCATTATATTTATTTTCTTCCGTGGAAAGATCAAATGGTAGATTCAATATTAAATGAAGGAGGGCAAGTAACTTGTTTATCGGCAAGTAAT
>TARA_R100000935_G_scaffold58856_1_pt1 | contig 10580 bp, 13 predicted proteins | sample TARA_R100000935 | Tara Oceans TARA_R100000935 (sample SAMEA2621502) | marine metagenome | biome: marine biome (ENVO:00000447); feature: surface water layer (ENVO:00002042); material: "saline water (ENVO:00002010), including plankton (ENVO:xxxxxxxx)" | depth 5 m | reverse complement strand
CGATATTTTATAAATTATAGGGTTGTGCAACAGTTACCATTGTTGTACACAGTTTTCACCGCTGTTTTTTCCATCCTTCAGCTGTTTTTTTATAGTAATAGAAATTATCTAGTCCAGTTCCACAAAGTAGGAATGGATGAAACTCAAAATCTTCTATAACAGCGATTTTCGTTTTATCATTATAAATAGGATATGAAATATTATGAATATTCTTATTTTGGAATTTTGAATCCCATAATTTCTCCAAATCGATAGAGTCATTTTTTTTAAAGAAATAGTCATAATCCTTCCATTCTACGATTTTTAATCCATTCAGTCTTTCCGTTTTCCAGTATTCTTTGGTAAAGATGGGATTCGGAGGTTGCATTCTTTTGAAGTTTAACAACTCGTCTGACCAAATTTTGGTGTGTTCATATTCGGGACTTACTAGCTGACGATTATTCCAATAAACAATTGAGTCCAATTCGTTTTCTTTTAATTGTCCGATTAAATGAAGGTTAATTATTTCATAAGCATCATTTTCGGAGAAATCCGATATTGCCTTTTGTTCTTTTTCCTTACAGCTAAAAAGGAATGTAAAAATCGATATGATGATTATTTTTTTCAAATTGTGTACAACGGTTTGTGTATGATTAGTTGCGGACTTTTCCAACGGAAAATGTCCGCCTGTGATAAAGATAATTGATTGCAGTGATTTCCCTGTGGGAAATCCGACCGCAATTAATTATACACCGTGTTGTAATGCGTTTTTTAAATCCATGCTCAAATATTTTTTAAGTTTTTTGAAAAGTCCTTTTTCCTGAATTCGGTAAACCCACCAAAACCATAAAAGTCCAAGTGGGAAAAGAGCAAAAGACCATATTGGCCATGATTCTTTTGAAAAAAGTCCGACCGCAATCATTGTTATTGAAATGACTAAGAAAAAGTATAATTCGATTCGGATTTTTGTCCTCATTTCAACAACTGTTTTTCCGTTTTCCAATTCCGACAACTTGGCAAATCCTTTTATTCCCTCAACAGGAAAGTAATTTATGATTAGTGTTCCAAGAGAAAAATTTGATACAAACTTGAAAGTTGAATCGTCCATCCATTCCAAACGGAATCCACAGTCAGTTTTGAATCGAATAAATTCTTTTAGCTCAGATTTAGATCCATTAAATTCCAGAGAATCTTTAAGAATTAGTTTGTCCAACAATTTTAGTTTGGTTTAAATGCATTACAACGTCTCGGCTATGGCAAGTAGGGCAGTAAGGAAACCTTTTCGTTTCCGTCTGGTCTACTAGCCAAAGCTTTTTGTTTTGTTTTTATCTTTTTCATTTTAAAAGCCAAATCCAAAAGATTTGGCGGACTCATAAAATACGCCCAAGCTAATGGTTATAACACTTTACGCCCTATTTGCTATAGCCATTGTTATAAACAGGTTTTTAATTCCGTAATATTTTTCAGCCCAAAATCGGTCTCTTGCAAAGGCTTAAGTTTTATACTTTTTTCGTTTATGTCCAGTATTTGATAAAAATTTTGTTTTTCCACTTGTCCAAGAGTAAAAACGAGAAAATAGTTTTTGTCAATTTCTTTTAAAATCCAGAACCCACTATCATTTTTCCAAGTGTGATTCAAAAGGTTTAATCTTTCACGTCCTCTGTCCAACCATTTATCTTTCCAATATTTGTCCCTTGTGAATTCTATATCCATAAAATCATTCAATGGCTCAAATCGATTTTTGACAAAAAAATCGATTACTTCTTCTAGCGACATGTTTAGTTCATTGTTTAAATCTAATTTACGAAAGACATCAACCATATTTCGTCCAGAATCCATTTCTAGAGAGTCGTTGCCGAACTTTTTTAGTTTTCCTTTTCCTTTTATTCCTTCAACTTTTAACTTGACCTTCTTCATTTTAAAAGTAAGATGTACGTTAATGATGGTATCGGATCCTATATGGCCCATAGTTGAATTGTCAAAATTAATTAGAATTCCCTCGCCGCCTTTTGAGTAAGTTATACTACTGTCAATAATCCGATTGTTATAAGACATCCAAACTCCGTCCAATTCCTGTCCGTAAGAGGTCGTTAATCCAACTAAGAATAATATGAGAATATTTTTTTTCAAACTTGTTTATAACGGTTTTGTGTAAGATTAGTTGCGTGGTTTAAGCACCTAATTTAGCAAATACAAACCGAATAGAAAATCCGCGAGGATTTTCGTAAGTAGGCTTGCACCAAGCAATTAATTTTACACGGTGTTGGCACACGTATTTTATTTATTTTCCAGTTCTATAATCAGTATTTGAATAGTTAAAATCGGAAAAGTCTTTAAATAGTAAAATCCGCTTTTCTTTAGTCAAATAGTTTTTTATTATTTCATAATTTCCTTTCGGAAAACTAATTCGGTCGCCTTTTGTCAAATAAGTGTCGCCACCAAATTCGCACTCACATAATTTTCCTCGAACTGCTGTTGCGTAAACGGTTACTTTTTCTTTGTAGCCATCTTTCCATTCTTTCTTGATTACTTGTATTTTCTCTCTGTTTTTTTTAACTAATTCACGTAATTCAGTCAGATATTCACTATAGTTTTCAGGAAAATTAAATTCCGTTTCCGTTGTCATTGTGTATGGATAAGAAACCTTTCCTAAACAACAAGATTCTAATTGTTCACTACCGTAAAATTCGTGCAAGAAAAGAGAATAGATTTTCGGTTCTTTATATTCATCCACTTTTTCATATTTTTCTAATTCCGTAATCCAATAGTAAATAAAAGTTCCGTGAGAATCTTTATTTCTGTCCATTTCAAAAGTTAGAATCACGAATTCTTTTTCAGTCAGATTTTGAGTAAATCCGTTGAATGAAATTAGTAGTAGAAATATTAAAATTACCTTATTTTTCAATTTGAAAACGTGTTTTTTATATGTGTGCCAACGGTGCGGCTATGGCAAGTAGGGCAGGCAAGGAAACTTTTCGTTTCCGTCTGGTCTGCTAGCCAGAGCTTTTTGTTTTGTAATTATTTTTTCTTTTTTTAATTGCCAAATCCAAAAGATTTGGCGGACTTAGTAAACAAGCCCAAACCTTTAAATTTAGTGCTTTCTCGCCCTATTTGCTATAGGTATTGTTAGCATACGTTTTTCCTTTCCGTTATGAATTCAGCAATATTTGATAAATGTCCAAAGTCATAATCCGCAATGTTTTCAGGCGTTTTTATAACCTCCATATGGTCGATGTCCAGAGCACAAGATTTTTCCCCAATTATAGTGTCCAAAATCAAATATGTTCCATTAACAAAAATTTCTTTTTCTGACTCCTCATAGTCAGGATAGCAAACATTGAATCCGATAGCCTTTGGGTCTTGCTTTGCGCTTAATGGGATATAAATTATTTTATCAGGGTCAAATTTCCGCCCTCGATAGTCTAAACTAAATCCAGTTCCCATAGGTGGTTTAAAAGCAATTATGTCCCAGTTTTTATATTCGGGCGCAAAGCTTGTCAATTTTTCCACAGCAGGAAAATACTCAATCATTCCCTCTGCCGAAATTACCAATTCCACTTTTTCATCTTCTGGATGTCCTCCGATTTCAAAGTAAATATCTTTGTTGAATTTATGTAATTCAGTCAAAAACTCATCCATTAAATCGTCCTTTTCCGATTCAGTTATGTCGGAAAGGAATAGAAATTTATTCTGATTCTTATCAAACCATTTCCAAAACCTTTCGGCTTTTTGGTCTTCGTTTAAATTCGCTTTTTTCGAGAAGATATTCTTTAGTTTCAAAGAAGTTGTTTTAAATGTATGCTAACGGTTCGGCTAAAGTTCGTTGCGGAAAATGTCCGAAGGACTTTTCCCGCGTGGACCGAAGTTAATGAAATTGCGCTAGATTTTCCGTGAGGAAAATCCCGAGCAATGAATTTTAGGTATTGTTGGCAAACGTGTTGCAGCGCAAACCTTTGCCAAAACATTGACCTTATATTTTTGCCCGAACCCTTTTAAAATGGTTTCTTTTTTAAGTCCATCGTACTTTAAAAACAGGCATCCAAAAAATTCGGTTTTGCCCTTATTCGACAGGGAAGTCGCAAGTCCATCTGCGCAACAGTCGCGTCTGAGTAAAGTCCGTCCGAGCGAGAACATTGGCAAGCTTTTACCTGAAATAAAATGCGGGAATTTTAATAAATCAGCGACCCAAAGAAACCATTTTAAAAGAGCGGATTTACCCGAGCCAAACTCTTACTTTTTTTAAAATATTCAGGCTAATTGCGAAACTATTTTTTATTAATTGCAATATGTTTGCCAACGTTAAGGCTATGATTTCGGTCTGGGAAATCCGACAGGATTTTTCAGTTCGGAATCGGGCCGGATTAAAAGTAAGAAATTTTATGTTTTGGAGAAAGTAAGACTGAATTATAGCCACTGTTAGCAAATCGTTTTTTATTTTTTCATTATTACTCGTTCCTTAAATACGACTTCGAGGATTTCCTTCAGGTCGATAAGTTCCCTGTTGGTCAAGTCTAATCCTATTTTTAACTGATCTCCGGACCAGCTGATTTCAAATTTATCTCGATTTAACCTCACGATCATTTTGTCTTCAAAATCCAGTGCTGTGTCAGATTCTGATGATTCAATGTGGTAATAGCTATGCTCAAAGTCGTCTTCTGGGTAAGTCTTTTGAATTAATAGATACTTTTCTTCCGAATTCATAATCTCGTCAATAGTTTTGAATTGATCATCTGCACTTTTTGAGTCAGAAAAAATTATGGTACAACCCAACTCTTCGTCTGAAATAGTCAATTCTTCACATTGAAAGTTCATTGTCGTCATTAGTGAAAGATTTGTTTGGTAAATCGTTTTGTTTTTTGCGCCCGAGTAAAAGCTAGCGTTCTGCTTGCGTTTTGAGTGAGTCTGAGTAAGAAAGCCTTGCGAACCACTCCGTGCTCCTCCGAATCGAGCTTAAATCCATTTGCATCTGAGTGAGAGGTCAATCCTCCATCCGAGTTTTTGCACCTGAAACTATGGATTAAGGACAAAGCATTTTTAACGTACCATATGTTTGCTAACGGTTAAGTATAAGCGTAGTGCGGGATTAATAGCACTTTACATTCGGTTTAGCATTATGTTTGTTAATATTCAATTAGTTTAAATTTAGCACTTTAGCCCGCATTACGCTTATACAGTGTTAGCGGCTGGCTATTCATTTTTCGCTAATTTTTCAAATATTTCAGGCATACTCTCTTCATCTATCGCTTCCATATCTATCAGCTTTAAGGACTTCACCATTGCGAGGGTAGTGGTTTTATAATGCTTGAAATGTGGTGTTTGTAAATGAGATTCATATGCATCCTTGTTTCTATATATTTCTAGAATCCTAATTTCTGTCGGATTCTCTTTCTGAAACATCGGATAGATTGAAATTACCCCTGGTTCTAATCTTACAGAAGCCTCTGATTCTTCTTTGAGTATCGAAATATATTCTTCAAGATAATTGGAATCTATTTCTATTTCCGAAATTCTTATTATCATATCATCAGCATTGAAAGAATTTTCATTTTCTGATTTTTGCGTACAGGAACTAACAAAAATTAATGCAATGAAAAAAAGTGATATATTATTCGTCAATTTCATATCCGATTATTTATTAATCTTTGTAAGGGTAAAAGACTCTCCGGGTGCTAAAAGAACAATTCGTTCTGGATTATCTATCAATTTTTTCAATTCCTCTGGGTCTGCATTAAATGGTGGGAAATCGGGTGCATCTACAGAACCCCAATGATGTAATAATAATTTAGAGTTTGGATGAGCATTTGCCAATTTTACAGCACCTTCTAATGTAAAATGCCATTCACTATCGGAAAAATCAAATAGGATAGCGTCAGGAGTTGGCATTGTTAAATGTTCTGGCATCAGGCGTGAATCGCCTGTTGCCCAAATTGTTCCGTCAGGTGTCTCTATCCAAAATCCTGTAGCATCCTCTTGTTCCCAATGCCGACCCTCCGCGAATTCAGGATTTTCATTCTGCCAGGCATGGTCGACTGGTGTTAAGGTAACTTTGAGTTCACCGATATTAAAGGAGTTTCCAATATTATGACCAAAGGAAGGCAGCCCCTGATTTTTCATTAAGGAGTCCACATAGACAGTAGAATGATATTCGTTTGTAACTGCTTTTAATTCAAGACAAGTCGGAACACTGTAGTGGTCATTATCACTGTGAGTTATTAAAACAGCATCTAAATGAGGAACTTCACTGGTTTTAATTGGAAACTCAATCATTATAGGCATATCAAATCCTCCAAGTAGAGGGTCTATCATCAGGGTTGTACCTCTGCTATTAATGAAAAAACCTGCCATTCCTAACCATCTTAAAGTTGTGCTGTCTGATTCTTTAAATGCTTCGGCTGCAAAAGATTGAGTGGGTGGAGCTTTAGCCTGATATTTTTTTTCAATCTTAATTTCTTTGTTGTCGATATTTTCCTTCTTTGCTTGTTGGCAAGAAAAAACCATCAAGACAATTACGAGTATTAACAGTATTTTATTCATAATATTTCTCTTTTGATGTTGATGTTCGCATATCGATTCTCGTTGGCACAGCTTGCCGCTAACGGTTTGTGTATGATTAGTTGCGGGAAAGGGCGTAAGTCATTTTCCGCTGTTGGCTAAGATAATTAATGCAAGCGATTTTCCGAAGTGAAAATCCGTAGCAATTAATTATACACGTTGTTAGCAGTAGTTATTTTATGCTTAACTCCACAGTTGCCTTTATTCTACTCTCACTTTTTTTGTCCCAAATAGTAATTTCACAAGTGACAGGATTCTCTATGTTTGAGCCAGAAAATATAAAATTCGGAGATAACCGATTCTTTAGTTCATTTACTTCTATAGTAGAATCTCCTACTAAATCAACCTCGTTCAAAATAATTTCTCCTTTAGAATCAGTACCCATTATACTTAATCCTAAATTGGCTTTTCCATCTTCTATCTTGAATCCTTCAAGTCCTTCAAATATCATGTATATATTCTCATTGAATTTTGCTTGATTATCTGTTATGACACTTTTTCTTTCTTTCGAAAACAAATAAATTTCATCATATAAAACACTATTATTTTCAATTTCAAGATGTTTGTTTGGAGTTACTGTAAAATCTATTTCTGATTTAAAAGTTCCTTTACTCTTTTTATCCCAGATATTCACATTCAAAGTGTAAGTTCCATTTGAGTGTATTGGATTGGCAGCGGTTATTTTTGCTTGTAATAGTAGAGGAGAAATATCAATTCCGCTTGAACCATCACCGTATAAGTCTGGATTATGCATTATAGTATCGCCCTTTTGTCCGGTAACAAGAAGTTCCATACCCGGAAACACAAGATTATTTACTTTTTTGAAACCAGAAATATTGTTAAAGTTTAGGTGAAATTTTTCACCATAGACAAAGGTATTTCTTTGTAAACTACTGTTTCCATCTGATAAATTAACTTCTTGACAAGAAATTCCATTACCTTGAGAAATTAAACCTGTTACTAAATCTTTTTTTACAGTTTTATTGGTTTGACATGATAATAAGCAACTCAATGAAAGCGTAAATACAAGCATTTTATATTTCATAATTTTCGGACTTTAATTACTGCTAACGGTTGAGCTAAGCGTAGTGCGGAGGCAAGGAAACTTTTCGTTTCCGTCTGCGTACGAAGCTAAAGCTTATTGTTTAGTTTTATTTTTTCTTGTCCAAAGCTAAATCCATAAGATTTAGCGACCTTATAAATATACGCATACCTTTCGTTCTTGCCCTAAAGTCCGCATTACGTTTAGGTTGTGTTAGGCAACGTTATTTATAATATTCGATTGTAACATCCGTGTCTTCATATTTGATACAATTTTGATTTTGGTCAAATTTTATACAATCGTATTGAATCGAGCTCCATATGCTATTATCTAATAGGCTGACTGTTTTTCCTTTTATCATTTTCCCATCTTGGTATTCAATAACATTTTTGAATGAAGTATTTCGTTGATAAAGGTTTTGTTGAATCAGGTTCCCGTTTTTGTCATATAAAAACTCAATTATTTCTTCGGGAAATATTCGATATCGAACTTTTATTGAATCAGACAAAGATCTTTCCCAAGCTCTGAATTCCATTTGTCTGTAAAGTTTTCTCTTGTTATTGAGTTTGTTTTCAAATATTGATTTGGTTACAATTTCCCTTTCTGAATTATAATAGTCTTTAGATATTAAAAAGTTTTTTTTGTCATACGAGAAAACGAATATTTGACTTAATTCATTTGAACTGTACTGTCTTTGTTCTGTAATCATTCCATTTTTGTTGAAGAAATATTCATTGTCAATAAATCCGATTTCTTCATCTGAATCGTCAGCTTCTTTTTCCTCATTATTTTGATTAATGAACTTTAAATATTTGACATTTCCCAACAATCCAATTTTGCTGAGATCGGTCAGACTATTTTTCCTTGCCGCACAACTAGATAAAAAAATTAGAACTATAATTGGGATTAGATTTCGCATTTGTTTAAATGTTGCCTAACGGTTTGGCTAAGCGTAGTGCGGTAGTAAGGAAACGCTGAGTTTCCGCCTTCGCACGAAGCTAAAGCTTATTGTTTTGCTTTTTTTTATTTTGTTCAAAGCTAATTCCATAAGATTTAGCGACTTCATAAATATACAAAGACCTTACGTTTTTGCCCTAAAGTCCGCATTACGTTTAGGTTTTGTTACCACACGTTTTTAATTTGTAAGTTTAATATTAACCGCAATATTTCCGTTGGTTCCAAGAAATTTTTTCATTTCTAATGGAGGAATCCATTTACCGCCAAACCCGAACCAAGTGTTTTTTTCCTGTTCCGTCCTTTCCATTCCAATAGAGGGCTGCAATATGTCCATTTTAGCAGTTTTATTGAAGCTATAATTTTCTTCCAAATTCAATCTGTCAACAACAATAAAAAAACCATTTTTTGGAAAAAGAACTTTTTCTTTTAAAATATTCACGATAATCTCATTAATCCCCTTTTGAGATTCTATAATTATATTATCGGTTAATCCATTATCCGATGGTTCTCCGTTGGGACTAACCTCTACTAATCGGATGCGAAAAACAACATTGTCCATTTTTGCGTTTAGTGCAATTAAGCTGATTTGGCTAAGAAATGGTGTTTTATCGTATTCATGTTTGTAATTGAAAAATCTTGCCAGAGAGTAATGTCCATTGTTATACCAGTTTCTGTTTTTTTTGACTTTCTTGAACGATATGACAGAAAATTCAGCCAAGTTCTTCATCGGAATAACAACCACCTCGTCCAATTTGTTGATTTTGGCTTTCATGGCTACGTTATTTTCATTCTCGGCAGAAAATTGGATATTTGCATACCCAAGACTTGAAATTAGTATTGTATCTCCAATTTTAGCACCTTCAATACTATACTTTCCATTCTCTCCTGTCGTTGCACCAATTCTAGTATTTTTAACCCATACATTAACGTAGGGAATTGGCTGTCCATTAGATTCGTCTATGACCCTACCTGAAACTTGGCAAAAAGCAAAACCCGTAATGAAGAAATTGACAACAATAAACAATGGTATGTTCCGTATTCTCATAGTTACTTATATAAATCGTTTAAATAGTTCTTGCTACCATCAATTTTCTCATAAAACATCTCGATTGAACGTTCTTTGTCAATTTTTCCTCTGATGGTATCGATTTCCAACGAACCTATTAGTGATGTCATGCCAAATTTGGTAGGATTGTCCAGATAAATTTTAATATTTTCAGTATCTAAAATGTATCTGCCCATGTAAAGAGTGTCTTCGATGGATAGTACGAATTGATTGTTGTATTCTATGAACATCATTGGATTTTTTCCAAGATTTCCTTTGTTCAATTCTACAACAGAATCATTCACTTTTATCTTTTTGATTTTATAAGACCCTATAACATTTTCATCAACTATATATTTTGATTTTAAATAAAAAGAATATATGAAATAGGAAACTGAGAGAATTATTAGAAATGCGTAAGGGAATAGTTTGGTAAATTTACGTTTCGGCTGGATGTTTGAACCATCTAATTTACCTCCCAATTTTATGAAGAATTTATAGAGGTCGTTGAGATAACTTGATAATAGGATTATCGTGATAGCCAAATCTAAGGTTATATGTGAAATTGCAAAGCGAATATCAAATTCGATATTTAAAATTAATATGTTAGTGCAAAGCCCTAAGGCAAGTAGCAATGCTATTAACCGGGTTCGTTTGAATAAAATAAGTCCACCGATTAAGAACTCCGTTATTCCAATAAATAAATTATAGTTGTAAGACCTTCCAAAAAACGACCACATGTGGTGGAATTTTGAAACTTCGACTAGAGGAACATAAGACTCCCAATGTAAAACTCTGAATTGCATAAAAAGAATTTTAGGGATAGCAAAACAAATCATCTTAGCCGACAAATAGTAAATCCCTAAGTATTTGAGTATCTCCAAGACATTTTTAAGGCTTATTTTTTTCATACTTAAATGCAGTCAAATACTTAATTGGACAACGATTGAAATGTGTGGTAACGTTAAGGCTATGATTTCGGTCTGGGAAATCCGTTAGGATTTT
>TARA_R100000935_G_C2840921_1_pt1 | contig 10647 bp, 9 predicted proteins | sample TARA_R100000935 | Tara Oceans TARA_R100000935 (sample SAMEA2621502) | marine metagenome | biome: marine biome (ENVO:00000447); feature: surface water layer (ENVO:00002042); material: "saline water (ENVO:00002010), including plankton (ENVO:xxxxxxxx)" | depth 5 m | reverse complement strand
ACTACCCTTTAGATACTTCATTGCTTAATTCGTTGGTGTTATTATGTCTCCAAGGGAAATGGGTCTCCAATTCCTTGCCGGCCATGAGTATTCCTGCTATGATACCTTGCTTAAAATCTCCCTTTTTAAAATGATTTTCCAGAATCGTTTTGGTATTGTCCCAAAAATTATCGGGTACTACCCGGTCTATGCCCTTATCGCCATAAATAACAAACTTCTTGTCATGTACTGCAATGTAGATCAATACCCCATTTTCTTCTTTGGTATTGTCCATTTTTAAATAGTGGAATACTTCTTGGGCCCGTTCAAAATGGGGTTTTTTGGACATAGGTTCAATATGGACCCTTATTTCCCCGGAAGTATTTTTTTCGGCCTCTACAATAGCATTCACTATTTCCAATTCCTCATTGGCCGTTAAAAAATCTTCTACTTTGGACATCTTGTTTTTAGTTGAATTCGAAGTTCACGTCTGGAGCCTGCTCTGCACCGGCTTCCGATTTAAAGTAAGCCAGTTCATCAAAATTAAATAGGCCTGCCAATACGGAATTGGGGAAGGTTTTTATGTGATTGTTATAGGGCAGAACGCTTTCGTTAAAGCGATTTCGTTCTATGTTTATTCTGTTTTCCGTGCCTTCCAATTGGGACTGCAGTTCCAGGAAATTTTGGTTGGCTTTAAGGTCAGGATAACGCTCCACGGTTACCAAAAGACTTTTCAGGGCACCGCTAAGTCCGCCCTGGACCTCATTGAATTTTGCCAGTTGCTCAGGGGTTATGTTCGTTGGGTCTATACTAACGGAGGTGGCTTTTGCCCTAGCTTCTATCACCGCTGTAAGGGTGCCTTTTTCGAAATCCGCTGCACCTTGTACCGTCTTGACCAGGTTGCCAATAAGATCGTTTCGTCTTTGGTATGCGCTCTCCACATTGGCCCATGTCTGGGTAGAGGTTTCTTTAAGTTTAATAGCTGTGTTGTTAAAGCCTACGGCCCATTGGTACAAACCTATTCCTATAACGGCAAGGATTATTACTGGAATTAACCATTTTTTCATGATCAGTGTATTTAGTGTTATTTATAGTTGGTTCTTAATTTTGATCAGTTCTGCCTTAACCTTTTCCAATTTTTGGATTACATCAAAGGTAGATAAAGTCTTTAATTTATCTTCCTTTAAATGGGTTTTGGCACCTTCCAGGGTAAAACCGCGCTCTTTTACCAAATGGTAGATAAGTTGCAGGTTTTTAATGTCCTGGGGTGTGAATTTTCTATTGCCCTTTGCGTTTTTTTTAGGCTTGAGCACATCGAACTCCTTCTCCCAAAAACGGATAAGTGAGGTGTTCACATCAAAGGCATCGGCCACTTCACCAATGCCATAATATCGTTTTTCCGGAAGATCTATGTGCATTAATCCAGGGATTGGTTTTCTTGGTTAGCGTATTTCAACATATTTTCAAATTCCTCAGCGGTTAAACTGCCGTAGTAGAAGTTAATGGGGTTAATGCGTTCGTCATCTTTCCAAACCTCATAATGCAGGTGTGGCGCCTCTGATCTTCCAGTGTTGCCCACAAAACCGATGAGGTCGCCTCTTTTTACCTTTTGGCGGGCTTTGACGTTGTACTGACTTAAATGACCGTAAAGGCTCATATATCCATAACCGTGATCTATTCTTATGTGTTTCCCGTAGCCTGAGGCATTGTTGTCTGCCCGGGTAATAGTTCCGTCGCCCGAGGCATAAATAGGAGTACCTTTAGGGGAAGTGAAATCCATTCCCCAGTGCATTTTCCTAGCTTTGGTAAATGGGTCGGATCGCCAACCGTAACCAGATGCCATCCGCGTAAGATCTTCGTTTTTTATAGGTTGTATGGCAGGAATTGCCGCCAACAACTTCTCTTTTTCCTCTGCCAGTTTGGTAATTTCGTCAAGTGATTTGGATTGTATTACCATTTGTTTTTGGATAATATCCAGCCTTTTGGTAGTGGCGATGATCATATCGGAATTGTTGAAGCCTTCAAGGGATTTGTACCTGTTTACACCTCCAAATCCTGCTCTTCTCTGTTCTTCAGGAATGGGGTTGGCCTCGAAATACAATCTGTAGATGTTGTTGTCCCTGTCCTCAATATTGGCCAGTACATTTTCTATCTGCTCCATTTTTTTGCCCAGCAATTCGAATTGAAGTTCGTAATTTTTTACCTCCCTGGCCAAGGAAAGTTCGCGTGGGGTGTTTACCAAATTAGTATTTAAGAGCAATATAAGGCCTAAAAATCCAAATAGAAATGACCCTAGAAAAAATAGAGCAATATTTCTAAATCTTCTGGATTTTCTGGGTTCTATCTTACGGTAAGATAGGGTGTCCGGGTCGTAATAATATTTTACCTTAGACATGTATCTAATTTATCCTATTTTTGTGGTCGTGTTTATAGATAACTTGCAAATTTGCAAAATGTTTTCTAACAACCGTTAAATATATAAAAAGCTTACCAATTTACATGAAATCCCAAGAAATTAGAGCCAAGTTTTTAGAATTTTTTAAGGAAAAAAACCATAAAATTGTTCCTTCTGCACCTATGGTCATCAAAGATGATCCAACATTAATGTTTACCAATGCGGGCATGAATCAGTTTAAGGAGTTTTTCTTGGGAAATTCAATTCCTAAGTACACTCGTGTGGCCGACACTCAAAAATGTCTGAGGGTTAGCGGCAAGCATAACGATTTGGAAGAGGTGGGGAAGGATACCTACCACCATACCATGTTCGAAATGTTGGGGAATTGGAGTTTTGGGGACTACTTTAAGGCCGAGGCCATTGCCTGGGCGTGGGAGTTTTTAACGGAAGTGTGTAAGATTGATAAGGACAGCCTTTACGTAACGGTCTTTGAGGGTAGTAAGGATGCCGATAAATTGGACCAAGACACGGAAGCCTTGGAGCTTTGGACTAAGATAGTCGCCAAGGACAAGATTCTTTTTGGGAACAAGAAAGATAATTTTTGGGAAATGGGAGACCAAGGACCCTGTGGACCATGTTCGGAGATACATGTGGATATCCGTTCGGCCGAGGAAAAGGCCAAAGTATCCGGCGCTTCGCTAGTGAATAATGATCACCCCCAGGTCGTTGAGATCTGGAACCTGGTTTTTATGCAGTACAATAGGAAGGCCAACGGACAATTGGAATCCTTGCCGGCCAAACATGTGGATACCGGAATGGGCTTTGAACGTTTGTGCATGGTAATGCAGGGTGTGCAGTCCAATTACGATACCGATGTGTTTACCCCTATAATCAGGGAGATAGAGACTATTACCAATTCCAAATATGGGAAGGATGAAGAAATAAATATTGCCATAAGGGTAATTGCCGATCATATACGTGCGGTTTCATTTTCCATTGCGGACGGACAGTTGCCCAGTAATACGGGCGCGGGCTATGTAATCCGTAGAATTTTGCGAAGGGCCATTCGTTACGGTTTCACCTTTTTGAACACCAAGGAACCTTTTATGTTTCTATTGGTAAAGGTGCTTTCCGATACCATGGGGAAATCCTTTCCAGAACTTAAGGACCAACAACAGTTAATTGAAAATGTGGTCAAGGAAGAAGAACATTCTTTTTTAAAGACTTTGGACCAGGGATTATTGTTGTTGGATAATATAGTTGCCGAAAACAAGGACAAAAAAATAGATGGTAGAAAAGCCTTCGAGCTATATGATACCTTCGGATTTCCTATCGATTTAACAGCACTTATTTTAAGTGAAAGAGGATATGATCTGGATGAAAAAGGTTTCGAGACTGCCATGAAGGAGCAAAAGGACCGTTCCAGATCGGCATCTGAAGTGTCCAAAGAAGATTGGATAGTTCTTGCCGAGGATCCGCAGCAGGAATTTGTGGGTTATGATAATTTGGAGACCTCGGTAAAAATTGTAAAATACAGAAAAGTTACTTCCAAGAAGGAGGGAGAGCAATATCAGATTGTATTCAACCTAACCCCGTTTTATCCCGAAGGGGGAGGGCAGGTTGGTGACAAGGGGTATTTGGAAGCCCCCAATGGCGATGTGGTATATATATTGGATACCAAAAAAGAAAATAACGAGATTGTCCATTTTGCAAAAAATTTACCCAAGGACACTGGGGGTAAATTTAAGGCTGTGGTAGATGCAAAGCAACGCAAGAGAACCGAATGTAACCATACGGCCACGCATTTATTGCACCAGGCACTACGTGAAATTCTGGGGACGCATGTGGAACAAAAAGGTTCTGCTGTACATTCCAAATACCTGCGTTTCGATTTTTCCCATTTTGCCAAACTAAGTACCGATGAATTGACAGCTATAGAAAGTTTTGTAAATGCCCGCATAAGTAGTGGTCTGCCTTTGGAGGAACAGCGCAATGTGCCCATGGAAAAGGCCTTGGAACAAGGGGCAATGGCCCTTTTTGGGGAAAAATATGGCGATGCGGTCAGGACCATTCGTTTTGGACAATCCATAGAACTTTGTGGGGGTACCCATGTGAAGAATACTGCCGATATCTGGCATTTTAGAATTAGGTCGGAAGGGGCTGTGGCAGCGGGCATACGGAGAATAGAGGCCATAACCTCCGATGCGGTCAAGGATTTCTTTTCCGAAAGTAATAATACCCTTTTGGAAATTAAGGAACTCTTGAACAATTCCCAGGAACCAGTTAAGGCTTTGACGGCCTTGCAAGATGAAAATTTGAGGTTGAAAAAAGAGTTGGAGAACCTATTAAAAGAGAAGGCTAAAAATTTGAAGGGCGAGTTGCTCAATGAACTTACCGAAGTGAACGGAATTCAATTCTTGGCCAAGAAGGTGGATTTGGATGCCGCAGGAATAAAGGACATCTCCTTTGAGATGGGCCAGAATAGAGAGGATCTATTTTTACTTTTCGCCTCGGAGAACGGGGGCAAAGCACTTTTGTCCTGTTATATCTCCAAAGAATTGGTAGAGCAGAGGAAATTGAATGCCGGAACCATAGTTCGGGAGCTTGGAAAGTACATTCAAGGTGGCGGGGGCGGACAACCGTTTTTTGCTACCGCCGGAGGTAAAAATCCAGCTGGGATTGGCGAGGTGCTGGAGAAAGCCAAAGCTTATATAGTTTAGGGCGGCAGTAAGAATCTGAATAGTTGTATTATCTTAAGAAGGCTTTAGAGTTGCTTAAGGAGGGTAATGCTTAAAATTAAATAATGAAACTTCAAACACAGATACCTCTAAAAAAGGCTGAAAATCAGATTGATTATAACAGTCAATTAGTAGTGTTGGGGTCTTGTTTTGCCAATAATATAGGGGACAAGCTGGCGTATTATAAATTCCGGGCACTTCAAAATCCGTTTGGAGTTTTATTTCATCCTTTGGCCATTGAAAACTTGATTTCCAGGGCAATTCAAGAAGAGTCATACACAGGGGAAGAAGTGTTTTTTTTGAATGAGCGCTGGCAGTGCTATGATGCACATTCCGATTTGTCCTCTGTTGCAAAAGAAGATTTGCTAGGTAGCTTAAACTCGGGCTTATCGAAAACAAAATTATATATAAACAAGGCTTCCCACATCTTCATTACTTTAGGGACCGCATGGACCTATCAATTGAAGGAGAGTGGAAAAGAAGTTGCCAATTGCCATAAGGTTCCACAGTTGGCCTTTAAGAAAGAATTACTTTCAATTGAAAAAATCGTACAAAGTTTGGAAGCTATTGTACACCAGATTCAAACCATAAATACAAAAACCCAGATTGTTTTTACAGTTTCGCCAGTGCGTCATTTAAAGGATGGATTTGTGGAAAATCAACTAAGTAAGGCGCATTTAATCAGTGCTGTTCACCAAATAATAAAAAAAGGGAAAGCTTTGTATTTCCCGAGTTATGAACTAATGATGGACGAACTTCGGGATTATCGCTTTTACGGGAATGATCTGGTGCATCCCAATGATCTGGCGATTACCTATATCTGGGAAAAATTTGTTTCTGTATGGATCGCCCAAGAGGCGTGGCCAACTATGGAAAAGGTGGCTGCTGTGCAAAGTGGCTTAAATCACAGGCCTTTTAATCCTGAATCGCTAAAGCATCAGGAATTCCTTAAGGCACTTGATCAAAAAATTACGTACCTTCAAAAGAAGTATCCTTATATGAAATTTTAGTGCATGAAGAAAGTATTTATCGGGGTAATCCTTACGTTGGCTGTTGTTTTAATTTTTCGTTCCTGTTCTGAGGAGAAAGAAAAGAAGTCGATTTTAAAAGAGAATTCCATGCTTATTCAAGAGCAGATCAATAACGTTTCCAAATTGATCGTTACCGAAGGGCACTTTGCCGAAGTTTACAATTATAAGGATTCCCAGCAATTATTTGGCCCTTTGATTACTGCCGATAAAAAGGCACTGGTGGTGGTCAATGCCGAGGTAACTGTGGGGTACGATTTAAGTTTGGTAAAATTCGAAATCAACGAGGATACCAAGACCCTACAGATAATAAGTATCCCGGAACCTGAAATTAAGATAAACCCCGATTTTGAATATTACGATGTTACTGCAGACTATTTAAACCAGTTCAATGCCGAGGACTACAACAAAATTAAGCGGAATGTTAATGCGTCCCTCCTGAAAAAAATAGAGGCCTCTACCTTAAAATCCAATGCACAGAACCGATTGTTAAGCGAGCTTTCCAAATTTTTGGTACTTACCAATTCAATGGGTTGGACACTGTCCTATGGGGATAGGAACATCCAAAATTTTGATGAATTAAAGTTGTTGAATTAAATTGGGTCGGAATAGAATTGTTGACCATTATTTCACAAAGGTATTTGCCCACTTAATATAGTTCTCCCAGTCGTAGTCGGTAACATCATGCTTGCCTGTGCGAATGTGGTAGGAGACCGTATTATGGATGGGCTCGTTTACCTTGGGCATTTCCATGGTTTCTATTCCTTCCATATCGTATAAGTGGTAAACCTGTGTAGCATAATGAGCGGAAAGGAACTCGCCTCTGGGATCAGCCCATTGGTCTTCCTCTGCGCTGGCCACATAAAGGGGTCTTGGCGCAATAAGTGCCAAAAGTTGATGCTGGTCAACAGGCAAGGCTTCTTCATTTTCGTTGTACTCATTAAAATTATCGCAAAACCAATGTGGGAACCTGTCGTTTATGACCGCTAGGGTCTCTCCGAATTTTCTTTTGGACATGGTTGCACCTCCACAACCCGAGTTGTTGGAAATTACACCGGCAAACCTTTTGTCCGTGGCTCCGGCCCATAGCGATGTTTTGCCCAATCGGGAATGGCCAAAAGATATTACCTTGGAGGCATCTACGTCAGGATCCTTTTCAAAATAATCCAACGCTCTTACCATACCCCAGCTCCAAGCCGCAATACTGCCCCATTCGTCCAGCTTGGGCCGACTCTGGTCTTGTTTGTACAGGAGACTGTGTATACCGTCCGAGAAATCATTTTTGTCCGGATCTACTTCGCCATAGTAAATGGTGGCTAGGCCGTAACCGGCTTCCAATATTTTTTCCACTGCCCAGCGATTCGTTCTTTTTCCCCTCGACTCTTCGGTCAAGGTGTTGTTTTCAATTTGGAATGATTCATTGTTATTGGCCCAGGCAGATGAAATCAATACGGCCTTGTCTTCCGTAATCGTATGGTTGCCATAAAAATTATAGCCCAAAAAAACGGCTGCCTTTGCTATATTCTTGGGCAGATAAAGCAAAATGGTATAGCTCAAGGTTTTGCCATTGTTCTTAAAAGTAAGTTCTACCTGCTTGCGCTTGGCTTTTCCGTTAAGAGCATTGTCGTCCTGTTCCAAAATGTTATAGGAGTCTATCTTAAGGGTTTTGGGGATCTTGCCGTATACATTGTTTTCAAAAAAATGAAGTAGCTCCGGCCGTCTTGCTTTTTCCCATTTTTTAACCGATTTGATCTTTTTTCCTTTAAATGTCGTCAGCGGATCTGGCACCTCAAAGGAAGGGACCTTGCTTTCGTCATAATTGGTTTGGGATAGCAGAGGGGACATGGACAAAATAAAAAAGGCACACACAAAACAAGTTAAGAGCTTCATTTTAGATCTATTAAAGGTAGCGGCATAAATATAGGGAATCCAAATGAAACTAATGACCAAGTTTATACAACCAAACTTTTGTCTACCAACTCCAGTCCGTCGTCTATCAGATGGCCTAATTGTGGTTTTTGGAGCTTAAGGGCTTCCAAGTGTGCTTTCAGATCTTTGGCAAAAATTCCGTCGCCATTATTTTTTGCTAATTCGTACAATTCAACCGAAAGCAACCAATCTTCTGGGTGGTTGGCTTTTATTTCCTGGAAGACTTTGTTTCTGGAGATAGTTACATTTTTACCTTCCCTAAATTCCCTGACCTGCTTGTATAATTGTTCCAATTGTTTTCTTTTTTCAGTTTTGGCCAATTTTATGGTGGTGTCGGTTACTTTGTGCTTAACCAGGTCAAAACTTTTTAAATCCGCAGGTCCATTGAATACAGAAACAATATTTTCCCCCACAGCCATATGGTATAAGCCCTGGTCCGGATGGAAGAGGATTTTATCATTATGGGTAACCGTGCAATTTGCCAAGGTAATCAGAATAATTTCTCCCTTTAGGTTTCTGGTACCCGTAATAATTTCCCCTGAAACTTTTATGTCTCCTATAAATTCAAGGTCCACTTTTTCGCCTTCATAGATATTATAGGCCTTTAAGTCGCGGGGACTCATATCCTCTATAGCAAGATTTATGCCTTTCAATTTTCCTATTGGCGCACCAAAACCGTTGGGATGTTGCTTAATACTGTGTCCTATCAATTCCTTTTCACGGTAGGCAAGGGCCGTATTGCCTTTGGTCTGTAAATAGACCGGTTTTCCTTCATGGGCAATGGCACTCTCAAAATGCCCTGATATTTGTAGGCCAGTACTGAGCTCTACGGTGCCCATTTCCTTGGAGTTGATAAGCTTTTCCAAGCCACTTAGGCCACCTTGTCTCAAGGACATGGTGTTGGCAAACTCCTCCAACACTTGGTTGAGGTAGGCAAAGTCCGGGGTAACAAAAAGTTGGGGCTGTGGTTGGGTTATATCAAAGGAAGTATGTGCTGCTTCCAGGGAATATTGAATTTTTTTGACCTTGTCGGTCATGCACCAGGCACTTTCCCCAATAGAGGATAGTAGACCCGCACCATATATTTTTGGTCGCTCCACAGTACCAATCAGCCCGTATTCCACGGTCCACCAATGAAGATTTCGAATCAGGGCCATTTCACTGGGTTCCCCCATATTCAATTGCAGGTCCTCAATTTTCTTTTGGGCCTTATCTATGTCCTCTTGAGGGGTGCCTTCGGCTTCTTTTATAATGGACAAATGTCTTACGGCTTCGTATAGTTCGTAATCTTTGGCACTGGAAATGGCCTTGCATCCAATCTCCCCAAACCTGCGCAGGTATTCCGCATATTCAGGATTGGCTATTATAGGGGCGTGCCCAGCTCCTTCATGTATAATATCGGGTGCGGGGGTATATTCAATATGCTCCAATTGTCGAATATCCGACGCAATGACCAAGACATTGTAGGCCTGGAATTCCATAAAGGCAGAAGGGGGAATAAAGCCATCCACGGCCACGGCAGCCCACCCAATTTCCTTTAAAATACGGTTCATGCCGTACATATTGGGAATATAGTCTATGGAAATCCCCGTTTTGTTTAGGCCCTCCAAATAACTTTTATGGGCCACCTTACTTAGATAATCTACATTTTTTCGCATTACGTATCGCCATACCGCCTGATCTATAGGGGAATAATCCTCATAATTTTGCGGTTTTATGTATTGCTTCAAATGCTCGGGAAGCTTATCCAATATGAAGTTGCTTTCAAAGGACATAGATTGTGTTTTATTCCTTTTAAAGATACAAAATGCGCCCGTGTCTCCCAAGAATGACCTTTTGTAATTACATGGCTAAAGAAAGTAAAAGGGCACTTATAAAAATGGTTAATTGGCAGTTTTGGATAACCTATCTTTTGGAGGGGAATCAAAAAAAATTCCCTTCGTGAATAGGAAGGGAATTAGGGAGAATTTAATCTAAAAAATCACCTAAAGATGCTCTAGGTATTAAGTGTTTTCTATGTAAAATATTTAATTCACAGCTGATCCGGGAGGATAGGCTTCCAATATTTCAGAAACGAATTCTTTGATCCTTTTCTCTTTCTTTTCCATATTTCTAATGTTGTTCAAGGTGCCAACACCCCTTCCTTGCCAAACCAGTTCCTTGTTCTGGGCATCTATGATGTCTATATATAAAGAGCCTTCGGTCCTGGTGCTAACATTGTTTCCTCCGTAAAATGGAGATCCCCAGTAAAAGGGGGACCAGCCCCAACCATAAAAGCCTGCGCCCCAATAGTTGCTGTACACATCTACCTGTTGTCTTTCCTTGGTAAAAATGCTCAATAGCATATCGGGATTTTCAGATTTTACGTAACCTCTAGAGCTCATTTCTGCATCAATGGCCTTTAATATTCTCTTTTTGTCCAAATCTGAAATCTGGGCCTTGTCTATCCCAGTTTTATAAAAGGCATAGGTTTTGAACGAATTAAAATTTGCTTCTTTATCATAATCCGATAATACACGTACCGATGTGCAGGAACTGGCGAAGAGCAGTACCATGATCGGAACGACTAAAAATTTAA
>TARA_R100000935_G_scaffold47562_1_pt1 | contig 10684 bp, 3 predicted proteins | sample TARA_R100000935 | Tara Oceans TARA_R100000935 (sample SAMEA2621502) | marine metagenome | biome: marine biome (ENVO:00000447); feature: surface water layer (ENVO:00002042); material: "saline water (ENVO:00002010), including plankton (ENVO:xxxxxxxx)" | depth 5 m | reverse complement strand
AGCCATAGTTATTTTTTATTTTTTTTAGCTCTAAACTTTTTAGCATCTTCTGGATTCATACATCTGTTTACTGTTTCTCCAGTTCCACTAGGAGATGTTTGTGTACCAACTTTTACTTTACCTGGCCAACATTTAGAGTTCTCAGAGTTAGCTCCTTTGAAAGCAGGTCCTTGACTAGTTTTCAATGGTCCTCCAAAATACCTTTGCATAATGTTTAGTTTCATAATTTATTTTTTGATCGTTGTGTTTGTTTAGTTCTACCTCGGGATTTTGATCTTGAAGTTTGCTTAAGTCTTCCACTGCGTTTACGACTACCTTTTATTTGATATGGATTTAATCCTAAACTCCATTGATCCCATCCTAATGCTAAAGCTATAGCTTGCCATGCTTCTGTGTCTTGTTCTGTAGCGGTTCTTAAGTTATCTATTTTCATAAATAGCCTATCTAAAGGTATATTAGTTGTAGCTGATATAATTTTAGATATAGCTAAATAAGCAGGATTGTCTAAACTTAAACCTTGTTCCATTATATCATCACTATTATATTGCCATGTTTTAGCAGCTGATCTTAGTTTATTTATTTTAGAAGATATAGGTGGAGATAAAGATAACGCTTGTAATGCTGCGTTTTGATAATCAGGTCTACTTTTATTGCTTTGTCTTATAGTTTCAACTACTACATTTTTAGCTGCAGCAAGTACGCCTCCATAAATTCCTAAACCTCTTAAAAGAGAGTCAGCCATACCATTTACTATTCTACCAGTTTTAGGATCTAAATCTTCTTCATCGTCAAATAAAACAGCAAATAAAGCCGCTTGTAAGGCGTTAAATATTAAATTTTGTACAAAACCATAGTACAAGACTTTACCCATGTTTTCTTTCCAATCACCTCTACCATTTATTAAGTCTTGAATAGCTCTTTTTTGTAATCTAGTATATTGCATTGGTGTATTAGCAAAAGCTAATATAACTCTACCTAATGGACCCGCTTGTTGTTGGCTAATTTTATCAGGTCTACTTGATTGTTGTGCTTCTTCAGATAACTCTCTCCATTGTAACATTGCTTCAGCTTCAGCTTGCTGCTGAGTCATTCCTTCTTTTATTAAAGTAGCAATTCTATTTCTATAAAATGTAGCACCACCAGAAGCAATAGCAAAACTATCTGCTATTTGTGTAGGTAAAAAACCTTTAGTAAGTAAATAATTTAATGCAGCTTTAGCTTTGTTTGTTTTACCAGACATAGCGTTAGCTAATTCTGCGGCATTTATATCACCTTGTAAACCAGATCTTCTTTGTTTTAAGAAATCAGAATTAAACAAGAAAACAAAATCTGCCCAATACTGTTCTTGATTTGCAAAAGCTAATCCGGCTTTTACTATATTATTATCTGTAAAGTTTATAAAGTTAAAAGCTGATATAGTTTGAAGTACTGCAGTCCTTACATTAAAAAACATAATTGCTCCAACGGAATTATTAACCCAATTCATAAAGTTATTTGCAACTTTATTTTTTGGTCCACCTTGCAAACGGTTTGTTCCTAATTCCATTCTTTCCATGATATCTTCTAGTGCATCTCTAAAATCAGTACCATATAAAGCTTCTATTTTGTTTAAATTTTCAGAAGTAAATATTTCATTTTTATTTTTAATCCAAGTTTCTAAATATTTTTTTCTACCAACTCTTTGTATAATATCTTTTAAATCACTAGGAATATTTCCTGTTAACCAAAATTCACCTGGTTTTATATAACCTTCATTTTGTTTAGTTATATTACTTAAATCTTGAGAAAATGCAAGTAAACTGGCATCTCCTTCTACTATAGCAACTAAAGCTTCTAAGTCTCTTTTTGATAAACCTGGAATTTCAAAACCAGCTTTATTAAACAAATAAACTCTTACAGCACTATCATAAGAAAAATTACCATATCCAGAATCTTTATTTAACATTTGTTTTATAGCAGGATATTGTTTCATCAATGCATTATAATCATTGCTTAAAGCTTGCTTAGCTTTGTCTATGCTAGCCATAGCTTGTGCAAATGGCTTAAATAAAGTGTCATTAAAAAACTTTAATTGCTGTTCTCCTTGTTTACCTTTACCTATAAAAGAATATAATAAACCTTTAAAATCTTCCGCAGATGGATCCATTATAAAAGCCCATTTGCCTTTGTCTCTTCCTTCAGACATTGCTCGAGCTTTAGAATAAGATTTTTCAGCTCCAATCCCAGTTGATTCTTCTATTATTGTGTTGAATTGATCACTCATTGTGCTCCTTGTTGAAGAGCTATAAGGATAATTTTCTTCAAAATAATCTTTTCTATTTTTTTCAACTATAATATCTAATTTTTTAGCTTCATCTACAGTTTCTTGAATAGTAAGATTTTGACCTGTAGTTTTAGCTGAAGAACTATAAATGTTTGAAGATTCTAGGTTTTCAACATTTTCCTGTGATGCTTGCTCATAAGATTCAACATACTTAATAGCATTATTTAATCTAATTTTAGCAGCTTTAGTCATTTGATCAGAAGTGTTAGGATCTAAAGCATTAGCTACAACGGTATTATATCTATCAGAAACACTTGGTTTTCCTTTTATATATGGATCAACTCTTTTATAATCAAGAGTTGCTGCAAAACCTTCTCCATAAATTGTACCTGTTTCTAAATCTTTTAATTGCAATGTAAAATACCCTACAGTTTCTAAATTATAGTATCTAACCATCCCCGTCATACCAGGTGTCCAATAAAATGGTAATGTTTCTTTATAATATTTATTTATAATATCATCAAAAGTTTTAGGAAGATATGTAGTTTTATATTCTTTTAAAGTTAAATCAAAAGCATCTGATGGTTCTTTAGATAAAACATGTTCAAGAGCTATTACATTCATTGTGACAGCTTGTATAATATGTTCTAAAACCATTTTTTCATTTTCATTAAAATCTCCTTCTGGCATATAGCCTAAAGTTGCTGAAATTCTAAGTAATGTTTTAGGGCTCGCGTTGTTACCTTTGAAAAAGAATAACATTTGTTTGTTGTTTATAGCACCTGTTCCTGCAGGACCAAGTTTTTGCAAATCTTTAATTAAAAAATCAAAAGCTTTTTTAGCAAACTTACCTGCTACTACTATTTCTGCAATTTGTTTATCAGTTCTTGGCTTACCTGCTTCTGGTGGAGTAGATAAATTAGTTGGTAAACTGTTTTTTCCTGTTGCAGCAAAATAATCTAAATTTTTAGGTATAGTTCCTTCTTGAGCTCCTTCCATAATAACCTCAAGATCTTCTACATTTTGAATTACACCATATCTATTATCATTTGAGTATCTTGGATCAGGTAAAATCATAGATCCAGGTACGAGTTCAAATCTTTCAAGACCCAAACCTTTTTCGTTAACAATGATATAATCAGGATTTTTTATTACATTATTTAATCCGTCCGCAAGCCATTGCCCTTTACCTATCTTACTTGGACTTACAAATCCAGGAGCAATATATAATCTAAAGAATTTTTTACCATATTTTTTAGCTAAACTATTAAGCATTTGTCTTGCCGCTATGATGTCATTTTTTGAATTAAAATCAAAACTTACTTTTTCTCCAGTCAATGCTAAAAATATATCTTGATATGTATTTGTCTCTAACCTGTCTTCTATTTTATTAGCAATAAACTCATTTAAATTAAAGTCTCCAATTTTTTCACCTTTTAAAGTTTTACCACTAACGCTGTCATAAACAATTTGAATATCTGCTGCTACTTTTTCCATTTGAGATGGAGTTAAAAGACTTGTGCCATTAAACAATCTTTGAATAACATTAATCATTTTTCCATCAGATTCTTCAATGAAACGATTAGCATTTGAAGTTCTTAAAGCTCTTGCAACTGCTTGTTGAATTTCTGGTGGAAAAGTTCTAATGGTTTTAGTAGATGATCTAAAAGAATCAAAAGATTTTTGTTCTCCTAGTTTTTTATCAATCTCATATGCTATATTATTTAATACATTTTTTACACCAATTACAGCGTTTACATTTTGGTCAGGCGTAAGCTTGCTTAAATTTTTTGTATTACTAGCAAATTTATTTATAACTAATTGAACTAACTCGTTAGCAACTTCAGTTGTTATAGAGTTTTGACGCTCTCTCAGTGTAGTATATTTGTTATTTAATGAAGTAAAAAAAGATCCAAAAGCACCTTTTCCTTTATACTTAATATTAAATATTCCTTTTTCATAATAAGTTGTTTTTTTCGTAATAGGATCAACTTTTTTAACTTTTTCTTTTCCTTTTTTACCTTTTATTCTTTCAATTTCAAAAGGAGCGTTTTTAGCTCTACTATATTTTAGTTTTATAGTAGCAACTGATAAAACTTCAGCAGCAACACTAGATAATTTGTCTATAAATTCTTTATACTCAGGACTAACAGTAACCTCACCTTTAATTAAAGACACAGTACCTGTGCTAGTTTTTATTATGTTTCTAACTTCTGATGCTATTAATTTTTGTATAGTGTCTAATATTGCTTCAGGAGTTATACTAGGGTTATTATTATATAAATCTTGAATTGTTTTAATAACTTTATCTTCAACCAATTTAACAGTATCTTCAGTTAAAAGATCAAAATTGTTAAAACTTTTTAAAACTCTTCCTTTACTGCTAAAAGTAGTTGAACCATCATTTTGTATTTCATCAGATAATTGTTGAGAATCATTTAAAGAATCTATAGATACATTGGCCGCAACTAAGTTATTAGGCATAGATTCTGTTAGCCTTACGTTAAAATAAGTGTTTATATAAGCTGGCAAGGAGTTATTGATAGCTGGGTCAAACTTTTCTACCATATTTTTTATTCCTCTAGGACCAAATTGCATGTCAACTATAGTATCTCTCTGTACAGCTGCACTCCATCCATCCCATCTAGCTGGAGTTGTAAAAACTCCTTCAAGCATAAAACCTTTTTCAAGTCTTTTTTCAATTTCAAAAAAATATAACTCACCTACTAAAAAACCTGCAGCAGATTTAGTTAAACTACCATCTTGTACTTGCTCTTGAATTGCATCTACTTTATCATATAAACTTTTTGATTCTGCTTTTTGAGACTGAGATGATGACTGACTATCTTGTTGATCTTGCAACTCAATGTTGTTAACCATTTTAGCAAAATTAATAGCTGTTTGGCCTCCTGCCTTGTATGCTCTTTGATAGTCTTTTAAAAAATCAAAAACTTTTTTACCATTAAAGCTACCATCTTCGTTTTTAACATTAAAATTAAAGCTTTCAGGAAGTGGTTTGTTTCCAAATAATCTTTTAAATGAATCAGTTATTATTCTAGCTAAGTCTTTAAAAAACCCTTCAGACTCTTTGTTATATTTAATATTACCAGCTTTCATTTGCTCTCCTACAACAGTAAGGTACTCGTCAAATCTTTCTTGTTCTAGATAACTTTTTTCACCCTCATTTGCTTTTGTAAATCTATCGTTTATAGCTTCATAAACATTTGCACTTAAATTCTGTTTTAAATAAGGATCAAGTACTTGGTATATTTTTTTAAAATCTCCTTTGTTTTGGCCAATTGCTCTTCTTAGTACAATGTGTAAAACTTCATGATTAGCTGCTATAGCATCAATATCATTGCCTTCAACCATTCCTTCATTGTTTAAAACAATAACTTCCCCACCATCTTTTAAATATAGAATGTTAGCATTAGCATTGTTAAAACTATTTTTTATTTTTTGTATTTCTTTAGCTCTAGTTGTTTCATCTAAAGCGTTTGTTAATCCGCTTAAAGTTCCATCTGAAGCAGCTTTATCTACAGCTAAATCCCATGCAGCTTTAGCTTCTTCAGTTGTATCATAAGCTTTAGCATTAGCATCACCCAAGGCATCAATCATTTCAGCCATCTGGTTTTGATCCTCTATAGTAATAGTTCTAAGGTTTTCTCTTCCTGCTAATTGTTTTAACGTATCTTTTATTCTAGTTAATCTTATTAAATCTTGTATATCTAATAACTCAGGAGCTTTACCTTTGTTTTTTTCTATTAATTCTTTTTGTTCAACTAGAAGTTCAATTGCTTTTTGCCTGTCTTTAACATTTTTCATGCTTTTAGGCAGCTTTTGTGAAGCGTTTCTAGTTTGTCCTATAGCAAATAACTTATCTCTTCTGCTTTGTTCTGTCATAGGAGTTACTCCAGGGTTTTGATTTTGCCAATCTTCAGTTTGTTGTTCTTCAAAATCTTTATTAATCCCAAGTTCCATTTTTTCATACAAGCGTTCACTATATATATCGTTACCATATTTAGCTGATATTTTAGCTGCAGTTGTTCTAAACTCTCTTAATGTTTGTCTACTCGCGCCTCCAGCTAAAGGAAATAAAGTTCCTATCAATAATCCTTGTCCTCCTGATTCTATTAATTCGTTAAAATTAAAAGCATTTTTTCCGCCTACAATAGTTTCACCAGCTTGACTTAATGTGGTCTGTCCTAACTCTGTAATCATTTCAAATCCACCAGATTCAAAAGCAGCTGCACCAGTTTGTAAAGCACTAATCCCAAGTTGCTTTGTAAATCCATTTCTTAAAAAACTACTTACCATTTGTTTTCCAAAAAGAGTTGCGGTTAAAGCTTTTTTAGCACCAATATATTCTAAAGCCCCAGAAGCAATTCCTGTGATTGTACTTATAATTTTATCATCCTTACCTTCTTTCATTAACCTCATTAGCTGGTCGTTAGTAGGTTGCTCACCTTCTTTTAAACCATACTCTTTTCTAGCTAAAGCCTGAAGATTTGCATCGTAATTACCAGCAGTTTCTTGTAGAGCCGCACTCATACCAAAAGTAAAGAAAGCTAAAGGCATTTGTAGTATTTGCTTACCGGCCATCGTAGCAACATCCATACCAGTTAACCCATCTTCATCAAATATATTAGCTTGTCTTTCCCATTGTTGTTTCCATTTATATTTATCAAGATCTTCAAAATTCTCTTTTATACTTTCATCAATTTCACCTATTCCTTTTTCAAAATGATTTACAAGATCTTGGTATGTAGCGTTCTCCCCAACCATTCTTTTTACCTGCCCTGCATCAATATCTAAACCTAGTATTTCATCTGCATTTTCTGGAATTTTATCCGTAAGTTTTACTTCTTCTTTTTTTATAAAATCTTGTAAGTTTTCATACAATTTTTGACCACGTGCAAATGGCACACTTTCAACCATGTTTTGCAAGTTATTAAAAGCAATAGGAATACTTTCAGACACAAAACCTTTAGCTGTTTCTATAAAAGCACTTGCATAACCTTGTGTTTCTTCATCTTCTAAACCTAATTTAGCTCTTTGTATTTTTCTAATATCAATATCTAAATCATTACTTATTTCTTGCTTTATAATGTCTAAAGTATCATTATAACGTGGGTCTTCAGACAATTTGCTGTCAAGCTTTTTATTAAGATATTCATTAAACTCTTGTTCAGCTTTTAAAACTTGATCAGGATTGTTAAAATCGTATTTTTTACTAAGATCTTCTTTCTTAATAACTAAATCTTCTTTTATTTCTAATACAGCGGCAGGAACTAATTTATCTGTTATTAACTTGTTTTCACCTATTAAATAACTATACATTTGACTTGCTTTATCAGCAATGACTAAACTTTTATCGTCTTTTTCAGAATTTTCTAAAACATCTTTGACGAGAAGTGATTCATCAACTTTATACTTTTTATTAAATTGCTTGATTTTTTTCTTTTCATTTTTGCTTTGAACTAAATCAGCGTAAGTATATTTTTTGGATTCCAAAGAAGAAGCTTCCAAGTTGGATTCCCCATTGGATGCTAGATTTTTTTCTGATGTTACAGGCACATCCACTCCCGCAACATCGTTTGTCTTTACTATTTTAACGCAATTACCTTTGTCATCTTTTTCAAAACCAGGTTCGCAAGAATTATTTGCATAGGTGTTAGAAACTTGACTGTTATTTTCTGAACTATTTACGTTAGCATCGATACTTGTCTCTTGTTCAGATGGCTTATATGCATCTAAAATTGAAAATTTACCCATATTATTTAATTAATTTTTTAAATTCTTATAATACTCAGGAGTTCTTTTTATTTGTTCTAATGTTTTAATTAAAACTTTATCATTATTTCTACGCGCTATTTCTAAGAAATCATCTACAACTTCAGCCCTATCCACTTCCTGTCCTTTTTCTTGTAAATTTGTTATTAAATTATTTATAAACCCAGCGACTTTTTTCTCATTTGGTCCACTTATTGTTCCTGGCTGTGGCTGAAGATCTAAAGCTTCTACTTCAGCAGCAAATATTTCCATCTCTTTATTTTCATCAGACAAACCTTCTCTAGATAATATTTCGTTTATTTTTACTGATTTCTCTTCTCGAACTTCTGTAGGGGTGTAAATACCTTGTTTTATAGCTTTTATATATTCTCTATCTTTAGCTGTTTTTCCTATAGTATTATCCTTAGCAATTATCTCATTTAAAACCTCTTCTTTTTGAGCCGGATCATTTAAATCATAACTATCATCAGTTCCATTTATGTATAGTATTCCTGTTTCAGGATCATATGAATTCTCTGGATCAGTTCCCATTTTAGCACTCCAAGTTTGCAATGGATCTTCCATGAAGCTATCATAATATTGTTTACCACCTTCAATTGCCGATTTATTTTCAGTTCCATCAATAAACTCTCTTTCAGTAGGAGCAACACCAGTTGCATTAGCATACGCGCCAGCTTGACTCATATATAAATACTTAGTAAATTCTTGATATTTATCGTATTCTTGTTGACTATAACCAGAAGTTTCTTCAGTTCCTTCTTCACCAAAATCTTGACTCATCATTCCATCAAAACTATTCCCTAAAATAGTAGGCTCTCCTTCTATTCTTTCACCTGCAGCTGTTCTTCCAGTTACGTTAGGTACAGAGTACTGAATTACTTTACCAGGTACGCCTATAACCTTTCCATTAGCGTCTACTTTATCTGCAACAAAAACTTTTCCTTTTCCTTGAACTGATGACATCGATCCAGTAATTTTATTTGCTCTAGATCTTATTATTGAATTAGCTGTAACGTCAGAACCTCCATAACTTAATTCTGTTTTAGCTTGTGCTTCAGCAGATGAATTAACTTTAGTAGCAATTGATGCCGTATCAGGCCATTGCATTTGTTCATAGTAATCTCCTCTAGGAGTGTTTACTCTAACTTCTGCACCTGTAGTATACAAACCACCTGAACCCTCTGCATCAGGCGTAGGTAAAGTTCCGTCTGCTGTAAAAGTTCCATTACCTACTAAATCAGCTTTAATTTCTGCTGTTAAATCTGGAACAATATTAAAAACACCAAAAGTATTTGGGTTATTATCATCATCAGTTAAGTAACTTTGTATTTGATCATAACTTAATTCATAGGTATCAGAAAAACTATCTTTTTCATTAGTATAGGTTAATTCTACCGCACTATCTAAATAATCTCCTTCTAAACCCTCTCCACTAAGTTTTTCCCTTATATTAAGCTTTCTAATTTCTTCACTTTGAGCTACTTGAAACATTTGTATCTTACCGCCTTCACCTGTTTTTGTTGCCCAACTGATGCTTCCACCATTAATACCTTCTCCATCACCTTCTCCTATTTGCATCATTAAGGCAAAGTGTGGATCAGTAGAGCTATTATCTATTCCACCAGGATCATCTCTTGTTTTAAATTTTTCTTTCCAGGTGTCAGTAAGCATTTTCATTGTTGAAAAATTCTCTCCAGCACCAGTTAAAAAAACCCCACTATTTCTTATGTAAGCTTCATCTTCTTTTCTACCTGAATAATCCCCTGTACTTTGTCTTAATGCATCTTTAGCTTTAGATCTTTTATCCATTATTTCTCCAAAAGAATCACCTAAACTATCCATTTTAATTTGATTACCTTTAACAACATTAGTAAAATTAATAGTTTCTGCAGTTCTTTCAGACTCAACTTGTTTGTGTATTCTCCAGTTCTCTTCAGATCTAAGCCTAGCTTTTTCAGCTTCTTTTCTTTTTCTATCAGCAAGTTCTTCTTCGGCAGCAGCTATTTTTTCAGCTCTTTGCACCACGGCACCACCTATTTGCTGACCTATGCCAGCTATAGCTTGACCTATCATTCGACCTGACTGTCTATCGATACCTACATTAACATCTGGATTATCGTATGCTCCCATAATTTATATTTATTAATTTTTTATTATGCTAAGGTTCCTTTAGTTATTCTAGCCGCATCTTTAGTCGCATTAGCACTTATACCCGCGCCAGCTAAACTTCCTAAACTACTTACCATTCCACTCAACGCCGCGTTTCCATCGGCTCTTGCTTGAGCTTCTTGATTAGCAGCTCTATCAGCTAAACCAGCAACTCTATTCATTTTAGAAACCTCTCTATTTTCTTTAGTATCAAACATAAATTTTTTACCTGCAGTATCAGCTTGTTGAACTCTTTGCCCTTCGTTTATTTGTACTCCTTGAACTCTTTGTTTTTCTGACATTCTCATTCTTTCTAAATCAGATTGTCCCTGGGCTTTCAATTTTTCATTTGCGGCTTCTTGACCCTCAATACTAGCAGATACTCCTTTTTTACTTTGTAATGCCGCTTGAGCTAAAGCAGTGGCACCACCAGCGCCTGCTCCTGTAGATCTTAATGTGTCTAAAGTGTTTGCTAAAGCA
>TARA_R100000935_G_scaffold10109_3_pt1 | contig 10694 bp, 11 predicted proteins | sample TARA_R100000935 | Tara Oceans TARA_R100000935 (sample SAMEA2621502) | marine metagenome | biome: marine biome (ENVO:00000447); feature: surface water layer (ENVO:00002042); material: "saline water (ENVO:00002010), including plankton (ENVO:xxxxxxxx)" | depth 5 m | reverse complement strand
TCATCAAGGATTTGCGCCGCCAGCTTGCCCGCCGCGTGCATCCCCGCAAAATCCGAGGGGTCGTAAATGCGAATGCCATCTTTGGTCTGGCGTCCTCGGTGTTCGTTCATCACCGCTGTCTCCGTCATATGAATTTGATGTTGTCTAACCCGCTTGGTTCCCAAGAACCAGTGCAGGCGGGTCGATTAGGGGGATTGTACCTGCAACGCTGACCCCTTGGGGGCTGATATGGCTACCAATGATATGGGTTTCCAGTCCGGCGGCACGGGCGTCGGCAAAGGCCGCCGCATATGCGGGGTCGATGTCGGCGGCCACGCAAAAGGCGCTGCAATCGGTACGCTGCACCAGATACAATAGCACAGCGCGGTGCCCGTCACGCGCCATCTGCGCCAGTTCGCCCAGATGCTTGGTGCCGCGTTTGGTTACGCTATCGGGGAATTCGACCAAACCGTCGGTACGTGACAGGGTGGCAGATTTTACCTCGACATAGGCGTCGGGCAGACCGGTTTCGGTCAGCAGAAAGTCGATACGCGAGTTTTCACCGTATTTCACCTCGGGCCGCACGGTGGTGTAACCGGCAAAGGGGGCGATCTGCCGATCCATCAATGCGGCCTTGATCGCGCGGTTCGGCAGCGCGGTATCGACGCCGGTGAAATGCCCGTTTTCATGGTCAACCAGCCGCCAGCCATAGTTCAGCTTGCGCTTGGGGTCATCATTGGGCTCAAGCCAGATTTTCATGCCAGGTGTCGCCAGACCCATCATCGACCCGGGGTTGGCGCAATGGGCCGTCACCTCGGTGCCGTCCTCTAGCTGGCAATCGGCTAGAAACCGTTTGTAGCGGCGGATCAGGCGGGCGGGGACAAGTTCGGTTTGAAAGCGCATGGGGTGTGACCTATACCTCAATCAACGGCCCCTCAAGGAGACAGCCATGCCCAATCCCACTGCTGCGATGATCGTCATCGGCGATGAAATCCTGTCGGGGCGCACCCGCGATTCAAACATGCACCATCTGGCGGGGCAACTGACCAGCGTCGGGATCGACCTAAAGGAAGTCCGTGTGGTGGGCGACGAGAACGGCACCATCATCGCCGCGGTGCAGGAACTGTCGCGGGTCTATGACAGCGTGTTCACCAGTGGCGGCATCGGGCCGACCCATGATGACATCACCGCCGATTGCATTGCCGCTGCGTTCAACAAGAATATCGATGTGCGCGAGGATGCCCGCGCTATTCTGGCCGAACACTATGCCAAAAGCGCAACCGAGCTGAACACCGCCCGTCTGCGCATGGCGCGGATCCCTGATGATGCCACGCTGATTGATAACCCTGTGTCCGCCGCGCCGGGGTTCAAGCTGGAGAACGTCTATGTCATGGCTGGTGTGCCCGCGGTGTTCGAAGCGATGGTTGCCAGCGTTTTACCGACGCTGACCGGTGGTGCGCCGCTGATCAGCGCCACCCATCGGATCGAACGGGGCGAGGGCGATATCGCTGGCCCATTGGGGGAACTGGCAACGGCCTATCCGACCCTCGCCATCGGGTCCTATCCGTTCCAGAAAGACGGCAAATACGGCGCGCATATCGTGATCCGTGGCAATGATCAGGCCGAGATCGACGCGGCCATTGCCGAACTTGCAAAGGTGTTCCCATGACCGATCTGGCGCAGCTCTATCACGTCATCGACCACACGTGGCCCGCTGCGAAAATCTGGACTGAAACAGGCTGGACCCTGCGTGACGGGCAGGGCGGCGGCAAGCGCGTCTCAGCCGCTACGATGGCCGGGCCCAATGCCGATGTCGGTCAGGCCGAGGCCGCGATGCGGGCGATGGACCAGCGGCCCATTTTCATGATCCGCGACGGCGACGATACGCTGGACGCAGAGCTTGCCGCGCGTAGGTATGACATTGTCGATCCGGTCAACCTCTATGTGGCACCTGTGGTCAAGCTGACCGATGTGCCAATGCCGCGTGTGACCGCCTTCCAGATATGGGAACCGCTGGCCATCATGACCGAGATTTGGGCCAAGGGCGGCGTCGGTCCCGAACGGATCAACGTGATGCACCGCGCCGCGACCAAAACCGCAATCCTGACCCGCTGGAACGAGATGCCCGGTGGCGTGGCCTTTGCCGCGCTGCATGACGGGGTGTGCATGGTCCATGCGGTCGAGGTGCTGGAACACCAGCGCGGGCAGGGCGTCGCCAAATGGCTGATGCGCAGCGCCGGTTTCTGGGCACAGGCGCAGGGGGCGACGCAGATGGCGGTTCTTTGCACACAGACGAACGCGGGCGCGAACCGCCTGTATCAGGGTCTGGGCTTTGATCTGGTGGGGCACTATCATTACCGTCAATTCCCTGACTAAAGGAGCCGCCCCATGGCGCATGATACCCCCACTGCCCTGAACCTGCCGATGGTTGATCCGCTGCCCGAGGACACGCAGAAATACTTTGATGTCTGTCAGGAAAAGCTGGGGATGGTTCCGAATGTGCTGCAGGCCTATGCCTTTGACATGGACAAGCTGAACGCGTTTACCGCGATGTATAACGACCTGATGCTGGGCGCGTCGAACCTATCAAAGCTCGAGCGCGAGATGATCGCGGTCGTCGTGTCGTCGGTGAACAAATGCTACTATTGTCTGACGGCCCATGGCGCGGCCGTGCGGCAGTTGTCGGGCAACCCGATCCTTGGCGAACAGATGGTGATGAACTGGCGCGTCGCTGATCTGGACGCACGCCAAACCGCGATGCTGGCGTTCGCCGAACATCTGACCGTTGCCAGCGCCAAAACAGCCGAGGCGGACCGTCAGGCGCTGCGCGATGTGGGCTTTTCGGACCGCGACATCTTTGACATCGCATCGGTCACGGGGTTCTTCAACATGACCAACCGCGTCGCCAGCGCCACCGAGATGAAGCCGAACGACGGCTATCACGCGCAATTCAGATGATCAGCTGGCGTGCCGGGCTGATCTGGCTTTTGCTGGCGGGCGGGGCAAATGCGTTGGAATTGTCCTTGCCCGCAGCGGCGCGGCAAACCGTGGCACGCGATACCGGTCCCGACAGCTACCTTGCGCCGACCTCTGCCTATGAGGACGGCGGCTTTGCCAGCGTCACAATCGAAGGGGCCATCGCGCGATCGGCTTGGCGGCTGGAAGCGCCCGGCCTGACCCCCTTGCAGGTCATGCGGCCCTTGCGCACGCAGCTTGAAGCCGCGGACTACAGGATCGTGCTCGATTGCAGTGCTGCGGTTTGCGGGGGCTTTGATTTCCGCTTTGCGATTGAAACACTGCCCGCGCCGAACATGTATGTCGACCTGCGTCAGTACCAGTTTGTCACCGCCGTCAAAGGATCGCTGCAAGCGCCAGACGCGGTTGTGACGCTGTTGATCAGCACCACCGATACCTCTGCCTATCTTCAAATCGTGCAGGCCGATACCCAAGGGGGCGCAGCCGGTCCTGTGGCCTCGATTGTGACCCAAGATCCCCAACCCGCAGCCCCCAACGCTCCGGCGCAAAGCCCGTCCAAGATGGCATCTGCGTTGGAGAAATTCGGCCATGTCGTGCTCGCGGCGCTGGATTTCGATACCGGCACTGCGGCCTTGGGACAGGGGGAGTTCGACGCGCTGGTCAATCTTGCGGCGGTGCTGAAGGATCAACCCGATCTGCGGATTGCTCTGGTGGGGCACACGGACAGCGTAGGGGGGCTACAGGGCAATATCACGCTGTCGAAAAACCGCGCGGCAGCGGTCCGGCAGCGGTTGATCGCGGCGCATGGAATCGCGGCCGACCGGATCGACGCGCAGGGCATGGGGTATCTGTCGCCGATTGCATCTAATCAAACGGAAGCGGGGCGGGATGCCAACCGCCGTGTCGAAGCCGTCCTGTTGCCCGCCAGCTGAATACCGCACACAGAAAAATCCCCGCTGCCCTGAAAAGGGAGCGGGGTCGGCCACATGCGGGCCAAGTTCACCGAGGGCAGTTGGTGATCTCGTGTTACCAGTCCGTAGGACCTTTTTCGGCAAAGGTATGGGCTAGAAAATCAATGAAAGCGCGCACCTTGGGCTGGGTGAACCGACCCGGAGGATAGACGGCATAGATGCCTTGGGTTTCGGGCGGCAGATCGGGGATCGCATCTTCGACCAGCCCTTTTTCCATCGCGTCAGCGTAAAGAAAGCTGGGCAGATAGGCTATGCCAAGACCCGAGATGGCGGCATTCAGCAGCGATTGCCCATCATTGACCGACAGCCAGCCCGCCGTGCGCACCTGACGCTTTTCGCCCGAGGGGGAGGTCAGCTTCCACATATTGCCGCTGGATTGGTTCGAATAATGCAGCAGCTTGTGATCGTTCAGATCGTCGATCTTTTCGGGGCGGCCGTATTTCTCGAAATAACCGGGCGACGCGATCATGCGTTTGGTCGTCTCGGTCAGTTTGCGGGCGCGTAGGGTGCTGTCTTCCAGCTCTCCGATACGGACAGCCATGTCGAAGCCTTCGCTGATCAGTTCAACATAGCGGTTGTTCAGCACCATGTTGACGGTGATATCGGGGAAATCGGCCAGAAAGTCGGACAGGGCAGGCGACAGGTGATTGACGCCAAAATCGGTCGCAACAGAGATGCGCAGCAGCCCTGAAGGGGCCGATTGCATCGACGTCACCAGCGCATCGGCTTCGCCCGCATCATTCAACACACGGCGGGCGCGGTCGTAATAGGCAAGGCCGATCTCTGTCGGGCTGACACGGCGGGTCGTCCGGTTCAGCAACCGCGCCCCAAGCCGCGCCTCTAGCGATGAGACATGTTTGGATACAGCGGATTTGGAGATACCCATCTTTTTGGCAGCATCGGTAAAGCCACCTTGGTCCACGACCGTGGCGAATGCTTCCATCTCTGTCAGGCGGTCCATACCCGTCCCCTTTCATCATCTGCGTCTGAAAATGGTATGGCGGCCAAATCAGGCAGGATCACGGCAGTGGTGAGACAGTGGAGAGGTATTTGTAGGGATCGTTCGCGGCGGGGAAACAGGCGGGGACTAGATCCAGCGCACCAGTTTCAGGGCCAGAAACATCAGCAGCGCCAGTCCGACCATGCCCAGACACAAAATGGCAAAGGCCCATGGATGATCCACACCCGGCATCCCGCCGACGTTGACCCCGAACAGACCGGTCAGAAACCCCAGCGGCAGAAAGATCGCGGCAGCCACCGAAAGCACATACCCATGCCGCGCCTGCCGTTGCGCCGTATTGGCGTCATGCTCTTCCTGAACCGACACCAGACGGTCGCGCAATTCGTCCAACTCTTCGACGGCAATCAGCGCGCTGTTGGCTTGTTCGCGCAGTTCCAGCTGGCTGTCGTCGGGGATTAGCGGAATATCAAAGGCTGCAAGCTTGGTCAGGGCCACCCGTTGCGGATCAAGATAGCGCCGCAGCCGGATCACGCTGCGCCGGATTTCGGGCAGTTCGTGCGGCATCGGGGTGTTCTTGTCTTCTAGATCGTCCTCAAAGAACTCCGCCTGTTCATCCAGCCCCGCGACGTGTTCTTGCACCCGTTGGGTCAGACGGCCCACCAATTCCTCAAGGAACTCGGCAGGGCTGGGAGGGGCCTTTTGCGCTTCGGCGTCGCGGCGGATCGCGTCGATGGCAAAGACTTTCTTGCGGCGCACGGTGATCAGCAGGTCGGAATCCACATACATCCGCACCGATACCATTTCATCGGCGTCCTGCCCCTCGTTCATGTTAATGCCACGCAGGTTCAGGATCAGCCCGCCTTCAAAGCGGTCACAGCGCGGGCGGGTCTGTTTCTGGATCAGCGATCCGGCGGGGATTTCATGCAGATGTTCGCGCACCCAAGGGTCGAGCATCGGGTCAGCCAGATCAAAGTGCCACCAGCGATAAATGCCCAGCCCAGTCAGCTTTGTATCGGCGGGCACCTGGGTCGTGCCGTCGGCAAAGATATCGAAAACGCAAATCGGCATGGCCACACCCTGAAACAACTATTTATCCCGCGCATTTTGACAGACCGGAGCCGAGGCGCAAGCCGTGCTGCTTGGGTAAGGCAGGCAAAGGGCAGGGCAGGCCGCCACAGCCTGCCCTAATGTCGGAACGATAGCTTACAGCGCGGCGGCCAGACGGGTGCCTTGGTCAATCGCACGTTTCGCATCAAGCTCAGCCGCGACATCCGCGCCACCGATAACGTGACAAGGGATGCCTTTGGCTTCAAGCGCATCGGCAAGCGACCGGTCCGACAGCTGGCCCGCGCAAAGCACAATAGTATCGGCCGCGATCACCTGCGGCTTTTCGCGCGCTTCGCCAAAGCTGATGTGCAGCCCCGCTGCGTCGATCTTTTCGTAGTTCACGCCCGCAATCATCTGCACGTTTTTCATGGTCAGGGATGCGCGGTGGATCCATCCGGTCGTTTTTCCCAGGCCTTTGCCGACCTTGGTGGTCTTGCGCTGCAACATGGTGACTTCGCGGGCAGGGGCGTGGGGTTGCGGCCCTTCGGGCGCGAGGCCAGAGCGGTGTACGGCAGGGTCCGTGACGCCCCATTCCTTCATCCACTCGGGTAGGTTGGTCGTGGTGCTTTCACCATCGTGGACCAGATGTTCAGACACATCGAACCCGATGCCGCCCGCACCGATCACGGCGACCTTTTGGCCCGCCGTAACGGTGCCGTTCAGGATATCGATATAGCTGACGACATTGCCTGCGTCCTGACCGGGGATTTGCGGATCACGTGGGACAACACCGGTGGCGATGATCACCTCGTCATAATCGCCCAGATCGTTGGCCGAGACTTCGGTGTTCAACTGGACCGCGACACCATGCTCTTTGATCATCGCGCGGTACCAGTCGACGAGGCCCCAGAATTCCTCTTTGCCGGCGACCTGCTTGGCAAGGTTCAACTGACCGCCAATCTCTGATGCGCGGTCAAAGATCGTGACCTTGTGGCCGCGCTCTGCCGCCGTGATGGCCGCTGACAGACCCGCAGGGCCGGCCCCCACCACAGCGATGGATTTGACCGCATCGGCGGGATCGACGCGCAGTTCGGTTTCATAGCAGGCGCGCGGGTTGACCAGACAGGTAGAGATTTTGCCGCCAAAGGTATGGTCCAGACAGGCCTGATTGCAGGCGATACATGGTGCGATCTGGTCGGACTTGCCTGCCGCTGCCTTGGCGACGAAATCGGCATCGGCCAGCATGGGACGCGCCATCGACACCATATCAGCGCAGCCGTCCACCAGAACCTCTTCGGCGACTTCGGGGGTGTTGATCCGGTTGGAGGTGATGAGCGGGATGCCCACCTGACCCATCAGCTTTTTCGTGACCCATGCAAAGGCCGCCCGCGGCACAGAGGTCTGGATCGTCGGGATGCGCGCCTCGTGCCAGCCGATGCCGGTATTGATGATCGTGGCCCCTGCGGCCTCAACCGCCTTGGCAAGCTGGACGACCTCATCGAATGTCGATCCGTTAGGGATCAGGTCGATCATCGACAGACGGTATATGAGGATGAAGTCAGGGCCCACGGCCTCGCGCACGCGGCGCACGACCTCGACGGGCAGCTTCATGCGGTTCTCGTATGACCCGCCCCATTCGTCCTCGCGCTTGTTGGTGTGGGTGACAAGAAACTGGTTCAGGAAATACCCTTCGGACCCCATCACCTCTACCCCGTCATAGCCCGCTTGTTTGGCACGCAGGGCGCAGGCGGCGATATCGCTGATCTGCTTTTCAATGCCGTCGGCGTCCAGCTCTTTCGGGGCGAACATCGAGATCGGGGATTTGATCGCCGAAGGGGCCACGCAGTCGGGGCTAAAGGCATAGCGACCCGCGTGCAGGATTTGCATCGCGATCTTGCCGCCGGCCTCGTGGACGCGATCGGTGACGATGCTGTGGTTGTCCACGTCCTTTTGCGAGACCATCATTGCCGCACCATGGGCGACCGACCCTTCGGGGTTCGGGCCAATGCCACCCGTGACCATCAACCCCACATCCCCGCGTGCACGGGTGGCATAGAATTCGGCAACGCGGTTCCAATCCTGCGTTTCCTCAAGCCCGGTATGCATAGACCCCATCAGCACGCGGTTTTTCAACGTCGTGAACCCTAGATCAAGCGGGGCAAGAAGGTGCGGATAGTCGGACATTTGGCAAACCTTTCGAGGGCTGAATGTATGGTACTGGGCAGTTCTGTGCTGCAGTTCACCCCAAGCCTGCGGTCCTGTCACGCACAACGCTGCGTAAGCCAATATACATGGCTGCGGGATTCGTGCTAACGCCCGTGGGACTTCTCTTGCCGCGAAAGGCCCCTGACATGACGCCAGACGAAATCGCCCAACTGCCCTATCGCCCCTGTGTCGGGGTCATGCTGGTCAATGCCGACGGGCACGTGTTTGTCGGGCAGCGTCGGGACCGCGATCAGGACGCATGGCAGATGCCACAAGGTGGCGTCGAAAAGGGTGAACACGCCGAAGTCGCCGCCCTGCGCGAGCTGGAGGAAGAAACCGGCATCCCCCCAAGCTCTGTCACAGTGGTGGCACAGACCGAGGGATGGCTGCCGTATGACCTGCCGGTCGATCTGGTGCCCAACATCTGGAAAGGCCAGTTCCGCGGGCAAGAGCAGAAATGGTTCCTGCTACGCTTTCACGGGTCGGACGACGAGATCAACCTTGATACCGAACACCCCGAATTTTCTGACTGGCGCTGGCTGCCGGTGCACGATCTGGTCGACAACATCGTACCCTTCAAGCGCGAGGTCTATACCGCCGTGGTCAACGCCTTTGCAGACCATTTCGCGAACGCCTGACACACGGGCGCGCGACGTTCGACTTTTGCCCGATTGCGTAGCGGATGTGGTCCAATGTGCATGATCGGAAACCGATTGCGTTAATTTGGCGGGTACCACTGTCGGTCGTTCCCTTTTATGCGCATCGCGAACTTGACGGGGCAGGGACGGATAGGAAACAGGTGGCTATCGGCGCGCGACGTCGGACCGTCTAGCCACAGGATACACCCGATGAAGACATATGCCCTGACCGTGAAATGCCCCTCTGCGCGTGGGGTCGTCGCGGCGATCGCGAACTATCTGGCCGATCAAGACTGCAACATCTCTGACAGCTCTCAGTTCGATGACAAGGAAACCGGCGGTTTCTTCATGCGCGTCAGCTTTGAAAGCGAGGCCGACGTTGATCTGGCGACGCTCTCGGACGGCTTTGCCGATGCGGCGCGGCCCTTTGACATGGCCTATGAGTTCCACGACGAGGCGGTAAAGATGAAGGTTGTCATCATGGTCTCGCGCTTTGGGCATTGCCTGAATGACCTGCTGTACCGCTGGCGCATCGGCGCGCTGCCGATTGATATCGTCGCGGTGGTGTCCAACCATATGGAGTATCAAAAGGTCGTCGTGAACAACGACATCCCGTTCCACTGCATCAAGGTCACGCCAGAAAACAAGGCCGACGCCGAAGCGCGGATCATGGCGGTGGTCGAAGACGCGGGGGCCGAGCTGATTGTGCTGGCGCGTTACATGCAAATCCTGTCGGACGAGATGTGCCAAAAGATGTCGGGGCGGATCATCAATATCCACCACTCGTTCCTGCCCAGTTTCAAGGGGGCGAACCCCTATAAGCAGGCGTTCCAACGCGGGGTAAAGCTGATCGGGGCGACGTCGCATTACGTGACCGCCGATCTCGACGAAGGGCCGATCATCGAGCAGGACATCGTGCGCGTCACCCATGCGCAATCTGCCGAAGACTATGTCTCGCTCGGGCGGGATGTCGAAAGTCAGGTGTTGGCGCGGGCGATCCACGCGCATATCCACCGGCGCGTGTTTGTGAATGGCAACAAGACGGTGGTCTTTCCTGCCTCGCCGGGGTCCTACGCCTCTGAACGGATGGGGTGACCGGCGCGGGGGTCGCTAGCCGATAGTCGGCACATGCGCCCCTGCGTCCTTGTCCAGCAGATCGATCAAGCGCGGATCATCCGCGACCTCGACCTGCCGTTTGAACGGGGCAAACCCGCTGCGGATATAAAAGGACAGTGCCTGCGGACTGTCGAGCGTGCAGGTATGCAGATGAAACCGCGAGATCGGCCGCGCCCAGGCGGTACGGATCGCGTGGTTCATCAGATAGCGCCCTGCACCCGACCCGATCAGCGCGGGCGTTAGGCCAAAATAAGCCAGCTCGCAGGTGCCGTCAGCGGTGAACTTGAGCTCGAGCAGCGCCTCGTCACCGCCATCTTTCGTCAGCGTGAAAAACTGCGTGTCCGCGTCCGACAAAAGCGCCTGCAATTCGGCGTCGGTTTTTGTGAGACGTCCGAACCACAGCCAGTCCTTACCGACACGGCGAAAGATATCACGGTACCAGTCCAGCGTTGGTGTCAGCGCGCGCAAGGTCAGGCCCTCGGGGGCGGGGACATCGCGCAAGGGCGCGGCCTCGCGCATCTCAAGATGCGTGACGACCATCGCCAGCTTGCCAAGCGGTACGTCGTGGTATCCGTCCGTCAGCATCAGACCAGCCCTTGCTCTTTGAACAGGGCCATCATCGAGGTTTGCGGGCGCGGGCCAATGTGGCTGATGACCTCAGCCGCGCAGATGTTGCCCATCTTGCCGCATGTCTCGAGGTCACGACCCGTGGCCATGCCGTACAGGAATCCTGCCGCGAATTGATCGCCCGCGCCGGTGGCATCGACTGGCACGACCTTTTCGACGGGCACATCAACGCGC
>TARA_R100000935_G_scaffold22957_1_pt1 | contig 10698 bp, 6 predicted proteins | sample TARA_R100000935 | Tara Oceans TARA_R100000935 (sample SAMEA2621502) | marine metagenome | biome: marine biome (ENVO:00000447); feature: surface water layer (ENVO:00002042); material: "saline water (ENVO:00002010), including plankton (ENVO:xxxxxxxx)" | depth 5 m | reverse complement strand
TTGTATTCTTTGAGTTTAAAAATTGTTGATTCATATCAAGCAATCTATCTTCACCTATTGATGAAGCAGTACCAGCAGCAGCTGTTATAACTCCATTTACATCAGTAAAATAACCTGCACGTCTTTTCTTAGCAGCAGCAATAGATGCGTTTCCAGGATTTGGTTGTTGTGCTTGTTGTCCTGATTTTGATTGAGTTAATTTCTCAATATGAGAAACTTGAGTTTCAATTGCTATATCAGCAAGCCTACGAGCTTCCGTCATCTGAGAGTCGTTAAGAGTAATAACTGGTCTACCAGAAGTAGCATCTGTTTTTATCCAAAATTCTTTTCCAAGCCCAGGATTCATTTCTTCAAATTGCTTTAAACTTTTAGCGTATTTATAACCTCCACCGTTAAATAAAACTTGTCCTGCATTTTCATTACTAAGATCCTTGTCGCTACCAACCATTGCATTAATCTGAGCTGTTTTCCAATCATCATATGTCATAGAAGTTCCATCTGATTTTTTTCCAAAGTTACCAAAGTTTCTAAAATCTTCTACAGTTTTAACAGCACCATTACCTTTTAAAACACTATAAGCTGGACCACTAACAAATGATTGTATTATTTGACCAATTTGTTTTGTTTGTGCAGTTGCCATATCATCAACATCAATTCTATCTTGTTGATATTTCATTAAAGAATTCATGGTGTTAGGATTCTGATAATTTTCTGGTTGTGTTTTATAATCAGGCATAACATCAAATCTACCAGTTTCTGGATTTTTTCGCATGGTAACTAAACTCATCTTTCCATTAGTAGGATTTGACCATAGCTTTTTATTTTTCAAGTTCCCTAAAGCTTCCGTTTGTAAATTTATAAAAACTTCTAATCCTCCACCTTGTACACCACCATCTTTAGCAGCTTGCAATCTATCTGTGGCTTCCGTTGCCCAAGCATCCCATGCTTTTACAGCAGTACTTAAATTTTTATAACCATTTTTTTGTTCGGTCATAAAAAGCTTGTAGTTTTTTTCTCCATTTGGACCTGCCAAACCTCTTCTTAATAAGTTTACTTGCTCTTTTAAAGCTTGAACTGACATGTTTGAACCATTTATTAATAAACTTGCTGCATCTGCATTATCAGTACCTTCTATTTGAGATAACTGATCCATTGCATTTACAGTAGCCTCGTCTATAGCATCTTTTCTACCTTGTCTTTCATCTCTAATTGCTTCAGCTCCTCTAGTTAAATCACCTGCAATTTTACCCCAATTAACTTGTGTAGAATCTACTTCTTGTTGAGCATATACAGAATATTTATTTGCTCCTGAAGGTTTTGAATTATTTTCTGCCATTTTATTAATTGTTTATGTTATCTACTAAAATCGTAATCAAAATTTTCAAGGAAATCGGTTGCATTACGTTGATCTTTGGTATAATTTCTTTTCTTTATTCCTGCAATAATACGTTCTCTCCCAATAGGAACTGATAATGTGGGTTGATATAATGTCATTAATTTTTTCTGTTCTTCAATTTCTTTCGCAGTACCTGTTCCAGCAGCTACAGCTAATTTAGCTGCCTCATATTTAGATTCATTTCCTAAAGCGTCTTTATTTACTTTAGTTTCCATTAATTTATTACCATCTAACATATCTGCAATTTTATTTGCTTGTCTATCTGCTCTACTTGCAGTGTATAGAGGAACTACTTGTGCCGCAGAACCAATTGCTGTTCCAACAGCTGATACTCCAGAACTAATAGCTGCAACCCTTGCTTGTTTTGCATCACGAGCAATTATTTGTTGATCGGCAGATGCACCAACTTTAATATCTTTAAGGTCTTGATTAATAGCTGATTGTTCTTCAAGTTGCATTTTTTGTAACGCAAACTCGTCTTTACCTTGAGTAATTCTAATTGCTTCGTTGGTCTCTACTCCTGCCGCACCAACTTTTCCAACACCAGCCGCTAAATTACGTGCATCTCCTTCTTGTAAAGCTGCTACATTTTGTTGTGTATTTGCAAGGTTTTGTTTATACTCTTCATCATAAGAATCTAAAGGAATGTTAAGCTTTTGCATATACTCGACTTCAGCTTTTTTTTCAGCTTCAATAATTAAGTCTTTTGAGGCTTTTGTTGCTTCTGCTGCATTTGATTTTGCTTTTGCTGCTTGAGAAAAACTCATTGCTGCACCTGCAATTCCAGTTCCTATTCCTACTATTGCTGATGTTAATGCTGCCATATTATATTTTTTTTATTAATTCTGTGATATATGCACTTGCCTCTACATAACCTAATTTTTCGTAAGTTGCTATAAGTGGTTTGTTTTTAATTAATGCATACATAAATTTCTTATCTAATCCTTTTGCGTATTCAGTAATGGTACTTACTAAAAGCTCCATAGCTTCTTTTCGACCATCTCTGTTTTTATAATTTATATTAGAAATTACCCAATCACACCAAGCAATACCAGAATTAGTATTATACATAAATCCTGCAACAATAGGAGTTTCTTTATCATAAACAACAAAACCACCTGTACCGTTTTCTGGTAAAAAATCTCTGTCAGGTGCATCCCATCTCCATTCCTTCCACCATTTACATAAGAATTTATCGTAATCTGTTTCTATTAACGCTCGTATTTGTAATTCCATAATACAAATATAATGAAATTCTATGGATAACTTTTCATCAAACTACTACCTACTGAAAACAGCTCTACTGGCTGTGTTGAATTGTTTTCTAATGTAAATTGTAAAAAGTATCCTCTTGCTCCATGAGATTCTGCAATACCATTTTTTATTGCTGTAATATATTGGTTTACATTTGGTATTTGACCATTATAAGTTTGTACATCTACTGTTAATTGTGTAGATGTTCTTGCTGTAATTCTACCAATTAATTCTGGAGGCCCAGTTGATACACTACCATTTAAAATAACTCTATAAACATCATCTCCAATACCTATTACAACACCTAAGTTTAATGGGAAACCAATTAATACAGCTAATGTATCTGCTGCATCAACCGAATTACAATTTCCTATTCCTGTCGCAGCACGCATAGCCCAATTAACTTGACCGTTGTTTCTAATAAAACTAAAAAATTCTCCTTCTTTTTGAACAAAATACGTTGCTAACATTGAACCTGGATTACCATCCGTTAAATCAGTAAATAAAGAAGTACAAGCCCAACGAGCTTGAAGAGTGTCAAGAGAGGTTGTATTAGCTTCATAGGACATTGTTTTAAATAATTTAATACTAAGAGTTGGTTCAGGATTAAAAACACTTGTAATCGTTGATTTATAATTTACGTTATAAAATCTATTACGGATATTATTGGTATTGTGTCTAAATAAATTACCATCACTAAAACTATAAAAAAAACTATTCATTCCTATCATGTAATCTGGAATGTAACTATAGAATGAAGGCCATCCTTTTGAATCGTGACTATAGGATACTGTATTATTTGTGCAATTTAAAGCCATTTATTTATATTTTTTTATTAAGTACAAGGTCCTTTCGAAACAACAACACCATTTCTAACACCTATAGCAGTATTTCCTCCCACTATAAAATATTTAAGAGTAAAACTATCATTTAAATAATTAACTCCAACTTCATCTGAAAATACAAAATTTCCAATATTAGGAGTTGTATTTGTATCTCTAACAAAAGCACTACCACTTTTTGTTGCATCTTGTGAAAAGTAATAAGTTGTAGTAGCGGCAGCACAAGTCGTTCCTGATACTGGACTTGAAGCTTGAAAACTCGGTAAAGCAACTGGACAATCTACCTCCCAATTAAATACTGTTCCACATAATGGAGCATAAATATCTAAAACAACAGTTGTTGCTGAAGCATTATCTTTACCAACTATCATTGTAAAAACTGGAGATGTATTACCACCTCCTGAATCAGAAGCATAACCAATTGAACCAACTGTTACAGTTGTATCTAAAAAAGTTCCTTGAGGAACATATGATGGAGATGCAGCTGCATTAAGAATATAATTTTGAAGTTGACCACCTTGTGTACTACAAGTTACACCAACCCCATCATAAGGCGAATTACTTAACAGTGAAGAGTTTTGATTACCCACATAAGTAGGAAGAGATGTACCTTGATTACCTTGTCCTGCATAATCAATAGTTACTCCGCTACCATCTATTAAAGTAACTGTATCATGGTTTCCTTTACAAGTCATTCGATTGTATTCAGCACTATTAAATGTAGCTATCGCACCATCAGGTATACTTTGACCCATATAAAAGTATAATACTACAGCACCTGTAGTGTTGCCTAATTCTATTGTAGCTGCAAACTTTCCTGTTTGATTACTAATAGAAGCCGCAACTCCTGAACCACAAGCTACAGCACAATTACTACAAGGTTGAGCATTTAATAAAACTCCATTTAATTGTCTTCTAACTATACCTCCTTGCGAATAATATCCATCAGTAGCTAATACACTTAACGTGCTATCTGTATATAAAGCAGATGCTTGTGAAAAATTTAATCCATCAAAACAAAACGTTCCTAATACTCCCATTTATTTATTATTTAAGGGCAAGTAGTTACTGATGCAACTAACCCAAATTCATTTACTGTTATAAAATCTGTTGCACTTATCTTGTAAAGACCTAAAGGTAAGGTAGTTCCAACTGCACCATCAGATGATGAATATACAAAATTTCCAACTACTGGCAATGCCGCATCACCTGTATGATAATATTGAATCGTCAGTGGTTGTCCACAAACAATAGCACTATTACTCTGCACACTACTACTTTGATATGCAGTATAAACTATTGTACAATCACAACAAGAGTTTTGAGCTGATGATGCATCATAACAAAATTCTTGACAACTTGTTAATCTATAGTCATATATTAAATATAAATATTGATTACCAATTGGTAAAGCTAAGTTTGTTAAAGTGGCTTGATACAAACCTTCTGATGGACTTATTACTTGACCGTTAGCAATAGTTGTTGCAGCTGCTAATAATCCAGTTATCCCTGCATCAGTATTGGCATACAAAGTATTACTTGTTAAATATTTGAAATTATCATTTGGAAAAGTCCAATCATAATTATCAAAACCAATTTTATTTGATCTAATAATTACATCTGCTCCACTATAAGGAAATACTCCTAATGACCTAATACCAACTTGTGCGTCGTAAGTAGAAGCAATAACACCATTAGAATCAAAAGTAGCTAAATCAGAATCAATTGGACTAATAGTTGTTCCATCTTCCCATTTATATTCTACGTGAATAAATTTACTAGAATCAATTGGAGAATTTAAAACTACTTTTACTACAGTTATTTCTACTTCAGTTGGACACTTAGCTGTTAATTGAAAATCAGTTTTCTCAGGACCTGCTGTTATTGTTACTACAGCGGTAGTAGGTGTGTTTAATGTTTTGTCAAAACTAAAAGTACCTGTACCATTTACAAATGCACTTGTAGTAGTAACACCATTCCATAATATAGATATTTTTATTGCTCCACCAGCTGAGCTATTTGAAACATAGTAATCAAAATCACATGGACCTATTACTAAACCATAATCTATCGTGCTAACAACGCTTGTTCCTGTAATCATTCCATCTCTTTGATAGCTGTATCCACAGGCAGAAATAACTGGAGGAATAGGTATAAATATACAATTCATTCCCAATACATATTCATTCATATATGGGTCATAACCACCTAATTTTTGCGTTTGTATTGATTCATAAAATTGATCTCTAAAATATGAACGCATACCATTTGCAGATATAGTTTCTAAAGAATCATTTCCTGGAGCAGTACCTGTTAGTTTTAAAACAGCACCTCTTTTTACATCTGTAAAATACATGTCATATCCCCAAGAAACAAAACTTTCAGGATTATAACTAATACCAAACTCTTCAATACGAGCAATTTGAGTTCCTAATATTTGAGGAACTGAAGCAATAACTCCACCACCTGTACTATCACTAATTAAATTCTTACTTGCTAAAACATAAGTTATTCTGTCTTCTTGAAGAACTAATATATCTGTGGTACGAGGATGCATTTTTTGGATTGGTCCAAAAGAAGTTTCACAATTTTTAAAGTTTGCTAATCCTAAATTAAATTCATTAAGATTATTAACCCCACTGTTACTACTAAAAACACCACTATATGTGATACCTGCAAATCTATCAGCTTCTTTAAAGTCTTGATTAGATACAGCTAAAACTCTTTGACCTAAAGCCATAGCCCTACCTGCTAACTGATCTTTAATTTTAAAACTTTCAACACCATTACCAAATGTAAAACAATCTTGAAAATTTAAATTAACAACTGCATCTTGTACAGCAGTTTGATTTTGATCTCCTAAATCAGTATTAGATCCAGATATATGGAAACCTTGCGGTTGCGTTATTGGATACGATTCGGATGCATCAAAATATAATTCAGCATTTGCATCTAATGGTTCAGTTTCAAAAACAATTAATGTATTTGCTCTAACTACAATTAATTCTACTGTTAAATCTGCTGTTCTTCTTGATTGAGGAAAGGGTCTGAAACAACCATGCATTCCTGATGATACACCTAAAAATAAAGGGTCATTTATAGTTTGAGTAGCAGCTTGTATCCATTGAAAACCTACTTCGAAATCATCACAACTTACATTACTTGCAACATTTTTAGTTTTTAATATATCTGTTTGAGGTGTATAAGATCCTGGAGCTGCAAGGGTTTCATAATAAACTACATTTGTTTCATCATCAACATCTCCTGGGGAAGCAATAACTGGATTAATATTATCTCCAAGCCACCACCTTCTCATATCAGTATAATCTTTTGTAGAAGTAAATGTTTGATCCCATTCCCAAAGAATTTGTTGACAGTTGTTTCCATTAAAAGTATCATTTCTAAAAGCTGTTACTTTTATTTGAATTTTTGAACCACCAGGTACTGTGTAATTTTCTTGTTGTAATCCTGCTCCTAAAGATAAATCTTGTGTAAAACAAGGATAACCTATTTTCCTATTAACAGTACATCCATAAACAGATGATTTAACTTTTATGTTTCCATATTCAATAAGTGAATCATCACTAATAACTACATTAAAATTTTGATTTTTAATTTGCATGTATAAACCTGCTAATTGAGATGTCTCTAATTCACTTGCATCTTTTAAAAAATCTCTTGCCTCTGCGGTTATATCTAAAATTTCTACTTCTTCAAATCGTGTTAAAGGCCCATCAACATCTGCTTTTACAGTTAATGTTTCACCAGTTTGAACTTTATTAGAATTATCTCCTTCTAACTTAAAGAAAATCATGTTGTCACTTGGTCTTATATAATAAAAATTTGAAAATATAGTATCATAAGGGCCTAAACTTGGTTTAACCACAAACTTATATCTGTCTGCCCAATAAGGAGCAAAAGAATTAACTTGAACTTGAATAGAATTTGATGTTTCACTATCTCCTGGATCAACGTAAACAGTATTTAATTCAGAAACTAAAACTGTAGAAGACCTTCCGTAGTCATCACTATATACAATACCTGTTTCAAAATCACGATTACTATGCAAACTACCAGTATTGGTGTCAGATGTAAATCCAGCACTTACGCTAACAAATCTAAAATATTCATATATGTCAGTTGTTACAGGAGAAGCAGGAATTGTGTTATCAATAAATTGATATTGCATTGCTAAGGTTTGTAAACTAAAAGTATTTAAACCAGGTGTAACACCACTTATTGCAAATCCTTGTTGTTGAGTTGCATCCGTAACACTACTATTAATTTTATCAAAATCATAACTTATAGCTGGTTTACTTAATTGATTATTAAAAAAATCAGTTAATGAAGTACCAGAATCTGATGTTGAAATAGGATTGAAATTTACATTTAATACTGTACCAATTGCATTTTCAAATAATGCACTACTTAAGAAATCATAAGTACTTGAGTAATCTTGATCTATAGTTATATTTAAATTTAAATCAAAAGGTGCATTTTTAAATTCATTATTTGCAACAGCTGGAGGATTAGTTGCTTGTCCTGTGCCAATTTGTAATGCTTGATGCTCAAAAGCAAAGTTAAAACTTAATAATGCATTCTTTTTTAATTTACCAACAGTAGCTGATAAATCCATTGTTATCTTACTACTTAAATAAGTAAGAGAAGCATTTGGATTAATTGTATAAGCAGTACCTTGAGATAAAATACCTAATGGTAATTCAGAAATTAATATTGTAGTATTTATTAAACTTGTATTATAATTAAGAGCTATTTTTGGTCCAATTGCAGAACCAGAAGTAAAATTATATCCATCAACATAATTACCATACATTAATCGATTTCCTTGAATTGTTTGAGCTTTTGCTATATGTGGTACATTATCATATTGACGCAATAATTCGTCACCTCCTAAAACAGTATATATTTTACTATTAGTAAAAGTATACGATTTTTCAGTATTATCTGCCCATCCAAAATCTGATTTCTTAAATCTTTCAATTACATTAATGTTATTATTAGCTGTGTCTTTAAATAATAAATCTACTTCTAAAACTCTTGAACTACCAGTTGAAAAATTAATAACAGCTCCGTTGTATAAATTAACCATTCCAGCATTGTTATAGTTTTTAGTATCAAACTGAAACGCTTTAGGATTAAAAGCTGGTAAACTAAATAATGAAGTTGCACTATATTGACCATCTGTATATCTGTATCTATAAGCAAAACACAAAAATCTTGTTTCCATATAATTTTCACCACCTGGCAATGTAAGTAATTGTATTTTAGGTGATGGTAAAGGAATGTTATTTCCTACAATATTTTCAAATCCTGGAGGTTTAACAATAACACTTATATCTTCTTCAATAATACCATCAACATTATTTTCTGGTACATCATAATTTCTTTCTATATTTATTGTACGTGGTGGATTTATATCATCTGTAAAGAATAATAAATTTTCAATTAAATCTACACCAGTTATTAAATATTGTGGATTAAAGTTTAAAACAGTTTCTGATATAACATGATAATTAATTACTTCTGTTGTAGTGTTGTATGATACAATCAAATCAAGTTTACCTGAATTTGAATTACTATTGTCTGGGTCATTTACAAACCAAAAAATTGTTTCTCGTACTCCATCTTCATACGCACCTATACAACGAGATTGATTACTTATTGGAAAACCTTTATATCTTAGAGTAGTTAACTGAGTGTTACCTTTTGCGTTTTCTACCGCCCCTATTTCAGTAGTCTCTGTTGAACCTAATCGAACATTTAATGCGTCAACGTATTCACCAGGTGGAAGAAGTCTTTCATCCACTGATTTATTCATTCTACCTGCAATAAAATTTGTTGTAACTATCGACATATTATTTTATCAATTTATTCTGACCTCTCATATTCATCAAGAGTCTGCCAGGGTGTATGTTGCTTAATCTAATTTTTGCATTTCGTAATAAAGACGATTTATCTTTTCGTGATCTATTAACTACGTATTCTTGCACCCCTAATCTACCATTTAAAATAGAGTATCTAATGTATGCGTAAATATATTCTTCAAATAATTTATTTAATTGAATATTTGCATCTACACCAGCTTCCATACCATCTGAAACATATTCTAAAACAACAGACGCTGCATTTGAAATATTGCTAAAATTAATAACTCCAGATTGTTTATCAATTGTAAATGTAGGATTCGAGTTTGCTGTTTCAGTATTTAAACCAAAACGTGCGCCAACAGGATAATCAAAATACCAATTACCATCTGAAAGAAATCCTTCTGATCCGTTATACTCACTGTTTGAGTTTAGATAAATACTTCTTGCTCCTCCTCTTATTGTTGCTAAATCAAGTTCAGAATCTTGAGGTCTTAAAATATTTCCATTTTCATCAAACAAAACATTTGAATTATTATCTTGTAAATAAGCTGATGCCCAATTTGTTTGAATATTTTCAGATAAAGGATATAACATACCCCCTTTAAACTGAGAGATACGAACCCAATTTACATAATCTTGAGGTAATACAAATCTAAGTTGCTGAGTAATATCTAATTGAAGAATTTTTATTTCCTTCATAGCATCATAATTTAATTCTTGAATCCCTCGTTTTGCGTGAAATAGAATTTGATACCTTTCTATATTATTTATTAATTCATGATTCCCTTGATACATTAACATAAAATTGTTAACTATATCAGCTAAAGAAACATATTGATATGAACCCCAATTTGCATCAGTTGGATTTGTTCCTGAATTTGCGTAATATGCGTAATCGTTTATATATGCCATAATCTATCCTTGTTGTTGTTGTTCTTCTTGCAGTTCTGTTTTACCAAATTGATAAACATCTGCTTCCCTAATTTCTACCCCTACATACTGTAATATTTTTGCTATTAAAGCAGGCTCATCTGATAGTGGTAATTCAAAATCTTGATAGTCAGCATTTGTTGCATTAAATAAAGGCTCTCCACCTTGCAACTCGATGTAAGTCCAGTTTGGAGGTAAAGGGTATCGTATATACTGAGCATATATTGTCCCTGGTGTTATTAAAGTTTTTGGATATACATTTATAATATTACCAGCAATACCTACCGTAGCGTTGCCTAAAACATAAGCAGGATAACCTATAGATGGTGCTGTAAGAGGTGATGAGTTTAAATAAAATATTTTATTTTGATTAACACGTTCAACCTCT
>TARA_R100000935_G_scaffold11174_3_pt1 | contig 10756 bp, 15 predicted proteins | sample TARA_R100000935 | Tara Oceans TARA_R100000935 (sample SAMEA2621502) | marine metagenome | biome: marine biome (ENVO:00000447); feature: surface water layer (ENVO:00002042); material: "saline water (ENVO:00002010), including plankton (ENVO:xxxxxxxx)" | depth 5 m | reverse complement strand
CGGCGCAAGGCCCGCCGCGCGGGCCGGCGCCAGCGTCTTTGGCCGGGCTGCGGGCCTGCTTCACATTGCCCCGACTGTGCTTTCCCTGTAATCGGCGCCCGTTCCCGATCATCTTGCGCCTCGGAAGAGAAACCTGCCCGCCATGACCGAGCTTTACGACGTCGCCGCCATCGGCAACGCCATCGTCGATGTGATCGCCCCGGCGGATGAGGCCTTCCTGACGTCTGAGGGTCTGTCCAAGGGCGCGATGATGCTGATCGACGAGGCCCGGGGCGTGGACCTCTACAGCCGCATGGCGCCGGGCGTCGAAACCTCCGGCGGCTCGGCCGGCAACACCGTGGCCGGCGTGGCCAGCTTCGGCGGCCGCGCGGCCTATCTGGGCAAGGTGGCCAAGGACCAGCTGGGCGATGTCTTCGCCCACGACCTGCGCGCCCAGGGCGTGCGGTTCGATGTGGCGCCGCTGGGCGCCGGTCCGGCCACGGCCCGCTGCCTGATCAATGTGACGCCCGACGGCCAGCGCACCATGTGCACCTATCTGGGCGCCTCCACCGAACTCACCGCCGACGACGTCGACCCGGCGATCATCGAGGCGGCCAGGATCGTCTATCTGGAAGGCTATCTGTTCGACCCCTTCGAGGCCCGCCGCGCCTTCGCCAAGGCCGCAGGCCTGGCCCGGGCCAATGGCCGCCAGATCGCCATCACCCTGTCGGACGCCTTTGTCGTGGAGCGCCATCGCGGGGCCCTGATGGAATTCATCGAAACCCAGGTGGACATCGTCTTCGCCAATGAGGCCGAGGTCTGCGCCCTGTTTGAGACCCCCGACTTCGACGCCGCGGTGAACGCCCTGGCCAGCCGCACGGCCATCGCCGCGGTGACCCGCAGCGAGCAGGGCTCGGTCATCGCCGCCGGCGAGGCCCGCCACGAGATCTGGGCCGCAGCCGTGGACAAGGTGGTCGACACCACCGGGGCCGGCGACCAGTACGCCGCGGGCTTCCTATATGGACTGGCGAACGATCGCTCGCTTCCGGTCTGCGGCCAGCTCGGCTCGCTGGCGGCGGCGGAGGTGATCTCCCACTACGGGCCCCGGCCGCAGGTCTCGCTGAAGGCCCTGGCCGCTTCGAGAGGACTTTGAAGACCATGGCGCGCACGGCCGAGGTGGTTCGCAACACGAAGGAAACCCAGATCACGATCAGCGTCGATCTGGACGGGACCGGCGTGTCCGACGTGGAGACCGGCGTCGGCTTCTTCGACCACATGCTCGACGCCTTCGCCCGCCATGGCGGCATCGACCTGAAGGTCCGCACCAAGGGCGACCTGCACATCGACGCCCACCACACGGTGGAGGACACCGGCATCGTGCTCGGTCAGGCCATCCACAAGGCGCTGGACGGGTTCAAGGGCATCCGCCGGTTCGGCCATGCCTATATCCCCATGGACGAGACCCTGACGCGCTGCGCCATCGACCTGTCCAACCGGCCCTATCTGATCTGGAAGACCGCCTTCCGGACGCCGAAGATCGGCGAGATGGACACCGAGCTGTTCAAGGAGTTCCACCACGCCTTCGCCATGAATTGCGGCGCCTGCGTGCACCTGGAGACCCTGTACGGGGACAACAGCCACCATATCGCCGAGAGCGGGTTCAAGGCCTTGGCCCGCGCCCTGCGCACGGCCATTGAGATCGACCCCAAGACGGGCGGCCAGGCCCCCTCCACAAAGGGCGTGCTCTAGGCGCGCCCAAGGGTCTAAGGAACCGCTATGCAGACCGTCGCCCTGATCGACTACGGGTCGGGCAATCTCCGTTCGGCGCAGAACGCCCTTGAGAAAGCCGCCGGCTCCGCTTCCGGCGGTGCGGAGATTCGCGTGACCGCCGACCCTGAGACGGTGGTCGCCGCCGATCGCATCGTCCTGCCCGGCGTGGGCGCCTTCGCGGCCTGTCGCGAAGCGCTGATGGCCCGGCCAGGTCTGGTCGAGGCGATCACCGAGGCGGTGCAGACCCGCGGCGTCCCCTTCCTGGGGGTCTGCGTCGGCATGCAGCTGCTGGCCAGCCGCGGCCTGGAGTTCGGCGAAGCCCCGGGCCTCGACTGGATCCCGGGCGAGGTCCGTCGCCTGACCCCGGCCAGCCCCGCCTGCAAGGTGCCGCACATGGGCTGGAACAGCCTGGACGACATCAGCCCCGCGGGCGCAGACCTCGGCCTGGCTTCCGACGGGGCCATGTATTTCACCCACTCCTTCGCCTTCCACGCGGCCGATGCGGCCGATGTGGCCGCCTTCACCGATCACGGGGGCCGGTTCGCCGCCGCCGTGGCCAGGGGCAATGTGGCGGGGGTTCAATTCCACCCGGAGAAGTCGCAGTCTGCCGGGCTTTCTCTCCTCGCGCGCTTTCTGGAGTGGCGACCTTGATCCTCTATCCGGCCATCGACCTGAAGGACGGCCAGTGCGTGCGCGTGCTGCACGGCGTCCTCGACACCGCCACGGTGTTCAACACCTCGCCCGCCGACCAGGCCAAGCAGTGGGCCAATGCCGGCTTCCCCTGGATCCATGTGGTGGACCTGAACGGGGCGGTGGAAGGCAAGGCGGTCAACGCCTTGGCCGTGGAGGCCATTCTCTCGGCCGTCTCCGTCCCCGTGCAGCTGGGCGGCGGCATCCGCAGCCTGGCCGATATCGAGGGCTGGATCGAGGCCGGCGTCAGCCGGGTGATCCTGGGCACGCTGGCCGTGCGCGAACCGCAGGTTGTGGTGGAAGCCGCCCGCCTGTGGCCCGAACAGATCGCCGTCAGCGTCGATGTCCGCGGCGGCAAGGTGGCCGTCCAGGGCTGGACCGAGGATTCCGACCTTGACGCCGTCACCGTGGCCAAACGGTTCGAGGACGCCGGCGTCAGCGCCCTGATCATCACCGACATCGAGCGTGACGGCGCCCTCACCGGCTTCAACGTCGACGTGTTCGGGGCCATGGCCGATGCGGTGGACATCCCCGTCATCGCCGCGGGCGGCCTGGCCAGCGTCGAGGACATCCACAAGCTTCGCGCTCGCAAGGGCCGCCCGATCGCCGGCGCGGTCCTGGGCCGGGCCCTCTATACCGGCGCCATCAAGGCGCCCGAAGCCATCAAGGCTGCGGCCTGATGCTGAACCTGCGCGTCATCCCCTGCCTGGACGTCAAGGACGGCCGTGTGGTCAAGGGCGTGCAGTTCCTCTCCCTGCGCGACGCCGGCGATCCGGTGGAGCAGGCCAGCGCCTATGACGCGGCCGGCGCCGACGAGCTGATGTTCCTGGACATCACCGCCAGCCACGAGGGCCGCGGCGCCATCCTCGATGTCATCGCCCGCACGGCGGACGTCTGCTTCATGCCGCTCAGCGTCGGCGGCGGCATCCGCGCGGTGGACGACGCGCGCCGCCTGTTGCTGGCCGGCGCCGACAAGATTTCGGTGAACACCGCGGCTGTGGAAAACCCCGACCTGATCAGCGCCTGCGCCGACGCTTTCGGCTCCCAGGCCGTGGTCTGCGCCATCGACGCCAAGCGCGCCGAGGACGGCGACTGGCGGGTCTTCATCTATGGCGGGCGCAAGGACACCGGCCTGAATGTGGTCGACTATGCCCGCCTGGCCGTGGAGAAGGGGGCCGGCGAGATCCTGCTGACCTCCATGGACCGGGACGGCGCCAAGACCGGTTACGATATCGAACTGCTGCGGGCCGTGACGTCCGCCGTCAGTGTGCCGGTGATCGCCTCTGGGGGCGCCGGTTCAGCCGCCCACATGGTCGAGGCCGCCACCCAGGGCGGCGCCGACGCGGTGCTGGCCGCCTCTATCTTCCACTTCGGCGAGGTTTCCATCGGCGAGGTCAAGCAGGCCATGGCGGCCGCCGGCCTGCCTGCCCGCCTGACCGGGGCCGAGATGCGCCGCGACGCCGCCGAGGCCTTCTCATGAGCCGTCTGGCCGAGGTCCTTGCGCGCCTGTCGGCTGTGATCGAGAGCCGCAAGGGCGGCGATGCGGCCGCCTCCTACACCGCCCGCCTGCTCAGCGACCCGTCCCTGGCCGCCAAGAAGCTGGGCGAAGAGGCGATCGAGACGGTGATCGCCGCCGTTCAGGCCGACAAGGACGCCCTGGCCGCCGAGAGCGCCGACCTGCTCTATCACTGGCTGGTGGTCCTGGCCGCTGCGGGCGTGTCCCTGGACGAGGTCGCCGCCAGGCTCGAAGCCCGCGAGGGCGTGTCCGGCCATGCCGAGAAGGCCGGCCGCAGCGGCTAGAGCGCGTTCCGTAAGGTGGGAACCGGTTATCGGCGTAAAACGCGCTCAAGTCTTTTAGTTAGAGCCTGATTCAACGATCAGACGGTTCCGCCTGATCGCATCAGGCTCTAGGACTTGGGCGGTGGAGGCTTGTTATCCAGCAGCAGCTGGCCCTGCTTCTGCACCTTGCCGCGAATCTTGCCGGCCATCATGGCCAGCACATTGGGCAGGTTGATCTCCATCCGCACCGCATCGGCCAGCACGTCCAGATGGCCGCTGATGGTCTGGCCCAGCACCGTGGCGGAAAAGCCCATCCGGTCGCCGCTCCACTGGCGGGTGAGCTTGGCGCTCTCGCCGAACTGGCTGACAATCTTGTCGAACCCGTCCTCCAGCCGCCGGCGCGCCTCAGCCGCGCCGAGACTGTGGGGAATGTCGATGGTGACGGGTTTCATCGGCGACCTCGCTGCGTTCAGGTCAGTCTAACGCGAAAACCCGCGACAGGCTCATCCCCGGGCCTTGCGCTTCAGCGCCACATAGAGGGCGCCGCCGCCGCCATGGCGACGATGGGCTTCCGAAACGCCGGCCACGATGGACCGCAGGTGAGGGGCGGCCAGCCATTCCGGGGCGGCCCGGCGCAGCGTGCCGTCGCCGGTCCCGCGGGAACCCTTGCCGGTGATCACCAGCACGGCTCGGTGCCCCTCGTGCCAGGCCTGCAGGAGGAAGCCGTCCAGCCGCGCCCGGGCCGCGTCATAGGTCAGCCCGTGCAGGTCCAGCCGCGCGGCGATGGGATCGCGCTCACGCACGATGCGGTGATGGCGGTTGGGCTCGATGAGTTCGGGCCCAGGCCACGGGGCCTGCGAGGGCGGCCGCGGCGCAGGTCCGGGCCCCGGCGGGGCGGTCTTGGGCGGTTGTTTGCCCGGCGGGGCCTTGCCCTTGGGCGCAAGGGCCGTCGCTGGCGGCGGCGCCTCGACCGGATCAGCCGGGGCCGCCGGCGTATGGCGTCCGGGCAGGGGATGGAGCGTGGCCGCCACGACCGACCAGAGCCTGTGCTCCTCAGGTCGAAGCGGCCGTTTCATGGGGTTGGGTCGGGTCCGACCCTGGGCGCCAGGCGCACCATCTTCAAGGTGTGACGCACCCGGCCGGCCTCGACGCCGGCCTCGGGTCCTGAACCCAGATAGAGGTCGGCGCGGACCTCGCCCTTGATCGCCCCGCCGGTGTCCAGGGCCACAGCCAGGCGACGATAGACGGGGAAGGCGCCGCTGAGGATGGGGGCGGTGGCGTCGATCCAGAACAGTTCGCCGACCCGGTGCTGGGAGAGATCCACGGCGATGGCGTGGTCCGGGGGCAGGGGCACGCCCGCCGCGCCCAGGGGATGGAGACCGTCGTCAGCCTCCAGGCGGAACCACACATAGCGCCGGTTCAGGCGCATGATGGCGTCGGCCGCTGGCCCCCTGTGGGCGGCGAGCCAGGCGCGGATCGCCTCGCCCGAGGTGTTGTCCGCCGCCAGTAGCCCGCGGTCGCGCATGGGATTGGCGATGCCCGAGAAGGGCAGGTCGTTGTGGGCGGCGAACAGCACCTTGACCCGGGCCCCGTCGGCGAAGGTCAGGACGCCGGAGCCCTGAATCTGCAGGAAGAACAGCTCCTCCGGCCGCATCCAGGCCAGCACCTGATCGGGCGTGGTCGCTTCGATGGCGGCCCGGTCGGCGCGGCCCGACAGCGCGGCGTGGTTGGCGGGCTTGGCGCGGACTGGGGCGCTGTACTCCGCGTCCGGCGCGATCCGGGCGGTGTATTCCGGCGCATAATAGGCGGTCAGAATCCCTTGGCCGGGGAGCGGCTCCAGGCGAAAATTGGCTTCGAAAAAGGCGCGGGCCGCATCATCGTCCAGACGCGGCTGAGCCCGGGCGCGGCGGCAGATTTCGACCTCGGCCGGCGCCTTGGCTACGCCGCAGGTGGCCTGATAGGCCGCGAAGGCCTCGGCGTGGTCGGCCTGCGCCCAACCGGTCAGGGCGCTGAAAGCGATCGGCGCCGGCGCCGGCCCGTCAGCGGGCGGCGCGTCCGGCGACGGCGCCGGGGTAGGGGGAGTCGGAGCCTCATCGGGCGCCCGCGCAGTGGCGCAGGCGCTCAGGAGGAGGGCGCCGCCGATGACGCCGACCAGACGCAACCGCACAGACCTAAGCCTCCGCGGCGTCGACGTGAACCAGGGTCCAGTTGGGGTCGCGGCTCTTGAGATTGCGCTCGAAGGTCCAGAGCTCGGCGGTGCGGCGGTCGTCCACCGCCTCTCCGCGTTCGTCCTTGGTGCGGCCGCGCAGTTCGGCCAGGAAGCGCACGGTGACGCGGGCGGCGTCGCCCTCGACCTCGGCCTTTTCCATGTCGGCCCTCGGCGGATGCAGGAATTCCACCGTCTCGGTGCGGCCCTCGGCCTCGCGGGCGGAAATGGCCGATTCAAAGGCCGAATAGACCTCATCCGAAAGCAGATTGCGCAGGGTCTCGCGCTCGCCGGCGGCAAACGCGTTGACGATCATCTGATAGGCCGACTTGGCGCCGTGCAGGAAGTGGCTGAGATCGAAGTTCGGATCGCGGGCCCGGACCGCGGCCAGACCGGACAGGGCGACGCCTTCAGCCTCCTCGGAGGCTTCAAGGACACGCTCCACCGGGCGCACCGGGCTCGGCTGACCCTCGGCCGCCGGCTTGTCCTCCGGCTGCCGTCCGACCCGCCGTCCCAGCACTGAATAGAGCTGGTAGAGGACAATGGCCGCCAGGGCGGCGAAGATGATCAGCTCCAGTAGGGGCAAACGGGTCTCTCGTGGGCTTCTGTGGGCGAGCGGGCCAGAAACGCGGCCCTCATGGTCTATATAGTCGCTCAAAACGCCGGCGTCAGGACCGACGTTGCATCACGCAGGGTCGCATGTTAGCAGCCCGCGCCAGGAAAGGGCGGGTTTTCCCGCCACAATGGGGTCGGCTCTGACGCCGGCCTGGCCTCCCAGAACGGACAGACGTGCATGACCGACACCGACGCCGCCGCCCCCGGCGGCCAGCCGAATGGCGCTGAGGCCTTTGTTCCGGGTGTTCGCATCCTGGCCCAGTTCATCCGTGACCTGTCCTTCGAAAACCCGCGTGCGCCTGACGCCCTGCGCGGAACCGGCGCCCAGCCGCAGATCGATCTCGGCGTCGAAATGAACGCCCGCGGCCGTGATGACGGCCTGTTCGAGGTGGACCTGAAGCTGTCGGCGCGGGCCTCGCGCGAAGACGGGCCGGTCTTCCATGTGGAGCTTCTCTATGGCGGCGTCTTCGGGATCAACGGCGTCGCGCCGGAGGATCTGGAGCAGGTGCTGCTGGTGGATTGCCCGCGCTTCCTGTTCCCCTTCGCCCGTCGGGTGATCGCCGACGTGACCTCGGACGGCGGCTTCCCGCCCTTCCTGCTCGATCCCATCGACTTCGCCGGGGTCTATGCGGCCCGCAAGGCCCAGGGCGACCTGTCGCAGATGGACGAGATCGGCAACGCCTGATCTGAAGCGCGGCCCGACGGGCCGTGTTCAACCGCGCCTGACGACCAGCCCCAATCCTCCGTCATGGTCGGACTTGATCCGACCATCCATGAACACCGTCTAGCGGTTGTGTGCATGGGCCCTCGGGTCGAGCCCGAGGGCGACGACGTGGGGGCGTGGCGACAAGCTCAGAGCCCGTGTTTTTTCCAGAGCAGGTCGGACTTGACCACGTCGCGGACAAAGGCCGCGTGGCGTTCGCGCTCGAGGTCGCTGGCCACCACGGTCAGCGGCCGGGGCCTGGCCCCATAGCTCGCCTGCCGCGCGGCGCCCACGGCCTGGGCGACCATGGCCGGGGCCAGCTCCAGGCGCCGTTCGCGGCCGCCCTTGAGCTCCAGATAGACATCGGCCAGCAGACGGGCGTCGATCAGCGCCCCGTGCTTTTCCCGGTCGGTGAGCGAGATCTTGAAGCGGCGGCACAGGGCGTCGAGGGAATTGGCCATGCCCGGAAAGCGGGCCCGGGCCAGCACCAGGGTGTCGACCCAGCGATGCTCGATGATCTCGATCCGGCCACAGAGGCCCAGCTCGAAATTGATGAAGGTCCGGTCGAAGGCGGCGTTGTGGGCGACGATCGGGGCGTCGCCGACGAAGTCGAGGAAGGCGTCGACCACCTCGGGCGCCTCGAACCTGGGCTTGCCCCGCAGGAAGTCGGCCGACAGGCCGTGCACCTTCTCGGCCTCGGGCGGCATGTCCCGCAGGGGGTCGATATAGCAGTGGAAGGTGCGGCCCGTCGGAATGAAGTCTTCGATTTCCAGGCAGGCCAGCTCCACCAGGCGATGGCCCTCGCGGGGTTCAAAGCCGGTGGTTTCGGTGTCGAGAACGATTTCGCGGGCCATGGCCGCTTCAATGACCCGCTTTGGTTTCGGCTTCAACCGGGCCAGGCGCCGCGGCCGCGGCGGCCCTGGCGCGCAGGGCGTTCACAATTTCCGTGACCTGGACGCGGGCGTGGTCCAGCCCCTGGCCGGTGTCGACCACATAGTGGGCCCGGGCGCGTTTCTCGGCGTCGGCCATCTGCTGGGCGAGGATGGCGTCGAAACGTTCCGGCGTCATGCCGGGCCTCGCCAGCACCCGCTCGCGCTGCATGTCGGCCGGGGCGCTCACCACCACGACGGCGTCCATCCGCGCGTCGCCGCCGGTCTCATAGAGCAAGGGAATGTCGAGGATCACCATGTCGGCGCCCTTGGCCTGCGCCTGCGCGAAAAAGCTCTGGCGGTCGATCCCCACCAGGGGGTGGACGATGGCGTTCAGGCGTTTCAGCGCCTCCGGATCGCCGAGCACCCGCTGGCGCAGCAGCTCGCGATCCACCGCCCCGCCCTGGACCACGCCTGGAAAGGCCTCGCCCACCGGGCCCACGGCGGCCCCGCCCACATCATAGAGGTCGTGTACGGCGGCGTCGGCGTCATAGACCGGCGCCCCGTGTTCGCGGAACATGGCCGCCGTGGTGGACTTGCCCATGCCGATGGAGCCGGTCAGACCAATGATCAGCATCGTCTCCAGATCCTTTCGTTCAGGCCCAGACTTTTCAGCGCCAGGGCGCGGACATCCACGCCCGCTGGCGGCGCGACCCCGAAGAAGGCGGTGAAGGAGGGGACGGCTTGGCCGATCAGCATGGCCAGGCCATCGACGGTGCGCCGACCCTCGGCTTGCGCCTTAGCCAGGAAGGGCGTGATCAGCGGCTTATAGACCATGTCCATGACCACGCAGCCGGCGGGCGTGGCGGCCAGCGGCACGTCGAGCTCGCCCTGACCCGACGGGCCCGCCGAGGTGGCGTTGATCACCGCGCCGGCGCCGGCGAAGGCGTGAGCGGCCTGATCGAGGCCCAGGGCGCGCACGCCTCGGCCCAGACGCTCGGCGATGGCTTCGGCCCGGGCCAGAGTTCGGTTCAGGATGAGAACCTCGGGCGCGCCGGCCGCGACGAAGGCGGCGGCCGCGCCCCGGGCCGCGCCGCCGGCCCCCAGGATCACCACCGGGGCGGCGGCCGGATCAAAGCCCGGCGCCTGGCGGGCGAAGGCGCTCAGCAGGCCCGTCCCGTCAGTATTGTCGGCGATGATCTCGCCATCAGCCGCAAACAGCAGCAGGTTCGCCGCCCCCGCCGCCTGGGCGGCTGGGGTCGGCGCATCGGCCAGGGCCAAGGCCTGTTCCTTGAACGGCAGGGTCACGTTCAGTCCGGCGATGACGCCGCCGCGGAGACCCTGGACGAAGGGCGCGAACCCGGCCTCCGGTGGGCTGAACGGGGCATAGACGGCATCGAGGCCCAGGGCCTCGATCCAGGCGTTGTGGATCAGCGGGCTCAGGGAATGGCGCACCGGCGCGCCGACCACGCCGGCGACCTTGGCCCCCCCGGTGAGCGACGCGCTCATGGGACCAGCGCCCCGCGCTGGCGCAGCTGATCGAGAAGGCCGAGCAAGGGCAGGCCCAGTATGGCGAAGTAGTCCCCCTCGATCTGGGCGAACAGCTGGGCGCCGGGGCCCTCCAGGCGATAGCAGCCCACCGAACCCAGCAGGGCCTCGCCTTCCTGGTCGAGATAGGCGTCCAGGAAGGGCTCGGAGAAGTCGCGCATGGTCAGGGTGGCGCAGGCGGTCTCCGACCAGAGCACCTCGCCGTCCTTCGCCAGGGTGACCGCCGAGTGCAGATGATGCGGCTGGCCGCGCAGGGCCAGCAGGCGGGCGCGGGCCTCCTCCAGGCTGGCGGCCTTGTCATAGAGGGCGCCGTCGAACTCCAGGGTCTGGTCGGCGCCGATGACCAGGCCGGGCTGAAGGTCCGACACGGTCACGGCCTTGATGTCGGCCAGGGCCTGGGCCACCGCCCTGGGACTGCCGCCCTCGGCCTGGATGCGGACCTTCACCAGATCCTCGTCGACGCCGGAGACGATCTTGTCGAAGGCCACGCCGGCGCCGGCCAGAAGCTGGCTGCGGGCCGCACTCTGGGAGGCGAGAATGATGCGGGTCATCCCAGTATGTCCACCTGGCGGCCGGAGGTGAGCAGGTTCATCACCG
>TARA_R100000935_G_scaffold22782_1_pt1 | contig 10790 bp, 14 predicted proteins | sample TARA_R100000935 | Tara Oceans TARA_R100000935 (sample SAMEA2621502) | marine metagenome | biome: marine biome (ENVO:00000447); feature: surface water layer (ENVO:00002042); material: "saline water (ENVO:00002010), including plankton (ENVO:xxxxxxxx)" | depth 5 m | reverse complement strand
CCGAATGCGTCCTCAATGAAACGCAAAGTAGTTTGCCTTGTCGATGGTCAGAGAAAAGTCTTCATCATCAAGGTCTTGTGCGGCAACCGTGGTTCCACGCTCATATGCCTTGACAGTGATTTCAGGCTCTTTAATGATCTTTACGGTCGCACCTTGTGTCAGTTCGCCGTAGTAATCATTGTTGCTGATGTCACCGATTACTGTTGCCTTACGAAAGGCGTTTTGGGTCTTTTTCGAGTAAATCCATATTTTCAACAGATGTCGCTAAATATCTGCCCGTTCTCTTATGAACTGCTATGCGTTGTTCCGCATAGAGAAGACCATATCATCACCCTAGAAATCTAGGGGCTAGGCGCTTCGGATCGCTTGATCCTACTCTCTTTCGAGATGGTCGTTGAACCTTCCCCGGTTATGGGGCTTGGCTGCTGATTACCCTTGCCATGACGCAGTAGGGCTTCCCAGACAATTCACCTAGTTTTCAACTGAGATTACTCCCAGAGGCGTCATTTATGTTAAACGCTCGAAAAATTACCGTTTGGCAGGTTTCCGTGACCTGCTGCTGATTGAAATGCCATTATAGGTCTCCTTTGAAATGGCAGGGCAAAAGCCCAAGCAAATCGGAAGAGGACAATACAGTGGCAGTACTAACTGAGAGTTGTGTGAATTCTTAATCACAGGTCACAGATGCACTGGTGGACTTTACGTCTTATTCTTCTGAATAGAACAAACTCAGAGGTAGGCTAGAAGCGGCTCTGATTTGTTTGGAGAGAACTAGGTTCTCAGAAGATAAGTCTAAAACAGACGTATCTTTAAAGAACTGTCATGAAGACGCTATTAACTTTAACGCCTCCATAACATTTAGTATAACACTTAGCTAAACACTTTGCAAGCTACCTTGCACCGCCGCTGACATCATAATTGAACTTACCGGATCGCATGGCTTCCATGATCGCATCTTCATGCTTTTCAAAGTCTCGAACCGACATGGATTCAACCTGGCTTTCAGTGAAGGACATATTCTGGTTTGCAGGAGCGTTGGAGCGTGATGTCTTGCCCACGGCTTGTGCCGCTGAACGCTTATCCGGGGATTTGCGTTTGCCGGTATCTGCTTTGTACAGATCTATGGCTCTGGCTGCGTCCCTGGCATTAGTGTTGTTCTTATACAAAGCGTCTTGAATGCTTTGCGGCTGTTCACCAACCCACTCATGAAAACTGGCGTCTTGCCGAATGTCATTGAAGTCGGGATGCGTTTTGAGTAGCTGCTGTTCAGCCTCTTGGCGGGTAAGCTTAGTTTCAAGTTGGCGCAGACCCTCCATGCGCTTATCGCCTTCAGCCATCGCTTCGCCAGCACGTTTCTGGGCGATAGTATCCACAATCTTTGCTACATCAGGATATTTGCGTGTCCAAGCATCAATTTCCTCATCAGTCTTTGGGAATTTGATTTGGCCTTTTGCAGCAGAATCCAACTGGTTTTTGATGCCTTGGATCTCTTGATCCTTTTGCTGCACAAGTTGCTGGGTGTGGCGTCTGAGATCACCGTACCGCTTCTTAAAGGATGCCTCTTCAGACTCAGCCGGTTCAGGGGCAGACTGCTGTTGATTCATTTCTTCAGAATAAGACAGAGTATCCTCTGGCTCTTCGTTTCTTTTATATTTTGACATTGATTTTACCGTTGGGGGCCGCAGTGCGGGTTGCCCATTAAATTCACACGACGAATGTGTATTTTGGTTTCTTCATCGTGCCGAACATGTGAGAATTGCTACCGTAATCATTTATTTTATAATCTTCGGTCTCATTGTCATCTTGTTCTTCGATGACGGTTTCTACTCTTGCCACTTCAATCTCATTGCCTTTGGGTGTTTCAATCGTTTCTTGTTCTTCTTGTTCTGGATCACTCGCATCCGAAACTTTGGCGTTCTCAGCGCCTGTGCTATCGGATTTCTCTTGCGTTTCACTTTCGTGACCCCAGCCTTTAGTTTTTAAATCCAGATGCTCTTCATAAGACTTTGTCATTTTGCCTTCCCCGGTTTCAGGGCTGTACATCATATGATCTTCGTATTCGTCTTCTTCACTGCCACCGGCTTCTTGAATTAGCCCGGAGCCTTGCATCATCATGAGGCCCATCTCAGCCTCTTCTTGCATCGACATAATATATTTCAGCCCATGCCACTTCACGACATTAGCTGGCAGCACATACTCGTTCTCAGAGATCATAGCTTCGATATCGTCAGCCACTTCAGTTTCAGTGGTTCCGATTGGCAGCGGATCGCTCATCATCCCAACATTGTCAGACATCATTGCCATGCCGCCGTGACCCATCATCACTTTTTCATCTTGATCAGGATCATCGGCCATAGCCATCTGAACAGCTTCGCCAGCAACCTCTTCGTATTTACTCAGAATGCCATCGTTGTTTCTGTCAGCTTTTTTACGATCTAATTGAGTTGTCTTGTTCGCCATTTCTAAACCTTCCGGGGTTGTGATGCCTTTACGAGCGACAGCAAGACCGCCCAGCGCCATTTCAGGCATGTCTTTTTCTGCCAGAATTCTGGAAGCTTCTTCAGGCGTTGTCTGATCAGTCATTTCCAAATGAATCTGCTGATCAAAAGCCTCTAACTCAGCAACAGCATTTTCACCGCTGCGTGTGGGCCAAGAGATCCCGCTTTTCCCTGCAAACTCTATTGCTTTCTCAGTGCTAACGATCTCACCATCCCACACGGTAGGAATGAGCGTTTCTACACCGCCAATATTCACGATGATCGTATTGACCGTGGCTAGGTTTCCATCATCAAGATTCTTGGCCTTACCATTAGCTATGTTGTGGTAATGATGCTCTGTAATGGCGTCCATTATTTAGCCCCTGCTATGACTTCATCTCGTAAGGTTTTAATGCGCCGCAATTCTTTAATTGCGCCTTGGAATTCCAGAACTCGATTGTGGTCTTTTTCATTCTCAAGCAGGGCGTGATAGTGGGCTATTCGTGCAGAGGAGTACTCTAGCAGTAGCCCCATTTTATCTTTGTCATTAACGAGGAGCATCAGGTCACGGTAAAAATGTTTATCCATGATGATTACTGCATCGGCTGCTGTGGGGCAGCATTAGGAGGGGCTTGTGGATTTCCCCCGTTATCGCCGCCACCTTCGCCTGTGAAGCCTGGAGCGCCTGGTTCAGGGGCATTGCCCGGTGCAATGTTACCACCGCCGCTGCCGGTTGGGTCTTGAACGCTTGGAGCGCCGCCTTCAGGGGCAGCGGCCTGTGGTGGAGGTGGTGGCATCATAGCCTGAATCTCTGCCATCATCTTGGCCTGGATCGCAGCTTCTCTAGGATCGTTCAGGATCTTATCTTCATCCAGATCCATTGATGCAGAAAGTTCTCGCAGGATGTAATCATATTTCACAAACGGAGCCATTGCCGGGTTTGAGGCCATCTGCATGAACTGCAGCAATCGTTGGCTACGGATCTCATTCCGCATGAGGCTTTCAGTTCCTCTGGCACGAATTTCCAAATCGCCTTTTACATACTGCTTGTCGAAATTAAACTGCATGTTGAATGAGAAGAGGGCTTTGCCGAGAGGCGCTAGTAAATAATCATCCACGTTACGGACAACCGCTTTAATGTTCTGTGCACTAGCCGAAAGCATCATAGACATGCCGCTAGCTGTGCGCCCAATGCCACCAACTGAACCGGAGCCGTGGCTGTAGGATGGAATGCCAGTGCTTTCGTCAGATAGCTGTCTGGCCTTGTCGAACATCATCAGAAGCTCATTAGAAACATTCGGGAATTTGGTGCCAAAGATAGCTTGACCTGGCGCACCCGCAGATCTGCGAAAGACTTTGCCGGGGTATACGGATAGATCTTGGCCGGGTACTAGATTGGTCTCATCAATCTCAATCAGAAGGTTTCCTGACAGCGCACCATTATCGACAGCCATCCGCATGAAACCGTTCATGAGAAGCTGCGTGTCTTCCATATTCTCTGCCACACCAATGCCAAAGAATGAGTAAGGATTTAATTCGTAAGGCACAGCGCAGTAAGGAATTCGGGTCGGTGTGAAGGGATTTAGCACCAAACGGAGGATTTGACCGTTACAAACCCACACATTTACCTGAATCTGGTCCCGATCTTCCAATTCTTTGGGGATATCTATTTCAGCTTCTTCAACCAAATATGCGTCTAATACGCCCCAATATTCCAGAACTTCGTAGCGTTCAACGGAATCATGATTGATATTATCGTCTAAAGTATCTTCCCAGTACTCCCGCACATAGTTTGTGCCGTATTCAATTGCTAATTCCAGGCTTTCATCACGAAAATGCGGCCTACGCTTTAGGTTACGCATCTGAGTGCGGCTTAAACGATGCCTTTGTATGGCGAATTCGGCTTCACCCATGTTTCGTGCATCTGGATCAGGGTAGAAGTCCCAAATCGAAACGTATTCAACCTGTGGAATGGTTTCGTACAACGGATCGTAATTACCTTCGTCATCCCAGCGGGGATATTCTTTATCAAAGGCGAATGGACCCTTTAAAAGCCCTGTTCCAAACAAGCTGGTCTCAAATGCCATAGACCTGAGATGCTTACTTGCTTGAGACTCCTCAAGCTGGTCGTGCATCTTCTTTTCCATCATACGAGCGGCCTGTTTAGCCGGTTCGAAGGTTGCAGAAGTTGGGCTAGCGCCCGGACCCATCTCTAAATCATCTTCAACCGCAGATAATTTGTCTTTGAATATGCCTAAATCCTTTGCAATGTCAGGACGGGCGATAGTGCGGGGGATTTTGTAGTCTACATTAACTGTTTCAGATATTTTCTCTTCGGTTAAGGCATTGGGATCGAAGTTAACTGAATCTACTACGCCATTGGGGTAGTTCCGTGGCTCCACGCCGACCGGAAACTTAGATCCTGCAAACAATACGTCTACAATCTGGGCATACGCAGCCAAAACCTTAGTTTTAGTGATCTTAACGAAGGTTTTAGACTTCTCACTGTCGGTAAACTGAACGTCAGCACTGTATAGCCCACGATAATTCCGGTAGCACATGATCCAACGCTCTTCATCGGATATGCGGGTGTCTTTAGACCGGCGATACTGCCCTTCAACAAAATTTGCCAGCCCGGAATAAGCCGTGTTCTCTTCTTCAACGTCACCACTCTCCTCCAAAGCAATTACTTTGCTTGATTCAGTCATCTCTTCAGAAGAGGAAGAGGTTGGTTTATCCATTAAAGCCATATTAATACCCAAATGTTGTGTCGGCAGGGCGATACGAGTTCTGACCCATGCGGTTTTGTAAATCAAACGGTGACGCTGCCTGAATTCGGCTCATAATGCCGTAGCGCAGACTGTCATAAGTGTGGTCAGAGGCGTATCGCTGGTCGATATCATCTCCTCCTTTCGGATCAGACGGTATGACCGGGAGGTCAGCTATAATCTGGCGGCAAGTGTTAAAGAAAACGATGCCAGGTGTTTCTGTAACCTCATCAATCTTCAGTAATTCATGCATACGGTTCTTACCGGCTACTCTAGCCCCGGCGGACCGATCACTCGGACGCCATCTTGTGCCTTCAGCAATCATCTCTTCGGCTATGCTGGGGCCGATCTGACCCCGGTTATGCCAGCAACTGCTGTCTAGTATGCCATAAGGCACTCTGTCGGTCTCTTCAGCCTGTTTAACGGCTTTTGCGAGATCTCTTCCGGTATGTTTAGACAAATATAATTCCCGATAAACGTAAAGCGTCCCAAAGTTGGGATCGATTGCATACCAGTGAACTGCAGAGAAGCTGGAATAGCCGTAATCGCAGGACCGGAACCTTCGCCATTCTGGAGGGATCTCAAACGGGGCGCAGGTATGCTGATGAATGCGGAACTCTGAGAAGGCTGCACCTTCGGCAATGCTCCAATCCCCCTCCAGCAACTGACGCCTTTGGGTCTCTGGCAGAGATAGAAGGTTAGCTTCGTAAGTTCCCTCATTATAAAGATAGGGATTGTCACTGAGCTTCGAAGGGATGAACCTGCGGTAGAACAGTGCTTCTCCTGCCTTCTTATGACCTTCGGGATAAACCAGAGGCTTGCCCGTATCTATGTCAGTGGCAGGAAACGCCTGACCGGCTGGGGCAGGATCAATAAACATCTTCTTAACCCATCCGTGGCCGCTGGAACCGGGGTTGCTTGTGGCACGAAGATGCAGCGGTAGAGTGGGATCAGTGGATCTCAAGCGACTGCGTAAATAATTCCAGGCGAAGGGAGTGCTGTACTGCGTTAACTCATCAACAGCTATGTAAGAAAAGGACTGACCTTGATAACGCATAACGTCATCATCTCGTTCAAGATAACTCATCCAAAGTCTTGCTCCTGACGGGAACGTCCATTGGCTCTTCTTCTCCTGCCATTGCGCTCCTGGGTACGCTTTCGGATACAATTCCCTACTCGCCCAGACCAATTCACGGAGTTCATCGTTCGTCCGACGAACGAGGAGTCCACTAAAAGCAGGTATTCCAAAATAGCGCATGGGATCTGCGAGTAATCCCATTGATTTTCCACCACCGGCTGCACCGCCGAATAAGACTTCTCTTTCTGATGCCGCCAGAAACTCTGTTTGCGGCCCTTTGTTGGGTGCGAAAAGGACTTCCCGGTCTTTGAGCTGTTGTTCAATCGCATTGAAATCTAAAGTTTCTGATACTGTTTGTGGTGCTTCATCAAGACCTACTAATTTAGACAGTTTCTTTTCAGTCATAGTCAGAACACGCTTGGCGTCTGACCTCTTGCGCTTAACGGCTGCAAGCTTCTTACCTTCGTGGGTCGTGGGCCTACTTGCCCGGACATTCTTATTCAGCTTCTTGATGCGCTTTGACTTGGGCCGTAGCGAAGTCCAAATATTCCGAATGCCTTGGTGGCTGATCTTCTTACCGCTTTTAAGCGTGATCCACTCAGCAACCTTTCGGGTGCTGTGACCTTGATCCAGATAATCTAATGCTTCTTCAACCCAACGAACCATCTCAGGATTAGGGATAGCTTCCATAGAGTTTTCGGGATTGATCATATACGCATACGGAAGCTTTGCGGTGATCGAATTCCGGGGCTTATTAAGCCAGGGAGTTTTCATCAGGAGCTTTCGGAGGGAGCACAAACATCCCGCCGCCATTACTTGTTACTTCGATCTGTTCTTTTTTAATCAGGCCGCTTCGATCCAAAACCTCACGGGCTGCAGAAATAGCATTCCTGGCTCCCAAAGAGGATGGATCTTGTAATACGTCAATAATGCCAAACGCAGCCTTGGGCGTATTCATTGCCAACATCATTGATGCCCGTTCCGTGATATCCTCACGCAAGGGTCCAACAACTTCACTTGTCTTAGTGCTTTTAGCATACCCGGCTAAATCCATAGCTTTGCGGATGTTGCCTTTTGCCTCGCCCATTAGATTGTCTAGAAACGCAGCTTGCATTTCTGTCAGAGGTTTCTTGTCCATGCTTATCCTAACCAAACGAATAAAAGACCGGCAGAAGCTGTGACTACGATCCAGAACAGACGTTCAGCAAACGCTATGGTCTGACCTCGTTCTGCATTCGTAACCTCTAGCCGGTCCATTCGTTCATCCATCTTCTTAAAATACTCATCCATGTTATCCATACGGTTAAACACAGTTATTATTCGTTCCTCCATCCGGGCCATTGAAACTACAGCTTCGGAAAGCTTATCCAGCTTATTTTCCATGCGGGATAAGCGGTGATCGTTCATGACTTCTTGTCATTCTTTTTGGCGAGAGTATGAGCCGCTTTGAAAGATTTACCGGCCATCATTGCTGTACGCATCTCTTTGATGTGTTTTGCTGTGTGGCGTTTCTTGTGTTCTTTCATTTGGGCTTCTTGCGCCTTGGTTAGCTTTGCCATTACTTTTTCGCCTTCTTCTTTTTAGGCCAACCAGCTTTCATGTCCTTGAAGGCCTTGTCCGATACCGTGCTGTTCTTCTTAGAGCGGCTAGTACCGGCCTTCTTACGGGCATTCATATTCTTGACTAACGACATTACTTTTTCTTCTTTGCAGCCATGCCGCCCTTGTTATAGCCGCCCCGTTTGGTAGCCATGCCACCGCCGGTCATTTTCTTCTTGGCCGTGCCAGGTTTCTTAGCCATTCCACCCATCATATAGCCGGGGGCTTTAGCCATCTTCTTGTCATCTTTTTTCTTCATACCAGGCATTTTATTCTCCAGTTTACCAGTTTTTGCAGGACCAATATCTTGCGGTTAGTTTTGATTTTGCAGTGTCGCACTTGTGCCTTGCTCTGAAAGACTTTCGGGCGGCAGGATTATCCTTGCGGATCTCCATTTGGGGATCGCCAAACGTGATATACTTCACGCTGTCGCCCTCAACCGCTAAGACCTCAAACTTCTTCGGGCCACCTCGACGGGGCTTATTAACGGAGGTAAAACCATGACGCTTCTTACCAGCGGCTATCTTCTCTGACTTAGTAGGCATGCTTACACAACCACACTGACGATCTGCCCATCCACGGATTTGTGAACCGTGCGGCCCCATCGATCATAAATCATCTCTAAAGCCATTGGTGGGGTAGCAGGATGCACAACTCTTTGCGCAACATTTTGCGCACGATGGCCGGGGCTAATGCTGGCTGGCTGAATGTCTCTGAATGCTGGCGCACGAAAGATTGCCGCAGCTTGTGAAATATCAGAACCCATCACTTAGACCTTTCAAGATATCTTTAATGCTGACCTTGGCTTTTGAATTGGGAAGGTATTTGCACTGAAACTGGCGAGGGCATTCACGGAAAGAACTCTGCGCATAGTGGTAAGCTATCGTGCCGTTCTTCCCGCTATAGATGCAAACCTTGCCATCAGAGGTTTCCGTATATTTCCATAGATTGCAGGTCACATATTCCGGGTTAAGCAGGGAGCTAGCTAGCACCAATGGCAGGAGAACTGAATTCATACCGCTAACGAGACTAAGTAAATGCCGCCCCCAACAAATCCCAGTATCAAAGTAGAAAGGCCCATAATCGCAGCGTTGTTGGCTATCTGCCGTTTAGCTTCAATCCGGTTATGCTCTTGCTCTCTGCGCTCATCCCGCATCTGCTTTCGCATAGTCGTAAGTTCCTGATAGGTTCCAAATCCCCATTTCATATCAAGCATGAATTTTATCTCTTTCTCACGCTCCAAATTGGTTTTCTTGTGCATTAATATCTGAATGCTTTCCGCATCGATATTATCCGAACCTGCAGACATCCTCTCTAAGAACGTAGGGTTTTTTCTCTGGCTCTCAGCCCGATTGATATCGCTACAAGCATTATACCAATCGCCCATCTGCTTCGTCATGGACTCCACGTCCTTCGAAACAGAGATGATTTTTTTCAATCCGGTAAATGCTGCACTGGCGGCTGTAAATGCAGTGATAGGGTCAATCACAATCAGCCCTCCCCAGAGCAATTAATTTATGCTGCTAATCCTGTCTGGGGGAGCGGCAGACAGTTTGAATGACCTGTGCCACCGAATTTAAGCAGTAGATCCGCTAGCTCTTGCGGCACTACCTTTCGGCACTCTTCCTCAGTCTGGAATAATGATTGGTTCCGCACAAAAGCTTGGCATGTATCCACATTGCTCACATCCGTGCAGAACAACATTACGCCAATCCACATCACACCAGGATGCCCTTTGGTTTAGCCGGTCGTTTCTTACCGGCATTACCCGGCGAATATGATGGCTTTGCGTTAGACTTGGCCTTGTCCTTGGCCCGTTGCTGCTTCGCTAGCTGGCTCAAGATGGTCTTCTTAGCCGCTGCAGATATACTATCCCAAACCCGCTGAGTGACCCCACTAGGCCTTTCAGTTTCAGCCATCAGGAAGACCCCTTTTTCGGTGTGGACTTCTGAGCAGGAGGATTAGACGCCCCGCATTTAGCTTTGATCACTTTCATAACTTCGATCCTTGGTGATGATTTCATCCAGAGGCTCTACCCACGCATAGGCTTCATCCGTTTCAAAATACTCGCCATATCCCCGGAAGATTAAATCAGGGTCTTTGGCTTGCGATAAAGAAATCAGACCTTCCTCGAAAAGAAGATCCCGAACCCGCTCAAGAGATAACTCTTGTCCGGTCCTGGCACGAATAGCGGCTCTAATGAGGATTAAGTTTGGTTTAGCCAATAGGCTTCCTAATACATTCTATTGTAGCACCAACAGCGTCATACCGTCAATAACTAATTAAGTGGCGCATTGCCCAGCTTATTGTAACCGGATGCTGTGACTCTATAGCAACATGTTACAATAAGGATGGGGTGCACTACATTGACTATTCAGTCGAAACGTGATATTATTTAAGATGTCGTTTCCAAGCGGTAGTTATACACTAGGCCCATAAACACGGCTTTGAATCTCGCCTCGACTAACGCCAATATCTTTCAACTGACTGTCGCTCATATGCTGTAGCATCCAATAAGCCGCTCTTCTATTCTGCATATCAACTAAACACTGCCATAACTGCTTTAACATAACTCTCTCCAATTAAGTGATTAACTACATCTATTGTAGCATCACCTAGCTGGTGGGAGTTTTGCTGTTTAAGAATGCCCGTTATGCGCATTTAAATACGCAATAGCCTTATCCAAGACTACTGGACAATCCTGCAGCATGCCCAAACCAACATTGCAATTATTACACAGATATCCACGGAACTCTCCGGTCAAATGATCATGATCCAAAGCCCAAGGAGACCTCTTCTTTGAATTGCGAACGGTTTCTCTAACTCCCCTAGAGCCGACAACCTCATCTGCAGACTTATCGCAAATAGG
>TARA_R100000935_G_scaffold17239_1_pt1 | contig 10801 bp, 9 predicted proteins | sample TARA_R100000935 | Tara Oceans TARA_R100000935 (sample SAMEA2621502) | marine metagenome | biome: marine biome (ENVO:00000447); feature: surface water layer (ENVO:00002042); material: "saline water (ENVO:00002010), including plankton (ENVO:xxxxxxxx)" | depth 5 m | reverse complement strand
GGCTTCCAAATGGCTTAAATCCCGGGGTCCGGGGCAGCGCCCCGACGGTTCGCGCTGGATATAGCGCGGTTTTGCGGACCTTCCATGACAGCCGCCGTGATCGGGCAGATGAACTGCATGATTGCGCCTGTCTTGGTGACATCTTATAGCCGCAGTCATGAAAAAATTCTCGTTTGATCTTCAGGCCCGCGATGGCGCGGCGCGTACCGGTGTCATTTCTACCCCACGGGGCGATATTCGCACACCTGCCTTTATGCCCGTGGGCACCGCGGCCACGGTCAAGGCAATGATGCCCGAAAGCGTCGCGGCCACGGGGGCTGATATCCTGCTGGGCAACACCTACCATCTGATGTTGCGTCCCACTGCTGAACGGATCGACCGTTTGGGCGGTCTGCATAAATTTATGAACTGGGATAAACCCATCCTCACGGATTCCGGCGGGTTTCAGGTCATGAGCCTATCGGAACTGCGCAAGCTGACCGAAAAGGGCGTGACCTTTAAAAGCCACATCGACGGATCAAAGCACGAGCTTACGCCTGAACGCTCGATGGAAATCCAAAAGCTGCTCGGCTCGGACATTGTGATGTGTTTCGACGAATGTCCTGCCTTGCCAGCGGATCGGGCGCGTATTGCTGAATCGATGCGCCTGTCGATGCGGTGGGCCAAACGCAGCCGCGACGCATTTGGCGACCGTCCGGGCTATGCGCTGTTCGGTATCCAGCAAGGTGGTCTTGAACAGGATTTCCGCGAGGAAAGCGCCAAAGCGCTCATTGATGTGGGCTTTGACGGCTATGCCGTGGGCGGTCTGGCCGTGGGGGAGGGGCAGGAGGCGATGTTCGGCTGTCTGGATTTCGCCACAGATATGCTGCCGGTGGACCGGCCGCGCTATCTGATGGGGGTGGGCAAACCCGACGATATTGTCGGTGCCGTTGCGCGTGGCATTGATATGATGGATTGCGTCTTGCCGTCGCGGTCCGGGCGTACGGGGCAGGTTTTCACCCGTCACGGTGTTGTGAATATCAAGAATGCACGCCATGCTGACGACCCGCGCCCGTTGGACGAAGCCTGCACGTGCCCGGCCTGTGCCAACTACAGCCGCGCCTATCTGCATCATGTATTCCGCAGTCAGGAAATGATCTCGGGAATGCTGCTGACATGGCATAACCTGCACTATTTCCAAGAGATCATGGCCGGTATGCGTGGTGCCATTGCGGCGGGCACATTTGATGCGTGGCAGGCTGATTTTCATAGCCAGCGGGCACAGGGCGACATCGACCCGCTTTAGGAAAACCTTCCTTTGATTGGAATAAACCTGCGCCCCGGTCCTTGTGATGACGGGGCGGAGGTTTAGGTGCTGTAGTCAAGAGACAACACCCCATAGGAGCTTTCCATGACTGAGGCATTATTCACCCCGTTGAAAACCGGCGCAATCGAGGCCGCGAACCGCATTGTTATGGCCCCGCTGACCCGCAGCCGCGCCAATGACGACACCGGCGAAGTCGGCGATATGCACGTCGAATACTATGCACAGCGCGCCGGGGCCGGGATCATCATCACCGAAGCGTCCCAGATCAGCGCCGAAGGCAAAGGGTACATCAAAACGCCGGGCATCTACACCGAAGGGCAGGTTGCCGCATGGAAAAAGGTAACCGATGCGGTGCACGCCAAAGGCGGCAAGATCGTGATCCAGCTGTGGCATGTGGGCCGGATCAGCCATGTTGATATCCAGCCGGATGGTCAGAAACCCGTCGCCCCGTCGGCCATCGCGGCGGATGTTAAAACCTTTACCAAGAACGGTATGTCCCCCACATCCGAACCCCGTGCGCTGGAACTCGACGAGATGCCACGCATCGTCGCCGATTATGTCCACGCGACCAAAATGGCGCGTAAGGCCGGTTTTGACGGAGTCGAGGTCCACGGGGCCAACGGCTATCTGCTGGATCAATTCCTGAAAACCTCCAGCAACAAACGTGATGACGCCTATGGCGGATCGGTCGAAAACCGCGCGCGCCTGCTGTTCGAAGTGCTGGACGGTGTCGTTCATGCGTGGGACAGCGATCACGTCGGTCTGCGCTTGTCGCCGTTTTCCCCTGCGAACGCGATCGCCGACGATAATCCGCAAGAAACCTTTGATTACGTTGTCGACGCGCTGAATAAATACAATCTGGCGTATCTTCACATGGTTGAAGGGTCGACCGGCCAGTCGCGCGATCTGGACAGCAACGAAGACCTCGGCAAGCTGCGGTCGCTGTTCAACGGCGTCTATATGGCGAACAACCTGTATGACCGCGACATGGCGATTGACGCAGTTGCCAACGGCAAGGCTGATCTGGTGGCCTTTGGTCGCCCTTATATCGCGAACCCCGATCTGGCCAAACGGCTCGAGCTCAACGCACCGCTGAACGACGGTGACACAAGCACCTTTTATGCTGGTGGGGAAGAGGGCTATACCGATTATCCCTTCCTCGAACAGGTCGCTGCGGAATAAGCTCGCTAAGCGCGAAAAAGAAGATTTCCGGCCCGTTTTTTGTCATTCGGGCCGGTTAACCATGGTTATTGCCGCTTTTCGCCGCTAATCATGCGATCCGCGCTTGTCTGTCCGCCGGTGGCGGTTCATTCTGGGGCGGACCTCACGCCAGATGGCCCGCGTTCGAACGGATCACAGCATAATGGGGATTGAAACAGGCGAGTAGGGTCCCCAAATATCCTACTCAGAACAGGAGATGAACGAACGGTCGCCTAAGATAGGGGCCAGTGTCATCTTGCAGTATAAGGAAAAGAGCATGTTAGAGCCTCTGAACGCATCCTACCCGGTGTTGCCCCTGCGCGATATTGTGGTGTTCCCCCACATGATCGTACCGCTCTTTGTTGGCCGCGATAAATCCGTGCGCGCCCTCGAAGAAGTCATGGCCGATGACAAGCAGATCCTGTTGTCCAGCCAGATCGACCCCGGTGTGGATGACCCCGATTCCGACGGCATTTTTAACACCGGCGTGTTGGCGAATGTGTTGCAACTGCTGAAACTGCCCGACGGCACTGTTAAAGTGCTGGTCGAAGGACAGGCGCGGGTGCGCATCACCGAATATCTTGAAAACGATAGCTTCTTTGAAGCGACAGCCGAATATCTGACGGAAGAGCCCGGTGATGAAACCACAACTCAGGCGTTGCTGAAAACCGTCGCCGAAGAGTTCGAGCGGTATTCCAAGGTCAAGAAAAACGTCCCCGAAGAAGCGCTGTCTGCAGTGACCGAAGCGTCCGAGCCTGCGCGTCTGGCCGATCTGGTCGCCGGGCATCTCGGGATCGAGGTCGAGCAGAAACAAGACCTGCTTGAGACCCTGTCGGTGTCCGAGCGGCTTGAGAAAGTCTATGGTCTGATGCAGGGCGAAATGTCCGTCTTGCAGGTCGAGAAAAAGATCAAGACCCGCGTCAAATCCCAGATGGAGAAGACGCAGCGCGAGTATTATCTGAACGAGCAGATGAAAGCCATTCAGAACGAGCTCGGTGATGGCGAAGACGGCAAGAACGAAGTGGCCGAGCTTGAAGCCCGCATTGCGGACACCAAGCTGAGCAAAGAGGCCAAGGAAAAGGTCGACGCCGAGCTGAAGAAGCTCAAGAATATGTCGCCCATGTCGGCCGAAGCCACGGTTGTGCGCAACTATCTTGACTGGATCCTGTCGATCCCGTGGGGCGTGAAGTCGCGCACCAAGAAGGACCTTGGGAAAGCACAAAAAGTGCTGGATGATGACCACTACGGCCTTGAAAAGGTTAAAGAACGCATCGTCGAATACCTTGCCGTCCAGCAACGATCGAGCAAGCTGAAAGGCCCGATCATGTGCCTTGTTGGCCCTCCTGGTGTGGGTAAAACATCGCTGGGTAAATCCGTTGCCAAGGCCACGGGGCGTGAATTTATTCGCATCTCACTGGGTGGTGTGCGTGACGAATCCGAGATTCGCGGCCACCGTCGGACCTACATCGGCTCCATGCCCGGCAAAATCATTCAGGCGCTGAAAAAGGCGAAAACCACGAACCCGCTTATCCTGCTCGACGAGATCGACAAGATGGGTCAGGATTTCCGTGGTGACCCTGCATCGGCCATGCTCGAAGTGCTTGATCCGGAACAAAACGGCACATTCGTCGACCACTACCTTGAGGTGGAATACGATCTGTCGAATGTCATGTTCCTGACCACATCGAACAGCTACAACATGCCCGGACCCTTGCTTGACCGGATGGAGGTAATCCCCCTGTCGGGCTATACCGAGGATGAAAAACGCGAGATCGCGAAGCAGCACCTTGTGGCCAAGCAGATCAAGAACCACGGTCTGAAGGCAAAGGAATTTGCCATCGAAGACAGTGCCTTGACCAGCATGATCCGTTACTACACCCGCGAAGCCGGCGTGCGGAACCTTGAGCGTGAGATCGCCAAGGTTGCGCGGAAATCGCTGACCAGGATCGTCAAGAAAGAGGCCGACGCGATTACCGTGACGGGCGACAATATCGAGGATTTCCTCGGCGTGAAAAAGTACCGCTACGGGTTGGCCGAGCTTGAAGATCAGGTCGGTGTTGTGACCGGGCTGGCCTACACGTCGGTCGGCGGCGAACTGCTGCAGATCGAAGCGTTGCGCCTGCCGGGCAAGGGCAGGATGAAGACCACAGGCAAGTTGGGCGATGTGATGAAGGAATCCATCGACGCGGCGAGCAGCTATGTGCGGTCGATCAGCCCCAAGATCGGGGTAAAGCCGCCCAAGTTCGATACGCTGGATATCCACGTCCACGTGCCGGATGGTGCGACGCCCAAAGATGGTCCGTCTGCCGGTTTGGCGATGGTCACTTCGATTGTGTCGGTACTGACGCAAATCCCCGTGCGCCGCGATATCGCGATGACGGGCGAGGTGTCTTTGCGCGGGAATGCGATGCCAATCGGCGGCCTGAAAGAAAAGCTGTTGGCGGCGCTGCGCGGCGGTATCACCACCGTTCTGATCCCCGAGGAGAACGAAAAAGACCTGCCGGATATCCCGGATAACGTGAAAGAAGGGTTGACCATTATTCCCGTCAAACACGTCTCCGAGGTGTTGAAACACGCGCTGGTCCGCGAACCGCAAGCGATCGAATGGGATCAAGATGCCGAGGACGCCGCCGCCGCCGCTGCTTTGGCTCGCCGGAACGCCGCAGGCGACAGTGCCACAGCGCACTAAGCTGGAACGCCAATGACTATAAGTCCGCCCCTCGGGGCGGGCTTTCTAACATAAGCCATATGAATTTTCGCCCGATACGGGTTTGGCTCCAGGCCTTTCTGGATGACCTGCCGCCGCCTCGCTAGGGTTTTGCTAACCTGCTGAAAGGACGAGCAGCTTTATGACTATTCTTAATAAAACCAATACGCCCAATGCCGACATCGCAGACGATACCGCAACACCCGCCGTTGTTGATGCCCCACATCCGGTGATCATGGGGCCGGTGATGCGCAAGAAAGAGCTAATCGATACAGTGGTCGAGCGTTCTGGCGTGAAGAAACGCGATGCGAAACCCGTCGTCGAAGCGATGCTTTCTGTTCTCGGGGAAGCCTTGTCAGACAGTCGCGAGCTGAACCTTCTGCCGTTTGGCAAGCTGAAGGTGATCAATGAAAAAGAGTTGAAAAACGGCAAGATGATCCGCGTGAAAGTGCGTCAGGTTACACCGGGGCAGGGCGACGCTTCAGCGCAAGACGCAGATGTCGATTTGACCGACGTGTGATCCCTTGGTCTGCCGCTTTTCCGGCGCAGATTATTTTTAGCGATACGATAGCGACAATAGCCCTTCACCTTGGTGGGGGGCTTTGCCGTTTGTAGGGCGCGGGCTATCGATCCAAGCGGGGGCAGGCTAATAAGCCTCTGCAAACAAACACAGAAAACCCTGTCGCCGTTGGCGCAGGTTGCGTTGGTAGAACTGTGTATGTGGTGAAATGGTGGGTCGTGAGAGGCTCGAACTCCCGACATCTTCGGTGTAAACGAAGCGCTCTACCAACTGAGCTAACGACCCGGTAACGCTTCACTACCCTAAGGATCGGGCGGGGTTCAACCCCATTTTTAACGCCCCGACGATTATTTTTGATTTTTTTCTTTCGCGGTGCCCGTTCGCGGTAAACACACACGGTAACAGTGCGTTTTCAAACGGTTTTGCCGCCTCAAGGTGATCGCCGTAACGCGAATCTTAGCGGGGGCTTTGCCCTTAGGGAACCCGACGTGCTGAAATTAGCGGAACACCGATAGACGGGGTGTCATGGGCAGGTTACTCAATGGGCATTCACGCAAAAGGTGGGAGTGCCTTTTGCTTATATTCAGCAAGACCTTGCAGCAGCGAGGCATCGGGGCCGACCAAAAAACCGGCCCCAAAAGAGGAGGACTTCACATGGCCGTTCAGATTGATCCGACCAGCTACCGCAACCTGGATATCAAGGCGCATGACGATGGCGTCTGGGTGGTGACCCTGAACCGGCCCACCAAGCGAAACGCGCTGGATATCGACACGATCGAAGAGCTGGTGACCTTCTTTTCCGCGGCACCCCGTGCCGGTGTCCGTGCCGTGGTTCTCGCAGGCGCGGGGGATCACTTTTGCGCCGGGCTGGACCTGATTGAACACCATGACGCAGACCGCAGCCCGGCTGATTTCATGCACGTCTGTCTGCGTTGGCACGAAGCATTCAACAAGATGGAGTATGGCGGCGTGCCGGTGATCGCCGCGTTGCAGGGGGCTGTCGTCGGTGGGGGGCTTGAACTTGCCAGCTCTGCCCATGTGCGAGTGATGGATCAAAGCGCGTATTTTGCGCTTCCCGAAGGCCAGCGTGGTCTGTTCACGGGCGGTGGTGCTACGATCCGTGTCACCGATCTGGTGGGTAAGGCGCGGATGATTGACATGATGCTGACGGGCCGCGTCTATCAGGGGCAAGAGGCGGTCGATCTAGGGTTGGCGCAGTATATCGTCGAAGGCTCCAGCATGGACAAGGCGATGGAGCTTGCCCGCCAGGCCGCCCAGAACCTGCCGCTGTCTAACTTTGCGATTTGTAGCGCGGTGAGCCACATGCAAAACATGTCCGCGATGGATGCCGCCTATGCCGAGGCCGTGGTCGCCGGTTTGGTCAATACCCAGCCTGACGCCCGTGCCCGACTTGCGGCCTTTGCCGATAAAAGTGGCGCGCGGGTCCGCCCCAACGCCGAGTAACGAGCTCCTTGGCTCACGCCCCGTCGGCGGGCGTGAGCCAGACCTATTTACATGCGCCCTTCGGCATAACGTGTCAGGCGCAGGGCCAGCTGCCCGACGGCCAGATGCAGCAGGACGGTCAGGCACGCCAGCACGATCAGTGCGGCAAACATCAGGTCGATCTTGGCGCGGCCATTGGCGAGCAGCATCAGATAGCCAAGGCCCTTTGACGCACCGACCCATTCGCCAATCACGGCCCCGATGGGCGCATAGACGGCTGCCAGCCGCAGCCCTGTTGCAAGGCTCGGCAGCGCCTGCGGGATTTGCACATGGCGCATAAAACGCAAGCGGCGTGCCCCCATCGATTGGGCCAGATCACGGTAGCCGGTGGGCACGCGGGTCAGCCCGTCGTGAAAGGCCGAAGTTACCGGAAAATAGATGATCAGCACCGCCATCACGATCTTTGACCCCATCCCGTAACCAAACCACAGCGTCAGCAGCGGCGCGAGCGCAAAGACAGGCACGGCTTGGGTAAAGACCAACAGCGGCAGCAAAAGACGCTCGGAGGTTTTGGACAGCGACAGCTGGATCGCGGTCGCTGCCCCCAGGCCCGTACCGATGAGCAGACCCAGCAGCACCTCGACCGTGGTCACCCAGGCATTTTCCAAAAGGCTCACGCGGGCATGATACGCCGCTTGCGCCACGCGCCATGGCGAGGGCAAGATGTAATGCGGTGCATCGGTCAGCAGCACGATGCCTTGCCACAGCGCCAACCCCAGCAGGATCGCAAGCGGTATGTCACTGCGCCTCATGCGGGAACACCGCGTAGATGGGATAACAGCGCGCTCTGGCAGGCCCAGGTCTCGGGGGCGGTGATGGCGCGTGGTGTGGGGGGCGCGGGCACTGGCCAGCTTTGTGCGCCCTCGGCGGACAGGATCAGGATGTGATCGGCCAGCCGCGCGGCCTCTGCCGGATCATGGGTCACCAACAACACTGTGCGCCCGCTCAACAATTCCGCAGCGAGCTCTTGCATAGCGGCGCGGGTGCCGGCGTCCAGCGCCGAAAAGGGTTCGTCCAGAAAGACGACGGGACGGTCTTCGAGCAAGGTCCGCGCAAGTGCTGCGCGTTGTCGCATGCCGCCCGACAGCGCCAACGGCTTCTTTTGTGCATGATCCGCCAACCCGACGCGCGCAAGCATGTCAATTGCGCGGTCCCTGTCGGGGGGGGCGCCGCGCAACCGGTCGCCGATCATGATGTTGTCGATCACGCTCAGCCACGGCAACAGCAGATCGGACTGCGCCATATAGCTGATCCGCCCGTCCAGCGGCTGCCCGTCCGAGGGGGTGATCGTGCCCGCAAATACCCCGCCGGTTTCCAGCCCGAGCATGAGCCGTAGCACAGTGGATTTGCCCACACCCGACGGCCCCAACAAACAGGTCCATGTGCCTGCGGGCAAAGTAATGTCGGCCTCGAACAACGGGCGGCTGTCGATCTGGTGCTGCCCGACAAGGCGCAATGCGGGCGGCGGGGTCATGGCAGGTCCAGCCCCATCTGCCAGAACCCGATCTCTAGCCGCGTGGCGGTCGCAAAGCGTTTTTGCAGCGTATCGCGACGGGGTGCCTGTTCAAGATCGCCGATCCGCCGCGCAACCGCTTGATCGACCATCGCGCCGACTGTCTGGCACATTCCCTGATACTCGGGGTCGGCATAGGTATCGATCCACTCGGCATAGGGGGTGTCGGCGCTGCGCGTCTGTGCCAACCGCTGCCCGATCTCGGCATAGCCCATAACGCAGGGCAGCAGTGCTGCCATGAGGTCAAGGAAATCGCCCTGCATCCCCGCATCTAATACATAGCGGGTATAGGCGACGTTCGCGGGGGCTTCGATTGCGTTGAACAGCGCGGCTTCGTTAATGCCCGCCGCGGCACAGGTGCGAATGTGCAGTGCCATCTCATGATTGACCAGCGCATCGACCGTGGTGGCGCAGGTCTTCATCTCTTCCAGCGTCTCGGACTTGACCACGGCCATGGACCAGGCGCGGGCGAAATGCACAAGGAAAACATAGTCTTGGATCAAGTAGCTCACGAAGCACCGGCGCGGCAGAGTGCCGTCGCGCAACCCTTCAACGAAAGGATGATGCGTGTAGCCCTGCCAGTCCTCTGCTGCCGCTCCGCGCCAATGCGCGAAGCTGCGGCCATAGTCCGGCGCGGTCATGGGGCGGTCACATCAATGGCGATGGTCGACACAGGCAATACCTCGGGGATCAGTCCCGCGTCGTGCAAGAACGTCTCGAATGTGGCGTAGCGTCCGACATCCATCGCGGTGGGACGCAGCGCAAAGCGCGGCAGCGTATCTTTCCATGCGCGGGCGTTCAGCTCGTCCTGCAAGTCGGCCGAGGTGGCGGCGAAAATCTCCCAGCTTTCGTCGGGGTGGTTCACGATATACTGCGTCGCTTTCTCTGTGGCTGCCAGAAACCGTGCGATCATGTCTTTGTCCATCGTGTCGCGGTTGGCGACGTAGATCAGCTCGTCGTAAGGGGGCAGCCCTTCTTCCTCGACGTAGAAACAGGTGCCATCGACGCCTTCGATATCCATCTGGTTCAGCTCGAAATTGCGGAACGCACCGATGACGGCGTCGACCTGACCGGACATCAGAGACGGCGACAGTGACCAGTTCACGTTGACCAGCACCACATCTTCCAGCGACAGCCCGTGATGGGTCAGGATCGCGCCGAGCACCGCTTCTTCAACACCGCCAACAGAGAACCCGACCTTTTTACCCGCCAAATCGGCCGGAGACGAAATGGGTCCGTCCGTCAACGCCAGCAGGCAGTTCAGCGGTGTGGCGACCAGCGTGCCGACCCGTTGTAGCGGTAAGCCTTCGTGGATCTGTAGATGCAGCTGCGGCTGGTAAGAAATCGCGAGGTCCGCCTTGCCCGCAGCGACCATCTTGGGCGGGTCGGACGGGTCTGCGGGGGCGATGACGTCGACCTTCAGGTCTTGTTCGGCGAAATACCCTTTTTCCTGCGCGACGATGATCGGCCCGTGGTCCGGGTTCACGAACCAGTCCAGCAGAAGCGTCATCTCGGTCTGGGCCAGAGCAGGGCCAGAGGTCAGTGCAAGTGCGGCCAGAATATTACATATTTTCATTGGTTTGTCCTTTCAAAGGGGATGGTTCGCCCATGGCGAGCAGGGAAACGGGGCCGTTCCAATAGGTGGCCAGATGGGTCGCCGCCTGCCACGCGCGCAAGCCAGACCGGCAAGCGATCACCGCGCGGGTCTGGTGCGAGGGGCGGGGGGTATCTCGGGTAAAATCGGGCAGGGTGATGCGCAGCGCAGTCGGGGTTGCGGCTGTTGGGGCTTCGTCTTGGCCGCGCAGGTCCACGACCCAATCGTTCGCGCGGATTTGCGACAGCGCGATAAAGCTAAAGCCGTGATCGGGTTCTGGCGCGGTGTCGAAGCGAAAGCCGCCAAAGCGGTAGGACGCGAGGTCAAAGCTGACCAATTGTCCCAACGGCGACGGCGACAATCCCAGAATACACGCTAGGGCCATCTGCGCCTGCGCCGCGCCGACCATGGCAACGACCGGCCCCATGACCCCTGCCGTGTCGCAGCTGGCAGCGCGG
>TARA_R100000935_G_C2840959_1_pt1 | contig 10827 bp, 8 predicted proteins | sample TARA_R100000935 | Tara Oceans TARA_R100000935 (sample SAMEA2621502) | marine metagenome | biome: marine biome (ENVO:00000447); feature: surface water layer (ENVO:00002042); material: "saline water (ENVO:00002010), including plankton (ENVO:xxxxxxxx)" | depth 5 m | reverse complement strand
TTTCCTATGTACAGGAGGTTTTTTTTCATCAACGATATATAATAATGCCAAGCCATAAACAAAGGCTGGTAATGCAATTCTCATAGCAGAGTGGTTGATGGTTAAAAACCAAAATACCATAAATGCCAAGAAATAATAATTATTTTTAAACTTGGTCCAAAAGAGTATCGGGACAAATATAAGAATAAGTAAGGCAATCACTCCAAACAATCCATGTTCAGATAATAATCGGCTTATCTCATTGTGAGAAGCTATTTTTATTCCCAGAGCGTCTTCTCGATATTCTTTACCCTGCCCCACCCCAATACCTATTAAAGGATGATAATAAAACGCCTCTAATTCCGTAGATGCTAATTCGACTCTTCCCGTAGTTATGTCCTCTTTTAAATCCCCAGTCCTATTTCTATTTTCATATCTGTTTTCAATTAAGCCGAATGTTTGAATAGAGGAAAATGTCCATATTATAAATATTGAAACTGCAAGAATAATAAGTTTAAAAACTGTGTTTCCTTTTTCCCTTCTTTTCTGCTTATAATAAAAGAAAACTAAAAATGCTCCAATACACATAATCGCAGTAAATACACCACCTCTTGAAAATGTAATTATTGCTCTATAACCCATAAGTACTAATAAAATTATATCAATTATGTTTATAAATTTATTTTTTACTGTAAACAGCCTAGTAACTAATAAAAAGAATCCTAACCCCAATACCGTAGAGATCTGGTTGGGACCATACCCACCTGTAGCAGCATAATTTCCAGACATACTAATAATACCTTCCTTTAATGTTGGAGTATATAAATAAAGAAAAAACATTTGAGAAATTAACGGCAATAATAACATCATTAAAACCTTCTGAAAATCTTTATGCTCAATTTTTTTATAATAACAATATAATGCTGTAACACCTAAAGCTACTGGACCGCTGAGATTAAATGCTATTTGTTTTCTGAATTCAGACTCATAGTCAACTGTTAATGAAGCTACTATTATTCCTGGAATCAAAATTAAAAGATAGATCCAAAAAGGCGTTGTTTTATTAGAAGCTCCTTTAAAAAACAATCCAATCACTATAAATATTATTACAGCATATTTACCAGTTTCATAAAAAAACATACCATCTGTCATTCTAAAATAAACCTCCGCTCCCGCAATATAAGCAGCGGCCATTAAAGCCTCGTTATTTCTATTTTCGTTTTGAATTATAGTGAATGTAAAATAAATAAAAACGAATGCCAGAATTATTGGAGAGATTGGGCGATATAAATAAATAGCAAATGCAATTCCAATATGGAGTATTAGAAGTTCAATATAATTATATTTAATTAAGGCCTCAGGCATTTATTTTTTTAAAATTTTATTATAAAAATTACTAATCATTATATTAAGTGAAACTTCAGAATAATTCAACATTATATGCTTTTGAAAATTTTTTGCATCTTTATTTCGTTTTTTTGGATTTTTAAAATAAAAATCAATTTCCCTAACTAAACTATGCCAAGAACCAGCAATCACTAATCTCCCATTTTCTTTTATAACTTCTTTACATTGCCCTACGTTAGTACAAACCACAGGTATTCCTGCTAATCCATATTCTAAAAGGGAAACAGGCAACCCCTCCGAAACAGATGATAATACACCCAAATCAGCTTGTCTATTTAACTCAATAATTTCGGATTGTATGCCATAGTAAAATATGCTTTTACTAACATTAGAATTTGCAATATAAGTTAATACCTTCTTCGAATACTCCGTTTTTGGATCTTGTCCAATTAAATGTAGAGTTACGTTGTATTTTCTAATTAGTTTTTCGAATGCTTTTAAAAGGGTAATATGATCTTTTTGCGGTCTTAAATTGGCAACACAAATGATTTTATAATCTTCTTGATTTCCTTTAAGGAAGGAGTTTCTCCCTTTATTATTTAATTGCATTTCGCAAAAATTTCTTAATTCTATAATATTGAGGCATTTTAAGTTAACTGTTGCCCAATTTTTTAATATTGTATTCACTGAAATAATTCCATCGAAATATTTTGAAAAATATCTTAAAACTTTAAATTCTCTTTCTTCTAAAAACTCACTGTTTCCATAATGATCATGCCATACAAGTTTGAAAGCAACTCCAGAAATCTTTAATAAACATGCTAAAAAAAAAGAAGTGCTATGTGCGTGTATTATGTCAATTTGATTTTTTACTATATACTTTCTTAACTTTAAAAAGGCATATATATCTACAGAATTACTTTTATTTAAAAATATATAACAAACATTTGAACTTAAGGTAGATTTTAAGGAACCCTCTTCCCTAGTGCAACATAAAAACGATTTATCAATATTAATACTCAACGTATTTGCATAAGTAACGGCCATACGTTCAGCCCCTCCAGGATGAAGAGAATCTATGAGTTGAAGGACTCTCATAGAAACTGAATTATTTCTTTTTCAAATTTTTCTTTTGTATATTCAATTGACCATTTATATGCATTTTTGGAGAGCTTTCTTAATTTAGATACATCTTTTAAGTATAGCAAAATTTTTTCAGATGCTAAATCTATTTTGGGTTTTACAAGTATTCCCCTTTTACCATAATTTAACATATAAGGTATACAAGATACTTCAGTAGAGATAGGAATACAGCCAAAAAACATGGCTTCAGCAACTACTTTTGGCCAACCTTCCGACATGGATGGCAATATTAAAAAATGAGAACTTATATAAGTAGATTTTAGTTTATATAAAGGTTCATTTCCCATAAAATGAATATATTTAAGACCTTTTGAATAGTTTATTAAATCATCTTTTAAATCACCCTCTCCATAAATTTTTAAAATTGATTTAATTCCTTTAGCATTTAATTCCTTAATAAGATCTATTGCAAATTTCGGTCTTTTACCCTCAACTATTTTACCAACAAAAATAAAATTTAGAGGAGCAATGTAGTTTCTAATATTTAAAGGAATTATTTCTTTTTCAGTAAATGAAAATGTAAAAAATGGAGCTATATTTTTTGACTGACCAGGCCATTTTCCATAGACCAACACCTTAATATTCCTGCTTAGAAAAGTATTGTCTAAAATTCTTTTTTGTAATATATAACTCCAAGGCTGTTTGGAGTGTGGATCCCAATTTCCCGCATATTTAACAGTTTTAGGTTTCATTGGGAAAAATATTTGAATTATACATGCTATTAAGCCAACGTTTCCTGGACATCGAAGATGAATATGATCGGCTTTATACATCGCTTTCCATATCTTAAAACTAATTTCTGGAAGACTTATAAGGCTAAGAAAAAATTTAGTTATATCAATCAATGATATTTCTGGAATTTTATAAAAATTTATTTTAGGATGTACATACGGAGTTTCTATGTTTTTCGGAAAAGAGTAAATCTTCGGAGCGACTACAATTATTTCATCAATAGATTTTATCCAAATATTCATTTCTCTAACATAAGGTTCATAGGAATAATAATTATTATTGTTTTCCTTGTGAAGTATATATGTTATAATAGCTAATTTCATTATTATTTAAAAAAATTATAAATATCTATCAAATTAAATTTAATAGTTCTTTTATATTGAAATTCCATTTTATTGATCAAATTCCTGTCACCGTCATAAACAATAAAATATTCATCCCCGTTTTTTTGAATATCAAGATGATGCATCCCGCGATTAAACCATTCAATTTTTTTTTGCGGACCTAAGTACATATTCTCCGCAAGTCTAAATTGAAGCTGATTCTTTTCGAAAATAAGTTTATAAAGCGAAATTCCCGTCCCATAACCGCGAGAGCTATTTTGAAGGGGAAGATACCAATTATTATCTACCTCGAAAAATCTCCCACCCGGACGAGTCTCATTGCCCCATCGCTGTTTATAACTTGTTGCTTCCATCCAACTTCCGTGAAGAGAATCTGCCTCGAAAATAATTTGCTTTAAGTTATCATCCACAGCAACAATCAAATTTAAATCATCACTCAATAAAAGCGAAGGATCTTTTAGGCTTCGGTTTTTAATTAAAGTGTCGATAATAATCCATTCATAAGGAAATCTTTTAGCCTTGTAAAGTAAAGCTTGGTTTGCACCAGAGGTTTCGGGAAGCATATAAAATTCTCCTTTATGCTCGAAAACCTGAGGATAGGATAAATGGAAATCCTCATCTAATACAATACCCTTAAATTTAAAATTTTTACCATCTGGAGAAGTAAGCAATGCAATATCGGCATTACTTTTACCCTTTAATTCAACAAAAAGATAATATATATCCTTTTCTTTGATAAAAAAGGGATCCGCAATAAAATGGTACTTTTCAGGAGTTATACTATCAATGTATTTGAATGAAATAATATTTGCAGTATCTAAGTCTATGGAAGGAAATACATTTGTTGACTTCGTAAACCCAACCGACCAATTTCCAACTGAAGGTGTAAAAAAAGGGTATCTATAATTAAAAATTATAAGCACTAAAAGCAAAGAAAATAGAATCCAGAAAATGGCAAAAATTAATTTTTTAATCATTAATTTATTTTATGAAAGTTGTCAATAAAGGAATTTAAGAATTATTGATAGGTCATTAGTTTTTTTTTCTCATTTTCATGGTTAAATGCATACATTTAAACATATGAGAATCAGAATTTTTAGAACTTTCCCAGTCCTTTTCATGCCATTTCTTGGTTATTTCCGTTTTTTTATTTTGTGAAATAGGAACGAAATTCAATAGGAAAAAATATTTAGATTTCCCTAACACCGCTCTTTTATCAATAATATCAAAGGTGCTCTGAAATTTATAATATACCTTCTTTGAAAATGGCCATTCCCAGTCTTTATCGGTTTGAAAGGGTCTGTATAGAGTTCTTAGAATTTTAATTGGCAGGCTAGTTTGCAAAGGATCGTAACTTATTATGGTTCCCCTATAATTTAATTTTTCATTCAATCTCGAAATCAATCCGGAAACATCTTTAAAATGATGTAAAACTCCATAGGCGTAAATAAGGTCAAAATCCTTTTCATAAAACTCCTCAGAAAGAAAATCTACTGTTAGAGCCTTTGCATGAGGGATTTCCTTTAACCTCTTTCTCAAACTTGAGATACCCAATTCACTTAGATCAATTGCTATATATTCTTTAGAGTTAAGCGCCAAATGCATGGATAAGGAATTGCCAGCATAACATCCTAGGTCCAAAACTTTTTTGTTTGATAAATCTCCTAACCATGATAAATGCAATTGGTTAATTTGGTGCTCCATCCCAATATTTTTCCTGATCTTATTCAGGATTCCATTTCTGAAATAAAACCATATTTCCGTAGCAAAATTCTTCTTTTTATTTTGATAAAATTCCGTCTGTCTTATATTAGTTTCTCTATGCTCCATTCCTTCAAATTTAATTTTATCCACTTGTCAAAAAACTAAAATTTTTTTATCCATCAATACGGATCTTAAAATATTGATGACATAACCTATATCTTAATATTAGATTCCTTTTAGTGTAGAACCTGCATAGGTAATAATCTCACCATCCTCATAAAAAATTGTTTTATATGGGTAATTCATTTCAGTAAAAAATTCTTCGACTTTTTTATAGGTTACCTCATTTTCTACAATATGATAACTTGCAATGGTTAAATGAGGCTTTAATGATAAAATAGTATTGCGAGCTCCTTCCAAAGCCTTAATTTCTGCACCTTCAATATCCATTTTAATAAAATCTAGTTTGTTTATTTTTTCTGAAGCAACAAAATCATCTATGGATATTGCTAAAATAATTTTTTTTGCCGATTTTTCATCCTGACAAAAAACAGAAGAACCCACCGTTCCTGATTCATAAAAATCAATTGTATCAGTTTTATTCCATAAACATTTTTCCAAAAGTTTTATATTTGAAGTGTTTTCATTTAAACTTAGATTATTATAAAATAATTTGATATTTATTTTATCAGGTTCAAAGGCATATACTTTTCCTGAAGAAGAAACCTTTTTGGAGTAGATTAGTGTTAATATTCCTTCGTTTGCTCCAGCATCAATTACCCAATCTCCTTTCGAAACTTTATAAAGTTTTTCATAACGGTTCACATCTTTAACAATAAAATAAAGGGGGGTATTTGTAAATATTCTCCAACTTTTATTGTCTGTTGAACAATAAATATCTTTATCCAAATAAAAAGAAAAACCTTTTATTCTAAAATTATAGTATTTAAGTTTTAACCACTCTTGCAGTAACTCAGGAATTAGATTGTATAACTTTCTAACCATTATTTGAAACTTTAGGTTTATTGAAAATAAGACTAATCCAGCCAAATGTTCTTCCCATTCCTTCAGAAAAGGCGTGTTTTTTATTGGGGGTATTAAATATATTCGCAAATCTAATGAGAATCAATAGCCCAGTAATTAAATGCCATTTAATTACCGCTTTCAAGCCTGAATTCTGATATTTCACCCTCCACACATACCAACCGTTACGCACCACCATTTTCCCATATTTGAATTGATTGGGCCTACCATCCTCATCGTGAAAATGATATAATTTTGCCGCTGTATTCACATATAAGTTTCCTGTTTTCGAACACCTCAGGGTAAAATCGGAATCTTCATATAGCCCATAACCTTCAAAATAAGTTGAAAATTTTAATTGTTCAAATATGGTCTTTCGATAAGAAGAGACCCCACCCATAAAAGTTTCAACTTTATAAATTTTATTTGATGGAGGGAGAAATCCTACAGAACGTCCATGACCTTCTTCAGGCATAAAAGTAGGGAAAGAATTTCCTAAGAGACCTAACTTTTTTCTTAGCAAAAACCTGGAGCTATCTTTTCTAATATAGCCGTCCAGGAAAAACTCAGAGAAGGTAGGTATTTCTCCGGGATTTGCTTTTCTCCATTGAACCTCATCAATAATAACCCCACCTACTCCAAGAGCATTAGGGTTGTGGGAATAAGTACTGATCAAATTTTTAAAATATTCCGGGGTTAATACGATATCATCGTCCAAAAAACACACAATTTCAGAAGTCTCGGCTACTTTTTGGATCCCGTAATTGCGTTGTTTTGTAAGTCCGCGTTCTTGTTTCTCTACCTTATAATATTGTAGGTTGATAAATTTATTTAATCTAAATACCTGCTCAGTTAAGATGTCAAGGGAACCGTCTATGATAAGTATTTGATCGGGATACAGACTTTGCAATTGCACTGAATTTAAAAGCTTAAGCAAAGCTTCCGGTCGTTGATAAGTACAAATAATCAGGCTAAACTTCATCTTTTAGTTTTAATCCCTTTTTCACTTCGGTTCAATTGAAATCTAATTAAAGCAAAATATATAGGTTTGGGGTGATAATTATATAATATCTGAAAAAGTGACCTTGCTATGGGGTGAGGATGTGATAGTTTTCATTCCTTTATTTCTCCCAATCCAATATCCCGAAAGTATTTTTATTCTTGTTATTTCAGGGTCTCCTAATTTCATATTCCTGGTCCCCAAGTTCACCTTTCGCCTTTTTCCCATAACTCTTCCATCCTCAACTTTCCTGCCCACAATTCACTATTTCCCCATCGCCTTTTCATTTCACTGAAATATAATAAGGGATTTTTTACAGATTGTTTATTATAAAATTTCAAAAACAAAGAAGTTTTAAAACCCTTAATTTGCTCTTTTGTATAATATTTTAGTGCGAAAGCCATCAATGTGGGTGAAGGTTTTGGCAACGGCTGTTCTTGTTCCCAACCTAATACCGATTTTTTCCGAAATCCTCCAATAGGAGCCTTTAGGTGCAATATTTCAATTTTAGGATGGTAAATGATATCACAACCTACATTTCGTAACTGCATCCCGAAATCGGCATCCTCTCCATAACCATGTTCATAAATTGAGGAAAAGGAACATTGTTTCAAAAAAACACTCTTAACTATACTAGTACCGGAGCCAAAACTTCCCCATTGTTTAATATCCTTAAAAATTTTGGATTCCCCTTTTTGTTTACAGTTCATATTGATTGAAGATACACCCAGTCTGTTTATTTCCTTTATAACTTTCTCCAATAGATCAGGTTCAAAACGAATATCATCATCGGCAAAAAATATCCAATCGGAATCTACTCCTTCCAAAGCTATATTTCGTGCATTACAGGCTCCGGTTTGGTGGATAAAATGATGTGTGATTTCAAATGGCCAGATTTTGGAATGCAGTTCCGTTAACTCTGAAATAGAACTCTCATCCGGATTTTGCTCCACCACTATTACCTTTTTAGGGAGCAGGCTTTGAATGCTCAAGTCCTCTATTACCTGCATCAGATATTTAGGCCGGCCCAGGGTAGGAATGATCACATCTATGGAGTTTGAAATTTCTAGAATTTTATTGGATTGAATCTTTATTGACGATATATTAACCTTTTGCAAAAAGAACTTTTCCTTTAGGAATGCCTGTAAAAAAGCCATGAGAGGAAATTTGTTTTCATATTTCCAATAACACCAGAGCAAAACCGAAAGCCAGATTGTATTATAGTAGCTATACACAAACGAAAATAATTGTTTTAAATTTGCTGTAGTTTCCAGCTTTTTATCTGATAGCTTACTTACCAAACCGGGGGCAGAATAACAAAAAAGTCCGTTTTGTTGCCCAATCTTTGCGATAGAATTCAATAAATAGTCAAAGTCTTTTATTCCTTCAAAAAGAGGTTTGAATTTTAAAAGTGTGTCCCCTTTGATTCCACCTACATCGCTGCTCATTTGCCAGGTTGGGTACAGAACTTTTCTGTTCACATTTACAAATGGCAACTGATCTATATAGCCAATACTATCAGGAAGAAATCCATTTTCAACAGCATAGGAAGCCATGATAAGATCTTGGTGGAATATCTCGGACCACTTATCTATATTTAGATCGGAACTATACTTTTCCTCGCACCAGGCAATGAGTTCCTCTGGGAATTTTTCAGCAAGTTTCCAAAAAACTTTAGTACAATGCGTGTCTGAGATATTTATTTCAGTTTCACCCCTAAATAACTTGACTACTCGATTGGCATTCTGATGGATAAGGATTATCATTAAACAGATTTGGCTTTAAACAAATGTAATTAATTCATCAATAATGAACCCTCCTAGGAAAAAGTCATTTTGAAGTTGGAATAACGTACAGAGTCATTTCGAAATGAGCCTGTCATTGCGATCCCGATTTTTAGATCGGGAGAAGCAATCTGGCGATTGAGAAATTCATTAATCTCACTCTTCACTCCTTAATATCTTCACGATTCAAAAAATTCCATTTCTTTAAATTTTTTTTAAGTGTTTTCCCAATAACCTGCTCAAACTTTGAAGCATCAATACCAAATCCCTTTGGCTTTTTAGCCTCCAGATCTTCAAAGCACAGCACATGCCCGGATTTCAAATCCTTAGTTACCGACAGTGACTTTTCAAAAATGTTTTTCAATTCACTAAAATTGGAATTATCCCTCTTGTCAACCGGATGTTGCAAAGCAGTTTCTATATTCCTAAGAGCTTTTACCAGTTGAGTTATCTCCTCCATTTCCAGAGAAGAACTGGCATCCGGACCTAAACTGTTCCTGCTAAAAACAGCGTGAAATTCTAAAATCTCTGCTCCCAGTATGGCAGCAGCAATAGATGTTTCTATTTTAGCGGAATGATCTGAATATCCTACCTGAACTCCATAACGTTCCTTTAATTCTCCAATCACATTCAACCCGTAATTCTCAGGTTGTGTGGGATAAGCAGTAGTGCATTGGAGGATCGAAATCTCTACTTTCCTTTTCTTTAAAAATGCCACAGTGTGACCCAGCTCTTCAAAGGAGCTCATTCCCGAAGACAGGACAACCGGTTTCCCGGTGCGGGCAATTTTTTCCAGTAACAAAAAATTAGTAACTTCTCCAGAGCCAATTTTGTATCGTTTAACCCCAACTTCTTCTAATAGGTCTACAGCTGCATTACTAAAAGGAGATGCTAAAAATTCCATATTTTGTTTTTCGCATCTTTCTTTTAAATCTTTCCATTCCTTCAATGAAAATTGCATCCGTTTCCAATAATCATATCTTGATTTATCATTAGAGAATTTAATTCTAAAGGGTTCATGAATACTACTTTCAGCCTCCGCTATATGTACTTGGAATTTAACCGCATCAACACCTGTATCTGCAAGCGCATCAATATATTTAAATGCTAGTTCCAGACTACCCTCATGTACTTGTGCAATTTCAGCAATAATGTTCATGTTTTTTTTATAGAATTCGATTAGTTAAAATTTTTACTTGCAATAAAAGATCTGTATATATATTTCATTTTTGTAAAAATTTTTTCTCTTAACCACCAAATATTTTGAAAATAAGTAGGGTCCACAAAAATAATTTTCAAGCCTCCTCTCCAATGTGAAGGAGAGAAAGGACTATAATTTTTATTCTTTTTACAACTTATAGCTTGCACATATTTCAGATTTGGAAATAGTGATTTTAATTCCATAAATTGCGGAATTCTATCTCCTTCTATTACAATAATTCCATTGTGGGAAAGCAAATTTTTGATACTTTTTAGATTTTCATCTTTTCCATCAATTATTATAAGGTCATATTTCATCCTTGAAGATAACAAACTAAGATCCTCACAAATATAGAGTTCATCATAGTGATTCCCTAAATTTAATTTTAAGGCTTTTAGGCAAAATCCATTTACTTCAGTACCTGTATAATTTATTTTATTATTTATATTCTTAGAAAGAGCTATTATGATTCCAGAAATACTACCAATTCCAAGTCCTATTTCCAGTATAAATTTTATTTTAAAGAGCCTGACCAATTTATATATTTTAGAAATAGCATATTCACTTGCA
>TARA_R100000935_G_scaffold58869_1_pt1 | contig 10829 bp, 9 predicted proteins | sample TARA_R100000935 | Tara Oceans TARA_R100000935 (sample SAMEA2621502) | marine metagenome | biome: marine biome (ENVO:00000447); feature: surface water layer (ENVO:00002042); material: "saline water (ENVO:00002010), including plankton (ENVO:xxxxxxxx)" | depth 5 m | reverse complement strand
TTCACCCTTTGGGTGGAGCATTTTTGTTTTATGCAGGTTCGAGCTCGCTCGATGGCCTGTAATAAAACAAAAATGATCTAGGGCGCATAGCGCCATGAAGCATTTAATTTAAGTGTTTTTTACCCCTCCGGGATCAACGCAGTTAACCCCTCATTCTCCGCTTAAAGCCCCGTTATCGCAATGATAACGGGGCTTTGCTTTTGTAGGTGCTAGTAAAGGTGCCAGATCGGTTGAATTTATTTTGGAAATTTTATTACTAAAGAATCTATAATTTATAATTTTCCTTCTCACTAAATAGCTCCAGAAATTCAATTACATCCTTGAATTCTGTTTGATCAATTTTAATTTCCAAATCCTTATAATTAGAAAAGTATAATAAAATGTAATTATCTATAATTTCGGTGTCTAGCCAAAATTCTATCAATAGATTATTATAAAGTTCTTCATTTTTTCTCAACCAACTATCAATTAATTTTCTCTCTTTCTTAAACTCTTGTAATTTCAAGATTTCTTCTCCACATTCGCTATTTAGTTTATGCAGTTGACTTATTTCATCTAACTCTTGATAGAAGTCGATAAATTTATTTTCTTCTGAGTTAAATGTATGTGAACAAGGAAGTTCTCCGAAGCATGAGCAGTTATTCCAGTTCTCTTTACAATATTTGTAAAGTTCATAATACTTGAGTAGCCACCAGTTAATTTTATCAATAGTATAGATATTTTCAATACTAAGTGATCTTAAATTAATAATTGACTCTTCGATTTTTGAATCATAATTATCGAAACTCATATATTAAGCTTTACATAGAATTGGCCAGCCATGTTTAGCTCTCCAGGCATTTTCAATAGCAATACGGCCAGATTGTGTTGAGATAATACTTTTTACATCAGATTGTATATGTGATGGTAATCTATCAATATGAGAATTTCCAAAATATCTTATCACCCATTTTTTTTGGGATAATGGGTAATACTTTAAGCCTAGTGCTCCTGTATTTTCGTTATTAAGTGTGAAATGTTGTCTAATCCTTGTTATGACACTTCCTTGGTGGCCATTATAGATTATTCTAGTACCATTTACATCAAGCTTGCATAAATAGTCCTCACCAAATGTTCTATAGTTTTTCAGAGATAGTTCACTAATTTCACAAGCACTTTTTGGAAGTTCCTTTTCTTTTAATAATTGCATTTCTTGTAGTTCTTCAAATCCAATATCACATCCTATCCAATACCAACCTGGGGATTGTGTTATATATCTCTTGTTATTATTAGTATCCTTGAACCATTGCTTCTTAAAAAAATCTTCATTCCAGGATTCTTCAGGATCAACTTTAACCGTAACAGCATTTTTAAATATTTCTGTACTTAACTCGATCAAACTTTTTAAATAATCTTCAGGCATATATAATTCTAATTAGATTTAATCATCAAGGAAGGTTGTTTGCTAACCTTCTCAATTTGTTGTTCTTTCCATTTCTCTATGGCTACTTGTGCTACTTGTGCTTGTGCTTTGGCTATGGAATTAAGTAATTCTTTATTTGCGCTCAATTCTGCACTTAATTTTTGATTTGTCTTATCATTATGAAGTTTGACAGCTATATTTATTTCTTGATTAAGATTAGACTTTAGAAGTAATTGTTTCACTTTAGCCTCATGTTTTATTCTATCAAGAATATCATCATATGGGCCTCTTTCCGTCATCATTTTAAATAAGATTGGCGCTATTTCAATAAAAATAAATAGAAGTGTAATTAACCATTTTGCATACATTAGGCTTCGATCTTCGGAGGTAAGTTGACTTAATGCTTTTATTTGTGCTAATAGACCATCCCTGCTTTCTATTTCTGTTTCTAATTCTGCAACCCGTTCTTTAGCATCTGTCAAATTATCATCAATAGTTTGTTGATATTTTATAACGGTTTTATTATCGGCATTATTTTTCTCTATGTAGTCATCTTCAAGTCGTTTGTATTCTTGATTTAAAGTGAGATAGTTTTCTTTGGCTTCTTTGAAGACAGGGCCATCTCCAGGGACACCAGTACCACAGGTTCCATTAAGCTCACACATATATTTATCATATGCCTCATCCCTTTTTTCTTTTTTAGATCTTAGTTCAGCGATTCTTTCATCTGTTCTGTTTCTAAGAGTAGAAATTTCATCGAGATAGAATTGATTTTCCAGCTCTGCTTTTTTAATGGCATCAGTTTTCTGATCTTGAATTGTTATTAGATTTTCTTTTTTGATCTCGGCTCTAATTTCCCTCTCAAATAATTTTAATTCTAATGGTGTTGCAATTACAAAACCTAATAAAATTGCCATTAATAATCGTGGCGCAGCTTCGATTAATTCTTGTTTTGAAATAGTTTTTTTACCGTCTCCAACACCAAAACTGGAAACAATATATCGGTCAAGATTAAATATTAATGCTCCCCAAAATAATCCAAAAAAAACTGAAAGGATAGGTATTTTGAAGGCAGTGAAAAATGCATAACCACCGGCAAATGTGGCCATTAAAGCCGTAAAAATAATAGTTCCACCTATTCCATAGTATTTATTTTCATCGGTTGGAGCTTGATCTAGAATATCTAAATCAGCACCAGAAGACCAGAGAAATAGCCGGTGTAACTTGTTTATAGGCCAATTGAGAATTTGCTTGATTTTTTTCATTGCAGTTTGGAAAATATTTTTTCTTTCAATTGCTGATAAATGTCTGTGAAGGACAAATCATCTTTAATGGTCTTATTAATGAGAGCATTATTATGTTCAAAAGAAGGAGGGGTTAGTTCATCGGTTAAAATGTCTTGATTCAAATTTTCGTTTTCAAATTTGATGATATTCGAATATTCAATGTTGGTTATTTTTAAATCTTCGAAAGGATATTTAATAAAGTCTTTGGTGATTACAGATTGCAGCTCAATTCTTGGAGTTTCAACGAGAATATGTTCAATAATAGGTGCAGGAAATGGAAAGGCATCAATAGTTTTTTCAACCATGCCGAAGTGTCCTAATGCCGTTAAAGTGAATGTTGTTTCCTTTCTTATTTTAACATGACTTACTCCTGATGAGGAAACGATACCTACTTTAGGAGAAATTTCTAGATTAGAAGCGTCCTCAGTTTCCCATGATAAATCAATGTTATCTATACCTTCATCTAGGTTGATTTCGTAATTAAACTTTAAAATTTTAGGTTGTATTACATCAATTTCAATTTGTTGTTCTACTATCTGATCGAAATGTCCAATAGCTTTAAGGACATAGATTGTTTTAAAGGTTGGATTTACTTCAGCTCGTCCATTAGATCTGAAGGAATCTTGAATGTTTGAGATTATAACTTCCGAAGTATTTTTTGTTGTCCAATATAATTCTACTGGAGAATGATCCTTCCGAATACCTGTTGAAGAAGCGAATGTCAATATTTTAGGATTTACCTTATTGGTATTTATTTTAATCGATTTTTTTGATTCACCAAAATCATTTTTAATTATTAGAAAAATTTCGTTGGAATCAGCAATGTTTATTGTCCGTGATTTCTCATCAATATCGCATACTTTTCCATCAATAAGAATTGTGCTAGCCTTACTAGAATTCCATTCAAAATTCACAGTTTCATTTTTCCGAGTAATTATGGTTTTATCAGAATGAAAATTTGATAATTTTGGAGTGTTATCTAAGTCTAAATTGATTTGGAATAGGATAGATTTCCATTCGATAGGAGAAAGTCTCTTTTTTTCTTTTTCATAGCCTTCATTAAAAACTTTCTCGAATGATTCTATAAGTTCTGGAGCTCCACCATGTTTAAAATTTTCAAAGATCATTTTTAGATTTTGTAAGGTAGAAAGAGAGCTTGCATTAAGTAATGAATGGGGTTCATCAGTTTGAGGCCATCTATTATTTTTTAAATAGCTTTTTTTTGTTGAATCGTCGGCATCCTTTAAAAAGAAGTAGGGTATAAGGCCAAAAATGATTTCGAATAAACCATTCGCGAGAAGCCAGTTTTCTTCTAGCACTCTGTCTTCCAAAGTAAGATTTTCAGAGTTATTATTTCCAATTATTTTCCTGAACTTCCCACTTAACCAGTGGCTCATTTTACCTAAAGTGCTTGGTTTGTCTTGTTTGTCAAAGTGATAGCCACTATCAAAATCTATAAGAGCTAATTGGATTCTCTCTGGGTTTATGAAAATTGACTGTTCATTGATGTCTGAATGAATAAATTCAATTTCGTGTAGAAATCCGATAACCTTTGAAAGCTGATATGCTAAATATAGCTTATCTGATATTTCCAGATTTTGATATTTACTTAGCTTGATGTTATCATTACCAAAAAATTCATAACCCAGTTGTGATAGATCATACATTAAAAATCCTGTACATTCCTTATCTGATATTTTATCGTAAGCATTAAATGCAAGAAAAGGAAGTCCTAATAATTCAGGAAATTCATGATAAATAGGAAGTCCAGTTTTAGCCTGTCTTGTTTTTAATTTATCATGAAGCAGCTCTAGGACTTCGTAAGCATGTTCTTTTTTTTCTTCATTAGTAAAGATTTTTAACACGTAATTTCTTCTACTTACTCCATCAATGCTATGAACTTTATGAACAGATCCAAAGCCACCAGAACCGATTTCATTTTCATCAAAATTAATCTGAAAAAATGAAAAGATATTATTTGATTGATTCTGATCAATTACCGATATGTTTTTTATTTCAGTAAGTGATTTAATCATTGATTCTGTTTTTGGAAGATTTCAAAGCCTGCTCAGATATTATTATTCCTAGTGAAGCATCATCCTCTAAGAAATTATTATTTTTGAGTTTTAGTAGAACTGATTGATTAAATTGAACTAAAGAATCTTGAAACTCATTAGGATTTGTGTTTTCTAAAAATTCGCTTAATTCTTTTAAAATAAACTGAATAGCTTCTGACTCACTACGCCAATACCTTCCATGATCATCCCTAAGTATCACTCTCTCTTCTAATGAAGATATGCCGTCTGTAAACAACAATAAAATATCTCCAGAAGGATGATTTAATTTTAGCTCAATTTCTCCAGATCTTAGTTCCTCCTTTTTACTCTTATATGAAAGATGTCTAGATAGTTCCCCATTTGAATTATTGTGAGGAAGCATTATCTCATTATACTTATAAGGAAAGTCAGAATTAGGTAAAATATCGAAATCACCGGATAAGTGAATAATACCTCCATCACCAAGATACTCTACATTTATTTTATTAGATTTTTTTGTGATAATAGCTTTTATAATGGTAGTGCCAGCTTTTAATCCGGAATCCCTAATTTGTTTGAGCTCAATGTCATGAATTAATTCGTTCAGATTTCTGTAATTTTTTTGAATGAATTGATTAACCGTGAACTCTGAAATAACTCTTGACTTTTCGAATTCTCCTATCCCATCACATAAAACTAACACCTTATGATTCGAGTCATTAGAGAAATCTGCAAAATCCTGATGTTTTTTGACATCAATAAAAGCGGCTGATATATACATTAATCTACTTTAGATACAGTTGAGATACTTTTTATCATGTGTTTTCTCACCTGCTCTGGATCTAGGGTGGAGGTGAAAAACTCTGATGCACTGGCTAAACTTTCAAGATTATCTCTTAAAAATTTTAAATCATCTGCCGGATACTTTTCTTTCCATTCTTTACTCTCAAATAATATGGTAGAAATTTTAACCTTATTATTAAGGCTGTCAATTGCTCTACATATAACCTCGGAATCTTCCTGATCATGAATAGCTCCATCACTCAAAATAAGCACTAGGGCTTGAGCATTTTTATTGCTATTCTGATTGATGTAACTTTCTGTTAGGTCTTTTACCTCCAAAAGTGTTTCCTTTAAATAGGTACTATCATCAAATTCAATATAATCACAGGGATTTAAACTTTCAGCGAAATTTAGACTAGGTAAAGAGGTTTCTGAAACCATTTCAACAGATTCATTGGCATAAGCATAGAAAGCAACATCAAATGAGGTCTTATTTTTGCTGCTATATAACCTTTTTACGACCTCTTTTACAGCAATTTCTATTTCTTCTCCCTTGCTTTTTCCTGTTTTTCCAGTTAAAGTCATGGATCCTGAACCATCAAGAACAAAAACTACTAATTGATAAAATAGCCTTGGTAGGGTCATCTCATTTAGACTTTTCGTTAAACTTCCCATGTTTACTCCGGCGAGACCTATTTTTTTCTTTCCAGATCCTTGCAATCCATTGGGATTGGATTTTTGAAGTTCGTTACTCATTATTGGTGTATTTCGCGGTTAGGTTTTCAAATTCGTTTTCTAGTAAAATTTTCTGCTGTTCGAAATAAACATCCCATTCTTCTAACTCTACAATTATTATAAAAGTCTCAGATGTAATTATCTCCTGAATTTCGAATTGTAGTTTATCATACTTCACTTTCAAGGTTTCCAGGCGAGTTCGTAAATGCACTAATTCATCAAACTCATTCAGGTTAGAAATAGGTTTTCCTAATTTTAGTTCGTTTAGGATATATCGCACCTTTTCCAGGTCGTTGACCTTATAGGCGGTACTTAATTCTGCGAAAACTTGTGCAGCTTCCTCTTTGTCCTCATAAATACATTCCAATGAATCTGGGTGGCATAATTTAGAAGCTTCTTTGTAGCACTGTTTGAGAGTTTTTGTATCGTCCTGATTCAAATCTGGAATTTCAATTTCTTTTTCACTTTCATATTCCTGATTTCTTCTCTTGAACTCCTCGTCTATTTTTTCAAAAGTATCGTCTACGATACCATGTTTTTTAAGCTTGTTATATATTTTCTTTTTTAGCTCTAGGACTTTGGATATTAAAGGGTTTAGTTCAAGGATATATCTATGGTTAAACTGTTCAAGCATGGCCTCCTTTTCCACTTTTTCAAATTCCATGATTTCTAATTGATACGAGAGGAGTTTAATTTGGATTAATATCTGAGACTTCTCAATTTCTGAAACAGAAACAATTTGAGTATAATTGGCTATGAATAATTCGATTTCTTTAACGGCATTATCATAATCACCATTTAGTAGAGCTTTAGTTACTGAGTTTAATTCCGAGATATTTTTGAGTTGATAAATGTAAGGTTGGATTGTCTGAGTATCCCCAATATTTATTAAGGCCTTAATCACCTGAAAAGTTTTCATTGCTCTTGATATATCTAATTCCTTTTTTATACTTTTAATTTTTCCAGATATATCTTTCAATCTTTCGAACTCATTCATGAAGTCATTAGCCCTTGTTAGGTTTTCTTTCACTATGGTTACTTCTTCATTATGTTTTGTGAATGCGCTTTTAGACCAATTAGCAGAGCCACTTATCACGGTTTTATAGTCAATTACACAAAATTTCATGTGCATTAACTGCTCATCATCAATTTCAGTAAATATTTTAGTGTCGGTTTGATAATGCTCTCGAAAAAAATTCACCAATTCTGGGAACGATCTGGTTTCATCTACGGGGTTTTTAGTTAGAATCAAATCTATTTCTTCATTCACATTTATAGCACATAAAATGGAGTCTCCAAGATCTTCTCTGGTAATTCCTTCTTTCTTAACGATCCCGGTTCTTAAGTCGGAATCTGAAACTATTTTAAAACAAGTATGTAAACCATTTACACTGGTGGTGGCATCTTTGTCAACCAGCTTTAAGGATGCAGAGATCTCCCATTCCGGATAACATAGCTGCATCACATATTTTTGAAAAGCGATATCATATAGGTAAGTATCCCAACCACCACCCAGATTGCCTTTGGAATTTATAAATGAATTATGTGAGTTGCTACTAATAGACTTCGCCTTGACTTCTATTAGTTGTATTCGATTTCCTTTTTTTACCAAAATATCCACCCGAATGAAAAGCCCATCGATTAGAAAGGCAGGCTCAAAAATGCTAATGTTTTCTTGCTTTAAAAGCTCCTGAGTCCTGTTTGCTACTCTTTGATAGTTATAGTCGTCTCCTGTAATGGCAACTCCGTTAGGATGCTCCATTCTAGCTAATTCCTCTACTTGGAAACCACCTTGCGCCAAACCTTCAAGAAATGAATCCGTATCACTCTGATTCTCGTACTCACTCTTACGGGTATAGAAGAGTTTAGTTGGGCAATCCAACGCAAGTTTAAAACGGGATTTGGTGAGATAGCGTGAGGTTGACATTTTTGAGGACTTATTGATCAATATTGAAAATTAAGAAGTGTCAAGGTAATAACCTATTGATTTGCTTTAAAAAACGATCAATTTATTAATGATTTAAAAACCCGTAAACTAGAATTTATGGCTCTGGAGCTTCTTAAAATCAGTGAATTGGTTCAACATATTTAATCAAACTTGGTTTCTCCAGTGGTTAATACATTATAAACCTGAATACCTTCAACCGCTTTATAAGAAATTCCTTCGCTAGCTATCTTTTTTGAGACGGTTCTATAAAGCGAATTTGCTAATTGATTGGCTTTTGCATGTCCCATCGCACTAAACATATCTCTGTATTTCGCCATAGCTTCAGCATGATCATAATCTTGAGAATTCTTCCATTCATTCCATTCTTTTTGATTCACTTCAAAATCCTTCCCATCAAAACTAGCTACAAAGAGACCTTGTTCATATAAATACAAATTGTAGTCGGCTTCTTCTTCTGCTTTAATCATTTCTCCAACCTCTTTTTTTGCCCGTGCTTCTTCAGCTTTTAATTTAGATGCCTGTTCACGATCACTTCTAGCTTTTAATTCCGCATTCTTTTTATCCAATTTAGATTGCTTAATTGAATCTGCCTTAAATTGTTTTTGGTAAACCCTATTTTTAATTTCTATTTCTCTTTTTATTTTTTCCTCACTCTCGTATTGATTTACAACTTCTTCTTCAAAAGCTTGTAAATCATTCTTTAATTTTGATATTTCTGCTACACCAATTTCTTGGCTTTTTGAACCAGCTGAAATTTCATCATAAATGTTGTCAATGGTATTTGAAATTTTTCTGTATTCCTTTACTTCATCATTTAAAGATGAACAGCTATTTAATAACATTAATGTGATACATATTATTAAATAGTAATTTCTTGTTTTCATAGTAATTTTTTAAAGTAATCTATAATTTATTTGATGTTAAGAGCTATCATATTTAAAATACAGCGATATGTGAAAACTCTAAATTCAAATGATAGAGTTTAATATTATTAAATATATTTAATCGGAAAAATTATTTAAAGGAGACATAATCTTTTTGTTCAACAATTTAAGATTAAACTTTAATGATTCTTTTATCTACCGAATGTACATTCTTAAAATCTCCTTATTAAAATGGGGAATTGCAAATTCCCCATTTTATTCAAAATATACTGGCATCTAGAAATGGAAATGATCTATAAGAGTTTTGCTTTTCTTAATTGAAACTCTTCTTCCGTTAGCACTCCTTTAACCTTTAACCCATATAATCGCTCCAATTCATCAGCTGTATTTACCCCAGCAGTAGCAATTTTTCCATTATTGTATTTATTGTTAAAGGCGTTTTCATCCATGGTAAGGAAAATTATGAAATCAATAAATGATATAACCATAGGGATCAAAGTCCAACAGAAAATAAGGTATAAAACACCAAGGCCTCCTTGTCCTAAATAAAATCGATGTCCTCCAAATCCTCCTAAAAAGAATGCCAAGATTGCTGCAGTAGTTTTGTTTTTCATTTGTAAAAGTTAAATGTTGAGTGAATTGTTAAATCGATATAATACCTATATGCTATATTTAGTTGATTATAGGTTACAAGGGGTATTCTACCTATTATAAAATTTCTTGTAAATCTAAATGTTATGTTAAATAGTCGAGAAGACGTTTAGTAAACGTATGGATTATAGGTGTAATCGTTAGTGTGTAAATTATAATTAAGTGTGTGGTATTCCTTTAAAATGTTATGAATTAAGAGATTAACGCTAGGAACTCAGTGCCCAATTGAAATGTTAAAAAAGTTATTATTTTCAGTTTTTGAAGCCTTAAAATTTGAGTATTTGTTAGATTAACGTAAAAACGCTGCATTCAAAATTACTAATTGGCTATACTTAAGAATGTAATTTTGTTTCAACGCTTATAAAACAAAACTATCCATGAGTGATGCCAATAGGTGTCGCTTAATACTTTTTAGAAGCACTTTCTAACTGGTTTTTGATATCCTTTTGCAGACTTTTTGGTTCCAGTACCTTCACTTGATCTCCATAAGAAAGGAGCTCCATTTTAAAATCGTAAGTGGGTCTAATGAATAAAGTAAACTGATACATTTTATCATCCTTTGAGATAAGTTTCTGACTTCTATGTAGCGGAAGAGATTCTATATATCTGCCTTCTCTAGGAGTAAAGGATAAAAGCACATTCACTGGTTTTTCATCAGTGCCATTAATAATTCCAAAAGTGTCTTTAAATTCTTGGTGCACGTTGTATGAAATAGGTTTGAATTTGATCTCAGTTATCAAAAGTGATATAATTCTGTCCAGAGCAAAATTCTTAATTATAGTATCTCCATCTTTTGCAATAAGATACCATCTGTTTCTCGCTTCTTTTATTGCAATAGGCGTGACCTCCCTTTTGCTATCTGTATCATCATAAAATTTATGATAGTCGAATTTTACCTTTAAACTATTTTGAATAGCATGAAGAAGTCCTGCCATATTCTGTGTTCCTAAAGATCTTCGCTCTTCAAACACCAAACTATTTCCTAAACTCTTTGATAGTCGAATTGCATTTAAGATCTCAAAATTTTCACGCAATCTTTGGGAATGAGTTTCTTCCAGGTCATCTTTTATAAAGTATTTACCCTGACTTCGGTCAGATTCAATT
>TARA_R100000935_G_scaffold13250_2_pt1 | contig 10881 bp, 13 predicted proteins | sample TARA_R100000935 | Tara Oceans TARA_R100000935 (sample SAMEA2621502) | marine metagenome | biome: marine biome (ENVO:00000447); feature: surface water layer (ENVO:00002042); material: "saline water (ENVO:00002010), including plankton (ENVO:xxxxxxxx)" | depth 5 m | reverse complement strand
TGGCGGCCGCGGCCATGGCCGGGGTCCCGCCGATGAACGGCTTCATTTCCAAGGAGATGATGCTGGAGGAGGCCGTCGGGGCCCAGGCGTTCGGCCTGGCCTGGCTGATCCCTGCCGTGGTGATGATCGGCATCCTGTTCTCGGCGGCCTATTCGTTCCGCTATGTGGTCGGGGTCTATTTCGGGCCGAAGCGGGAGAGCTATCCCGCCAAGCCCCACGACGCGCCGTTCGGCATGTGGGCGCCGTCAGCCCTGCTGGTGATCCTGGCCGTGGCCATCGGCCTGGCGCCGGCCCTGGTGGCTGGCCCGCTGGTGAACGCCGTGGCGGCCGCGGTGACTGGCGGGACGGCGAGTGAAAAGCATCTGGCTCTGTGGCATGGCTTCAACCTGCCGCTCGCCATGAGCGTGGCGGCCCTGGTGGGCGGCGGCCTGCTGCTGGGCGCCCATCGCGGCGCCGAGCGGGTCTGGCTGGCCATGGGCCTGCCCGACGCCAAGGCCATGTTCGACAAGACCACCGAGGCCGCGGCCCGGAGCGCCCAGCGGTTCACCGAGGCGGTCCATAACGGGTCCCTGCAGCGCTACATGTTCATCATCCTGGCCGCCGCCGTCATCGTCGCCATGGCGGGCTTCGTCAGCGCCGACTACGTCGAGGGCGCGCGGCCGACCCTGCCGGCGCCGGGGGCCGCCGTGATCGCCTGGGCGCTGCTGGTGGGCGGGACCACGGCGGTGCTGCTGGGCCACCGGCACCGCTACCTGTCGCTGATCTTCATCAGCGTCATTGGTCTGATCGTCTCCCTGGCCTTCGTCTTCCTGTCCGCCCCGGACCTGGCCCTGACCCAGATCTCGGTGGAGGTGGTGACCATCCTGCTGCTGCTGCTGGCCCTGAACCTGATGCCCAAGACGACGCCGGTGGAAAGCAGCGGCGGTCGGCGTCTGCGCGACGGCCTGCTGGCGGGCCTGGGCGGCCTGGGCATGGCCGGCGCCACCTGGGCTCTGCTGCGCCGGGAGGGGCCGCCCTCCATCTCCGAGTTTCACTGGGCCAATTCCTATTCCGGCGGCGGCGGCACCAATGTGGTCAATGTGATCCTGGTGGACTTCCGGGGCTTCGACACCTTTGGCGAGATCATCGTCCTGGGGATCGCGGCCCTGACCATCTTCGCCCTGCTGGAGACGGCCGGCCGCGGGGCCTCGGGCCGGCGTCTGGCGGACTGGTCGCCGGATCAGAGCCGCTCGCCCGAGCACCATCCGATGATGCTGGTGGTGGCCACCCGGCTTCTGCTGCCGCTGGCCCTGGTGGTCGGTCTCTACATCTTCCTGCGGGGCCATAATGAGCCCGGCGGCGGCTTCATCGCCGGCCTGGTGGTCTCCATCGCCCTGCTGATGCAGTACATGGCCTCGGGCTATGTCTGGGCCAATCGCCGCCTGCCGGTGGACCATCACGGCCTGATCGGTTTTGGCGTGCTGGTGGCGGCGCTGACGGGCCTGGCGGCCATGGCCCTGGGCACGCCCTTCCTCAAGAGCGCCTATGAGTATGTGGCCATTCCGCTGATCGGCGATGTGGGCCTGTCCAGTGCGCTGGCCTTCGACATCGGCGTGGCCTGCACCGTGGTCGGCGCGGTGATGCTGGCCCTGCACCACCTTTCCAGCGTGGCGCGGCGGGCTGAGAAGTCGCCGGGGGGCGACGACCTGCCCATGGACATCGATCCCAGCCGCGGCGTGAGGCCGCCGGCGCCGGCTCCCGGCGGAGAGGGCGCATGAGCATCGAGTTCCTGGTGGCCACGGCGGTGGGCGTGCTGTCGGCGGCCGGCATATATCTGGTGCTGCGGGGCAGGACCTTTCCGGTGGTTCTGGGCCTGGCCTTCATGTCCTACGCCATCAATGTCTTCCTGTTCGCCTCGGGCCGGCTGGTGATCAACCAGCCGCCGATCTGGGGCAAGGACGTGGCGGCCTATACCGATCCGCTACCCCAGGCCCTGGTGCTGACGGCGATCGTCATCGCCTTCGGCATGACGGCCCTTGTCGTGGTTCTGGCCCTGCGCGCCTATCTTGAGACCGGCACCGATCAGGTCGACGGCCTGAGCGAGACGTCCGGTGTGGTCACCCTGCCGCCGGAAGAGACCTCGGCGCTGGGACGGGGCCCGGCCCCGTCTCGAGAGGTCGGCCCATGAGTCACTGGCTGATCGCCCCGGTCCTGCTGCCGGCGCTTCTGGCGCCGCTCATGCTGCTGTTCCTGCGCAAGCGGCTGATGGAATCCCGGGTGGTGTCCATCGCCAGCTGCCTCGGCCTGTTGGGGATGGCGGGCCTGTTGATGGCGCAGGCCAGCGACGGGACCATCCAGACCTATGCGCTCGGCGACTGGCGGGCGCCTTTCGGGATCATCCTGGCGCTGGACCGGTTGTCGGCCCTAATGCTGGTGATCACCGCGATCCTGGCCCTGGCGGTGATGATTTACGCGGTTGTCACCGGCCTCGACCGCAAAGGTTGGCACTTCCATCCGCTCTTTCAGTTCCAGCTGCTGGGCCTGAACGGGGCCTTCCTCACCGGGGACCTGTTCAACCTGTTCGTCTTCTTCGAGGTGCTGCTGATCGCCTCCTATGGCCTGATGCTGCACGGCGGCGGCGGGGCGCGGCTGAAGGCCGGCGTCCAGTACGTTGTGGTCAATCTGGTGGGCTCGACCCTGTTCCTGGTGGCCGTCGGCCTGCTCTATGGCGCCACCGGGACCCTAAACATGGCCCATATGGGCCAGCGGGTGGCCCAGGCGCCTGTGGGCGACCACGGGCTGATCCTGGCCGGCGGCCTGCTGATGATCGCCGTCTTCGCCCTTAAGGCTGCGGTGGTCCCGCTGCACTTCTGGCTGCCGCGGACCTACGCCTCGACCTCGGCGCCGGTGGCGGCGCTGTTCGCCATCATGACCAAGGTCGGCGCCTACTGCATCCTGCGCTTCACCACGGTGGTGTTCGGCGACGGCGCCGGAGCGCTGGCCTGGGCGCCGGCGCCCTACCTGCTGCCCGCGGCCCTGGCCACCATGCTGCTGGGCTTTATCGGCGTGCTGGGCGCGCGCAATCTCCGCCACCTGGCGGCGTTTTCGGTGATCGGCTCCATGGGGACCCTGGTGAGCGCCATCGCGGTGTTCACCCCAGCTTCGACGGCCGCCGCCCTCTATTATCTGCCGCACTCCACCTTTGCAGCGGCGGCGCTGTTTCTGGTGGTCGACCAGATCACCCGGCGCCGGGGGGACTTCGGCGACGCCCTGTCGCCCAGCCCGGTCTTCGCGGGCGCTGGACCGCTCTCGGGGCTGTTCTTCCTCACCGCCATCGCCGTGGTGGGCCTGCCGCCCCTGTCGGGTTTTCCCGGCAAGCTGCTGATCCTGGACGCGGTGCGCGACGCCCCGGGCGGCTGGTGGATCTGGGGCTTCATCCTGGGCGCCACGGTGATCAGTCTGCTGGCCTTCGCGCGGGCGGGCAGCGTCCTGTTCTGGAAGAGCGCTGCGACCCCTGGCGAGATCAAGGCCGCAGCGCCGTCGGCGCCGGTGGCCTCGGCCCTGGTGGCGGCGGGCCTGCTGGCGGTGCTGGGGGCCCTGACCTTGGCCGGCGGTCCGGTCAGCGCCTATCTCAACGCCACGGGTGAGCAGATCTATGAGCCCGGCGCCTATGGCGGCGCGGTCCTTGGGCCAGGGTGAGGGGCGCACGATGTTCAAGAAGCTGCTGCCCCATCCGGCCCTGACGGTCACCCTGATCATCGTCTGGATGCTGCTGGCCAATGAGCTGACCCCCGGCGGCCTGGTTCTGGGGGTGATCATCGGGGTGGTGATCCCGATCCTGACCAGCCCCTTCTGGCCCGCCCGGCCCAGGCTGCGGTTTGGGCCGCCGACCTGGTTCTATCTGCTGCTGGTTCTGTGGGACATCATCACGGCCAGCTTCCAGATCGCCGTCATCGTGCTGTTTCGCCGGTCCAGGGACCTGCGCTCGGCCTGGCTGGTGGTGCCGCTGGAGCTGCGGAGCCCCGAGGCGATCACCATGCTGGCGGGCACGATCAGCATGACGCCGGGCACGGTGTCCTGCGATGTGTCGGCCTGCGGCCGCGCCCTGCTGGTGCACGCCCTGGACACCCCCGACCCCGAGGCCGAGGTGGCGCGGATCAAACAGCGCTATGAGGCCCGGCTGATGAGGATCTTCAGATGATCGAGATCGCCGTCCTGTTCGCCATCTCCTGCGTGGGTCTGGCCATGGCGCTCAACCTCTGGCGTCTGGCCCGGGGCCCGACCACCGCTGACCGGATCCTGGCGCTGGACACCATGACCATCAACGCCATCGCCCTGATGGTGCTGATGCAGATCCAGCAGGGCTCTGCGGTTTATTTCGAGGCGGCCTTGCTGCTGGCCATGGTCGGGTTCGTCGGCACGGTGGCCTACTGCAAGTTCCTGCTGCGTGGCGATATCATCGAATAGGGATGGGGATGATGGACGCCGGACCCGTTGAGATTCTGATCTCCGCCATCCTCGTGATCGGCGGCTTCTTCGCCCTGGTGGGCTCCTGGGGGCTGGCGCGCATGCCCTCCCTGATGACCCGGCTGCATGGGCCGACCAAGGTCACGACCCTCGGCGTGGGGTCGTGCCTGATCGCCTCGATGATCTATTTCCCGGCCATGCAGGGGACGTACTCGGCCCATGAGCTGCTGATCACCCTGTTCCTGTTCCTGACCGCGCCGATCACCGCCAACATGATCGCCAAGGCGCACCTGCACCGGCAGGGCCGGGCCATCGATCCCAACCCCATGGACGATATCGCCGAGGGCCTGCCGCCGACGGGGGTGGGGACCGGGTGGGCCACCTTTGAGGGTCAGCACCGGGACCCGGCCGATCCGCCGCGCTGAGGCGCTTGCAGCGGGCGCGGAATCCGGGATGGATCGCCGCGATGAAAAACGAACCCTTCTTCCAGCGGCAGGATGGCCGCTTCCTTCCCACGCCCGCCTGCCGCGGACCGTGGAATCCGCAGTCCCTGCACGGCCGGGTGATCGTCGGCCTGCTGGGCCACGTCCTGGAGGCCGAGCACGGCGAGCCGGACTTCATCCCCGCCCGCCTGACGGTGGACATGTACCGCCTGCCGGACTTTTCACCCGTCGAGGTGACCACGACGGTGGTGCGGGCTGGCAAGCGGATCAAGGTGGTGGACGCAGAGTTCATCAGCGGCGGGGTCAGCATGGGCCGGGCGAGCTGCCAGTTCCTGCGCCGGACGGCCAATCCTGAGGGGACGGTGTGGACGCCGGGGAATTGGGACGTGCCGGCGCCCGCCGACATTCCGCCACCGGAAGACAAGCGCACGGGCATGGGTGGCATGTGGGCCATGCGGCGCATCACCGGCGATTTTGGCGAGGTCGGCGTCAAGCGGACCTGGATGAGCGAAGTGCGCGAGCTGGTCGAGAACGAGCCCCTGACCCCCTTCACCCGGGTGGCGGTGGCCGCCGACTTCGCCAGCCCCTTCGCCAACGCCGGCGACAAGGGTCTGGCCTATATCAACAGCGACGTCACGGTCTATCTGCACCGGTTGCCGGCCACGGAATGGGTCGGTTTCGAGGTGGTCAATCACGGCGCCAGCGACGGCGTCGCGGTCGGCGAGTGCTTCCTCTATGACGAGCAGGGGCCGATCGGCTCGGCCGCCTGCACGGCGCTGGCCCAGGTGATGAAACGCTAGGCCTCGCGGCTCAGGACACCTCCACCGCCCGGCGGCATTCGGCCGCGAAGGTCCCGGCGATGTCGGCCGGCGGGGGCATGTGCGGACCTAGCTGCTGGGCGCCATAGACCGCGCTGATGGCGTTGGCGCTCTGCAGTCGGTCGAGGAAGTCGGTGGAGACCGGCGCCTGGGCGACGACGCCGCCCTCGGCCGAGGAGGCCTCCAGGTCGGCGACGAAGACGAACAGCTGGTCATCCAGGCCGACAGTGAGTCGGTCCTCGCTGCTGATCGGCGTGAAGCCGGCCACCGTCAGGGTCATGGCCGCGGGGTTGCGTATGCAGCCGAGGCGCAGGACCTCGGCGCCGTCGGGATTGGACAGGGTCAGGACCGCGCCCTCGCCGCTGGCTGAGGCCGCCCAGGACAGGCCAGGGGCGATGGCGGCCTCGGGCGGTTGGGCCGGCTGCTCGGCTTCCGGCGGCGGTGCGGGGGGCGTCTCGGCCGGCGAGCAGGCGCCGAGCGCCAGGGCCGTGACCAGGGCGAGGCTGTGAAGCTTCATGGGGATCTCCTTCATCCGCCATTGGGGGCAGGGGGCGGGGCGCGTCAAGGCGAGCCTCCGGCTCAGCTTCGGCTGTTCATCTCGTCGCCGGCGTCCCGGGGCAGGCGCGCATAGAAGATCATCGACACGAAGGTCAGGGCGCCGATCACCAGGAAGGCCGGCGAGATGGTCTCCGCCGTCATTTCGCTCTGACCGGCCATCTGGGTGAAGACATGGATCAGGGTGGCGGCCAGGCCGATGCCCACCGACTGGATAAGCTGCTGAGCCATGGCCGACATGGTCGAGGCGCGGCTCATCCGGTCCTGCTCGATCTCGGCATAGGCCAGGCCGTTGAGGCTGGTGAACTGCAGGGAGCGGAAGAAGCCGCCAGCCAGCAGGACGAGCATGATCACCCAGTGCGGGGTGTCGATCTCGAAGAAGGCGTAGGCCAGGAAGAAGACCCCGGTGATGACCGCATTGACCATCAGCACCTGGCGGAAGCCGAAGCGGCGCAGGATGGGCGGGGCGGTGGTCTTCATGATCAGGGCGCCGGCGGCGCCGACAAAGGTCAGCAGACCGGCCTGCAGGGCGGTCATGCCGAACGCCACCTGCAACAGCATGGCCAGCATGAAGGGGGTGGCGCCCATGGCGATGCGCATGAAGGCGCCGCCGACCACCGAGGCCTCGAAGGTGCGCAGCCGAAACAGCGACAGGTCGAGGATGGCGTGCGGGGTGCGCTTGGCGTGCCAGGCATAGATCCACAGCATGGCGCCGCCGGTGGCGAACAGACCGACGACGGCCAGCGCCGGCAGGAAGTCGCGCCCCAGATTCTCGAACCCGAAGATCACGCAGGCGAGGCCCAGGCCGGTAAGCAGCATGCCCTTCCAGTCCAGCGCCTTGGCGTCCTGCAGCGCCACATTGGGCACGAAACGCAGGACCAGCAGCAGGCCGACCGCGGCGATGGGCAGGTTCATGAAGAAGATCCAGGGCCAGTCCCAGAAGGTGACGATGAAGCCGCCCACCGGCGGGCCGATCACCGGACCTAAGAGGGCGGGCATGGTCAGGACCGACATGGCGCCGACCAACTCGTTCTTGGGCGTGGTCCGTAGCAGGACCAAGCGTCCGACGGGCGCCATCATCGCGCCGGCGGCGCCCTGAAGAAGCCGCGCGCCGACCAGCTCCAGCAGGGTGTCGGCGAAGCCGCACAGGGCCGAGGAGATGGCGTAAAGCGCCATGGCCAGGACGAAGACGCGCTTGGCCCCGAACTTGTCGGCGGCCCAGCCGCTGATGGGCAGGAAGACCGCCGCGGCCAGCAGATACATGGTGATGGCCAGGTTCAGGCGCAGGGGATCCTCCCCCATGTCCCGGGCCATGGCCGGCAGGGCGTTGGACAGCACCGTGGCGTTCAGGGTCTGCATCATCAGGGCCGAGCCGATGACGGCGGGCACGATCCAGCCGCGGCTCAGGGCGGCGGCGCGCTCCTCAGCCGTTGCGACGACGGGTTTGGCTGGCGTTCCGGCCTCTGGCGTGTCCTCGGCGGAGATCTCGGTCATGGCTGGACCTCCACCAGGGCCAGCAGGGGGGCTGTGGCCGCCGCCAGGGCCTGGCGCTCGGCGGGGGAGAGGCTCCCGAGACGGGCGGCCAGCCAGTCGTTGCGGCGGCGCCGAGTCTCGGCGAGGGCGGCCATGCCGGCCGGCGTGATGGTCAGGCCGGAGCGGCGTCCGTCGGAGGCGTGGCTGAGGCGGCTGATCCAGCCGGCGGCTTCCAGGCGCTTGATGTGGGTGCTCATGGCCGGCCGCGACATCTGCTCGGCGTCGGCGAGGTCGGAGACGCCGACGCCGGGCTGACGCTTGATCTCCACCAGCAGCAGGACATCGAGGGCCGACAGGCCGGCCTTGGCGGCCTCCTGGCGCAGGCGCCGGCCGACCCGCAGCAGGGCCGGGCGCAGCAGCTCGGCGAGCTGGTCGGGGTCGTCGGGGAGGTCGGCGGGCATGGGCGCCATCTAGTTAAGTAAGCGAACTATCTATCTGGCTAGATAGACCCCTCAGGCGACAGGTCAAGGGGCGCGGCGGGACGCCGGCTCAGACGGCGGCGGGCGGCCGCAGTACGGGGGGGACGAAATCGGGCTCCAGCGCCTTACGGGGATGGGAGGCGGTGACGTGGCCCATGAAGGGCGGCCAGATCTCATAGCCCAGCAGGGCCTGAAGCCGGGGGCTCATGGCCCGCACCTGCTCCCTTGGCACGCTGAGAAAGTAGTTCTCCTGGGTCCGGCCCCAGGGCTGGCAGTACTGGTTGGTCAGGGCCAGACGCGGGGCGTCGGAGCGGTTGGCGCCGCCCCGGTGCAGCATGTGGCCCTGGAAGACGATGGCGGAGCCTGCCGGCATGACCGCGGGGACCAGGCGGCTGGCCGCGTCAGGATCGCGCCCGATGGCCTCGACCTCGGCGTCGCTCCACAGGTGGCTGCCGGGCAGCAGGTCTGTGGCGCCGTTCTGATCGGTGAAGGGGTCGATGGCGATGATGACGCTGAGGCTGGCGGCGGGCCTGGGTCTCGGCAGGCGATAGAAGCCATCGTCGAAATGCACGCCCTGCGCGGCCTCGCCCGGTTGGATGGCGATGGCCTGGCTGGCGGTGAGCAGGTAGCCGGGCAGCAGGAAGCGGTCGATGAGGGCGAGGATCTGCGGATGCTCGGTGAGGTCCTCGAAGACCTTGCCCCGGGCCACCAGGGTATAGACCCGCTCGGTGGCGTAGCCCTCGAAGGCGTTGCGGCCGAGGTGGCCGCCCAGGTGGGGAGTCAGCGCGGTTCGCACGGCCTCCAGCCCCTCGGCGTCGAGGAGGTCGGGCAGGACGGTATAGCCGTCGCGTTCGATGCGGGCGGCGTGGGCGTCTGGGTCGAACGGATTCACGGGCGGGCTCCCTGCGGCGCTTCTGGCGAGCGCCTGAGGCCAACATAGACGAGGCTCAGACCAGCAGGCTACGGGCCTCGCGCAGCGCTTTGAGGGCTGAGCGCGCCTCCCTGGACAGGGCGGCGAGGCGACGGGGGGCTGCGGCGCGGGCGTCGGCCGGGCTCCGGGAGGCGGCTTCGCGCAGGGCTTCGGCCTGATGGTCGAGGGCGCGGGCGGCGGCCTGCAGGTTGGCCAGGGCGCACTTCACGCGGCCCTCTGGGGAGGCGGCCCAGGCCTGCTCCGCCGCGAGGCGGGCTTCGGCGGCGTGGCGGATCTGATCTGGGCTGCGGCGGCGTGGAGGTTCAAGACCGAGGCCTGACCAGGCGACGCCCCAGGGACGGCGGGCCTGGCCCTGCGCCCAGACGGCATGGTCGGCGGCGTCGAGAGCGGCGCAGGCCGTGGCGAGGTCAGGCTCGGAGGCGCGGAGATCCATGGCGAAACTGTATAATAAATACAGATATGCGCAACCGGAAGTGCGTCCGGCTCAGAGCGCCGACTGGATGATCCGGCGGGCCTGGAAGGGCGGGATGATGGCCGTGATGTGGGCGGCCCAGCGCAGACGGGCGTCCTGGCGGGTGGGGCCAGCCACGCTCTCCAGATCGAACAGGCCCGAGCGGGAGCCACGCAGCAGGCGCTTGACCAGCACCTCGTCGGTGTCGACCTCGACCACCACCACATGGCCCAGCATGTCGGGCGTCGGCGGGGTGCGCTGGTCCTCGAAGTAGATCAGGGCGCCGTCGTCGGCCAGCCCGCGCATGGAATGGCCGACCACCCTCAGGGCGGCGGCCTTGTCCGTGCCGCCCGGGGGGATGGGGGCCAGATCGCCGGCGTCCTGGCCGGTGGCGAACAGAACCACCCCCTCAGGATTGGCGCCGACGCGGCCGAGGATGGGGACGTAGCCGGCGAGAGCCGAGGGGCGCACAGGGCCGGCGGCGTCATAGAGCCATTCGGCGCTGACCCCGAAGGCGGCCGCATAGTCCTTGGCCTTGCGATAGGAGAAGGGCGCATTGCCGTTCTCGTTGGAGGCGTAGGTGTTGCGGTTCCAGCCGAAGGCCTCGGCCGCGGCGGCGGCGGTCTCGTAGCCTGCGTCGAGGCGGGCCTGGCGGAGGCGGTCGGAACGGTCGTTCATGGGGACGGTCTAGCGCAACTTGGGATAACTGTACATAGGATACAGTTTCTGCTTGCCGAGTGTATGTAGGAAAAATACAGTCGGTCCATGGAACAGACACAGTCTCACCGGGCGTCCGCCCGAAGCCCCACGAGCCTGGGGGATTACGCCAACCTGCGCCGGGGCGGGGCCTCGCCGCCGCGCATCCGGGCCCTGCTGCGGCTGGGGGACGGGGATGTGGCGCGGCTGGAGCGGGCCTTTCGCGGCCAGGTGGCCCGCGGCGTCGGCGAAGCCCAGCCACGGTTCGCCCACCATGAGCGCCATGTGGCCGCCGTGCTGGCGGAGGGGGGCTTTCCGGCCCTGACGGAACGGCGGATCGGGCGCAATGGCGTCCACGTGGGTCTGCCGCTCACCTGGCCGGGGCTGCTGCCATGAGCGCGGCCATGGGAGAGGCGCCTCGGGATGCGGGCAGCGTTGTGGCTCAGGCGCTGGGCCATCGCACGCCGGGCGACCGGGCGCAGTTTCTGAAGGAATTGCTGGCCCATACGGCCGCGGGCCTAGTGATCCTGGAGGGCGAGCGGGCGGCCAGTGAGGCGGTCTACCGGCTGGCTGACGCGGTGGTGTCGCG
>TARA_R100000935_G_scaffold7332_1_pt1 | contig 10882 bp, 4 predicted proteins | sample TARA_R100000935 | Tara Oceans TARA_R100000935 (sample SAMEA2621502) | marine metagenome | biome: marine biome (ENVO:00000447); feature: surface water layer (ENVO:00002042); material: "saline water (ENVO:00002010), including plankton (ENVO:xxxxxxxx)" | depth 5 m | reverse complement strand
CATAACAGGACAATTAACAACAGAAGAGCTTAATAGTTCTAGTGTATATGATTGGGAATGGTGGAAAATGGCTTATGGCCAAAGATACGGTCTAGAACCTGAATTGTCTCAAAAAAATGGTTGGTTTACTATAAATGAAAGAGAGGGTAAGTTTAGTTTTTCTAGTGGTTTAGTTGGTAAATTAATTATACTAGAATACATATCTGATGGCTTAGCTTATGATATGGATACTAAGATACCTAAAATGGCAGAAGATGCTTTATATGCTTATATAATGCATTCTATAGTATCTACAAGGGCTAATTTTCCAGAGTATATAGTTCAAAGATACAAAAAAGAAAAATCAGCTAAGCTTAGGAACGCTAAAATAAGATTAAGTAATATTAAACTTGAAGAATTTACTCAGGTGATGAGAGGTAAATCTAAGTGGATTAAACATTAAAAATGGCTAAAACTAAAAATACTTTTATAAAGTCTAGAATGAATAAAGATCTAGACGAAAGACTAGTTCCCAATGGAGAGTATAGAGACGCGGTTAATGTTCAAATTAGTCAATCTGAAGACGCCGATATTGGTACTCTCTCTACTGCTTTAGGAAATTCTAAAATAAGTGATTTTGGTTTATCTAACAATTGTGGAGCGAGAATAATAGGTTTATATGCGGATGAAAAAGAAAAGTACCTATATGTGTTTATAACTAATTTTATAGACTCTTCTAATACACAGGAATCCAACTATCCACCAACAAGTGTTATTAATCAAATATGGAGAAGAAATATTGAAACTAATGAAAACACAAAGCTAGTTGAAGGTAGATTTTTAAACTTTTCACTTAATAATTTTATTTTAAATATAGACTTAATTGAAGATTTACTTTTTTGGACAGACAACAGGAATCAACCAAGAAAAATAAATGTAAAAAAAGCTAATCCAGCTATATCTGATTCTCCTACGTATTACACAACAGAAGATCATATAAGTGTTGCTAAGTATGCTCCATTTGAAAGTATCAGTCTAATGAAAGATTATTTAGTTAATTTTCAATTAACAAATACTGGTGGTGGTACAGGCGGGGGCGGACCTAATCCTAATATAGCTGCGTATGGTGGTTTAATAGGTCAAGTATTGCCTACTCAAGTACAAAGCACTACAGGTACTGATGGTCAAGGATTGACAGTTATAATTACAGCCACTGACATAAACGGTAATATAGTTACTTTAGAAATAGCAAATGAAGGATCTGGTTATAGCAACGGCGATGTTATACTAATATCTCCTAGAAGTGGTTCGGCTAGTATAACTCTATCTATAGAGAATCAATCTACAATGAAAAACAAATGTGAAGAGCTCCTGCCAGAGGTATCTACATTTGGCATAGCGGCAATTGTTAGTCCAAATCCAGGGTTACTATACAATAATAATGTTGTTGGCTCGGGTTTCTCTATTCAATGCGACTCTCTATCAACTCCTTTTACTGGTGTACTCACTGATATTGATGGAGTATATGACAACTGCTTTATAAAAGTATTTGACAATGGAACTGATGTAACTCCTTATAAAGCTGTTATAGATTCTTTAGTTTACGATACTAATTATCTTACTTATTTTTTGAAGGTAAGTTGGCCTTCTTCTCAAGCTAATATATCTTTAAGTGCTAATTATGTGATTACTGTAGGTGTTAATCCTGATTATGATGCCAAATGGCCTGGTGATTGTGATTATTTAAAAGATAAATTTATAAGATTTGCCTATAGATTTAAATTTGATGATAATGAATATTCTTTAATATCTCCTTTTACTCAAGCTTGTTTTATACCTAGAAATAATGGTTATTTTTTACAAGAAAAAAGAGATACTAATACTCTTATTTCGTTAAAAAGGTTGGTAACTGGTACTATCGTTAACTACACCCTTGATGATGAAGTTACAATAACATCTGCAACTGGTGGAGCTGGTGCAACTGGTAAAGTTACTAGTGTGCTTGGTGAAATTACAGTATTAGAACCTGGTGCTGGATTTATCAACGGAGAGACCACTATTATAGGTGGTTTAATTAGTGGAAGCGGCGTGGATTTTATAGCCGAAACAGAAGGAACATTTTATGATAGTGATAACGCCTTTATATCTACTGAAAATAATAAGTTTGAAAATAGTGTTAATAATATAGATTTAGAAATACCTTGTCCTAGGTTTTTAAATAGTGTTGAAAGTAATTGGAGTAATTTAAAAAAAGAATTACATGTAGATTCATTAGAAATTATATACAAAGATGACGCAGAAAATGTTTTAAAAATTTTAGACACTATAGAATCAGTTGAGTTCGTAAAATTTAATCAAAATCTTTTAAGTTATTCTTACCAATCTACTGTACCTATAAAAACACTACCTGAACAAGAATTAATTAGAGTTAGTGACAAAGTTCCGTTAAAAGCTGTAACTCAATCTGTTTCTGGAAATAGAATTATTTACGGCAATTATGTAGATGGGCATTCAAGTAATTTAGCACTTAATTATCAAGTTGCTTCTGCTAAAAAACTTAGTGTAAATACACCTACTTTCTCAACATTAAAAAAAGAATATCAAAATCACACTTTAAAACAAAACAGAACCTATCAAGTAGGCGTAGTTTTGTCAGACAGATATGGCAGACAATCTGATGTAATTTTATCAACCTTAGACACTTCAATAAGTGGATTTGGATCAAGCATAGAATTTGGTGGATCTACTCTTAGAAACGATTATTATACTTCAAACCCAGGCTTAATACAACCAGGTGGCCCTGGAGTTTTAGCTTCAACTTGGCCTGGTGATTCTTTAATCGTTCAATTTAATGGACAAGTACCAAGTGAAAATGGTATACCTGGTTATCCTGGTTTATTTATAGACTATAATGATCCTTTTGTTTCAAATTTCTATGGGGGTCTAAACTACCCTTCTTTTCCAATAAATGTAGGAGTTGCAAACACTGGTGTAGCAACAACTACAACTGGTTCTGGAGCTGGATTAACAATAGATTACTTTACAATACCACAACCATCAGCCAGTACAAGTCAAATATTTTCAATAACAATAAACACTCCTGGTTTTGGCTACAAAAACGGTGATGTAGTAACAATATCACACCCTGGAGGTACTCCTCCTTCTAATTTTGTAAATGCTAGTTTCGTATATAATAGTAATATTAATCCTAATTTAACTGGTTGGTTTAGCTATAGAATAGTAGTTAAACAACAAGAACAAGATTATTATAATGTATATTTACCGGGTATAGTTAATGGATCTTTAGCAACTGAAGGATATGTAAACACAGAAGAAGCTACTTTAAGCATTTACGGTGATAATATAAATAAAATACCAAAAGATTTAACTAATGTAGGTCCTAATCAAACTAGTTTTTCAACTTCAGATGGCCAATTATTTTTAAGAGTTCAAAATGAATTAAACAATAATACCAGTAGTAGGCAGTTTTATCCTAAAAACAACGAGTCTGAAAATGTAGTTTCTTTATCTGAATTATCTAATTTAGGATTTAATTTAAGTAGGTTTAATTCTAAATGTAACGTAGCTGTATCTTCTTCAAAAAATGTGACTTTAGCTGATTTTAATCAAGAAGTATATAGAGGTATGAGTGTTGTTATAACTGATAATAATGGCAACAATATTTATGGAACTAAAGATGGTCTTTATGTTAGAGCTTATTCTGCTAACTCAGCCAGTGGAGCTATTTTAATTTTAAATAAAACAATAAGCTTTGCTGCTACTCCAGGAAGTCCAGCTATTTTTACATTTGGACCTCCAGGTGTAGTATACAATAGTGGTTCAAATCCTGTTATAGGTTCTTTAAGCACATCTTCTGCTATAGGAGTTTCTGAAGAACAAGATTTTGTATCTCAATTAGCTGTTTTTGAAACAGAGCCTGTTAAATCAGAATTAAATATATTTTTTGAAACATCTAGCACTGGTCTTATTTCTGAGCTGAACAATGCAGTTGCAGAAGGCGGTATCGCCGGAGAGTCAGTTGCTAATATTTCTATAATTGAAATTCTTCAGTCAGTTTTTAACGAAGGCGCAACAGGTTCTTACAATATAATTGATGACTCATTTTTCGCATTAGATTTTCAAAATTCTGCTTTGCCTAGTTCACGAGCTAATAATTCAACAGCTAATTTGATTAGTGTTTTAGATGACAATGGTGCAGATAGGTTAAGTGAGTTTGAAATAGTAGACAATAATAATGGAACTTTTAATATTAAAACAACAAAACAAGCTGGTGATGGTTATTATATAGGCAATAATACAGCTATTACTACTTTTAATTTTACTGTTAAATTAACTAATGACGGAACAAGTCTTTTTAAGTCATTTCAAGGAGAAATAGGTAATTTATTCCCAACTTATAAAGAGAATTATACGGGTAATTATAATAAAATACCAATGCAAAATGCCCGAACAGCAAGAATGGTAGGCGGGAGGATAACATCTGGGGTCGCCTATTACCAATTTGTAGGTGATTATCCTTATGTTTTTGGTCCAGGTATTTTCAATGGCACAAAGGGGTATCCAATTGAGCAATTTCCAAATCCAAGAATAGAATATAATCCTATGGCTAATCCTTTTACAGCTTTTAACGGTAGTGGTGACAATTCATTAAAAGCAAGAGATATTGAGTGGGAAATAGTATCTTGGATAACTACGGATGCTGTAGCTAAAACGCTTGACTCAAGCTTGCAAATACCATTTTTTAGCCAATTTTCACAAAGCTATGAATTTTTAGATTATGGTGCTTGGATGGCTCTACCTGAGGTGGTATATCCTGCTGGTACTAGTAGAAGTGGTTTAGCAGCAAATGTTCAAGGTTTTGCAATAATAATAGGTGAAGACAACGCGGCATCTACTAGATATGGTGGATTAGTAAATCCAAATGATCTTACTTTTGAAATACCAGCTTTCAATATCGCGAAGCCAGACAGCAATGGTGTAACTCCTGCAGTTAATAATAGTTATGCCAACAATCCTCCCCTTTATTTCCCGGCTACTAATTTACCTAGGCCAGATAATTGGTCAGTGATCTTTCCTAAAACTCAAACATTACAAAATGATACTTGTCTTATTGGTATGCGAAACATTAATGAAATAGCAACAGATCCTAACTCGTTTAGATTAACGCAAGGCGGATCTAGTAGTTTCCTGTTTCCTGAACCTGGAGTAGAAACTAGAGTGAGTTCAGTTCCTATATTTGCTTTAGTTGAAAAAATTGAATTTACTGTAACTATTCGAGCTAAAGATGGAGCCAATTTATCTGGCCCTTTGCAAACTATAACTTTTGAAGTTGTAGATGCTGGTGGTACACTTAATGGCTTTTTACAACCCATTTCCTCACCTGCGCAATACTCAATAAGAACAGGTGCTTAAATTGGTTTGTTTTAGTAATAAATTTAATAAATAAGTAATATTAATAATATGGGTGCAATTATAGAAGTAAAATATTTTAATTCATTTTGGATGAAACAAGTCCAAGGAGCTGATTTAACACCTGATGCTAATAATCCAGTTTGGCCAGGATTAGAATTTAATCCTATTGGTTATCCTAAATTTCCTATAGCTGCAAAACAAGACAATGACAACTGGTACATAGAAGAGTCTAGAATAAAAGGTGGTTTTAACAATGCGATGGTTTCACAAGGGGTTAGAGCTTTTTTAAATGAAGAAAACCCAATACAAGACATTAGAGAATCTTCTTTAATATACTCTGGTTTATATAATAGTAGAACTGGAATTAATAGAACTAATGTTTTTAGTGTAGGTGAAACTATAGAAGCTGACTTAGATCCTATGGATGGGAGTATACAGAAAATATTTGCTGACGACACTAATTTAACTATATTTCAAGAGAATAAAGTTAGTAAAGCTTTAATAAATAAAAATACTATATATTCTGGAACTCAAGGAGCTGCTGAAACAGCTAACATACCAGTTATAGGACAAATAGTACCTTATTTAGGCGTTTTTGGAATTGGTAAAAATCCAGAATCATTTGATTATTATGGTTTTAAAAAGTATTTTGTTGATCCTGTTAGAGGCTCAGTAATGAGATTATCAAGAGATGGTTTAACTGAAATATCCAATTATGGAATGAAAGACTTTTTTAGAGATACTTTAACCTCTATGAACAGTAACACTCAAGAACAAAGATTACCTTGGACTAAAGCTTCTCCATCTTTAAAACCTCTTACAAAAAATGCTGAGTGGCTTATTGAAGGTGGTTCTGGTATTGGGACTATGACTAGAGGAACCCCTTTTACAGCTGCTGCAGTAGGTGTTGTTGGACCTCTTGCAATAACCTCTGTGACTGGAAGTGGTAATGGAGCTACTATAAATGTAAATATATTTACTTTAGGAGCTAGTGGGACTTTTAATGCTGTTACTGTTTTAGGTGGATCTGGTTATGCAATTGGAGACCAGCTTTCAATATCTGACCCTAGTGCTTTATTTTTTGAAGGAACTATATTATCTACAGTTAATGGTAATAATTCAGATGGACAACTTAATTTAAATAGCGGAGTTAATCCTATATATATTGCTGATCAAAATTCTTGTGATATATTCATAGGTAGTAGAATAATAAATGACTTAGGCAATGGTTCAACACAAGATAGTGGTGCTACTGTTGAAGATGTACAAAAGATAACTGACCCAACAGCAGGCAGTATTCTTGCTATTTATACTAACCAAAATGTCACTCAATCAATTAATGGGTTCTTTTTGTATAATTATAAAAGTAAAATTACAGGAGGTTGGGATAATTACAATAGATATTATACTATTTCTTTACAAAGAAAGCCGGCTTACGTATCTACATCTGATAGTAATTTTGATACATTGTCTTATGATGAAAGTATAAATGGTTGGGTTTCAAGATATGATTATAAACCTGATTTTATTAAGAGTTTAAAAGGTTTATTTTTCTCTACTCAAGGTAATTCTTTATTTGAACATTATTCCTCTTCATCTTCTTATTTAAATTATTATGGAATAAATTATGGAGCAAGTGTTGAGTTTTTCATAAATAGTAATCCATCAATAAGAAAAACATTTAATACTATAAACTACGAAGGAGATAATGGTTGGAGAGTTGTATTATTAGAATCAGATTTAACTAAATTTACAAATTTAGGTAATGCTACAGCAGATGTTAGTTCAACAATACCTAGCTATGACGAAGGATTATATGTAGGTTATAGTGGTTATCCTCAAAGAGCTGGTTTTACAAGAAAAGAAAACTTATATACTGCTAATATAGTTAATTTATCAAATTTTAATCCAGAAGAAGTTTTATCTGGATCTCAATTGTCAGGAATAAAAGGTTATTTAGCTAGAGTTGTATTTTCAGTAGATTCATCTACTGATGTTGGAGGAGCTAAAGAAATATGGAGTGTAGGAACAACTTATGCACAGTCTTCTTAAAATATTAATAAATAAAAACAAAAATTATGCCATTACCACTACTAGCACTTGTAGCACCTATGATTATAGGTGGCATTCAATCTGCTATTTCAAACAATCGAGCTAATAACATGAGTAACGATATATCAAATTCACTAGGCACTGTTACTGATATAATGAATAATAGAGAGCCTGTTTATGATGCTTCAGGTAAAATTAGAGATATGAAGTCTATGGTCACTAATCCATATGCTAATTTAGGCGTGGCTACTCAAGCTGCTGAAATGCAAATAGAACAATCTGATCTAGCTTTAGCTAATACTTTAGATACAATAGCTCAGTCAGGTTTAGGTGGTGGTGGAGCGACTGCGCTTGCTCAAGCAGCTTCAAGAAGCAAAAAAGGTGTTTCTGCTAGTATAGAACAACAAGAAGCTCAAAACCAAAAATTAAGAGCTGAAGGTGAGCAGCAAAGGTCTCAAGCTTTGATGAATATAGAGTCACAAGCAATTTCAGCTGAAGAAAGAGCATCTCAAGGTGAAGATGCTAGAGTTCAAAACCAATTAGATAGAGCTTATGGTGAATATGATTTTTTAAGATCAAGACAAATGGGATTACAAGATGCTGGAAATGCAGCCATGATGGCTGGAGTATCAGGATCAGCTAGTCTATTAACTGGAGCTCTAGGAACAGAAGGTGGTGGATTATCTTTCATGGGTAATGATATTGGAGGATAGACAAATGGAACAGATTGATTTATATAAATATGATAAAATAAAAGGGTAATCATGAGTCAAAAACAAGTAAATTTAAAATCAAAAGATTTTTCAGCTGATGCAGTTAGAAATGTTCAAACAGTTACGCAGGTAGGAGTTAACAAGATACAGCAAATAGCTAAAAGACAAGAACAAGAAAGAAAAGAAACTCAAAAAGCGTTACTTTTAGGATCTGCAAAAACTGATCAGTTAATAGAGTCTTATGTTAAGCAAACAACAGACGCTAACACTCAGATGTCCGTAGTATCTACAGCATATGTTCAAAAAGAAGCTGAAAGAATAGGTAAATTATATGCTAACTCAATAAAGCCAGGAGCAACTCAAGAAGATAGAAACCTATACACAGATGCTAATACTTCAGGTATGCGAAATTTGCAATCTATTGCAACAACAGTAAGTCAAGTTAGTACTGACGGAAATGTAGCTCTTAGACACACCACTGCAGTTAAGAATAATTCTGCTTTAAATATGTTAACTAGAGATGCTCAACAACAAACTAAGCATTGGAACTTTCAATCTGTTTTAGGAACTGGTCAATTTAAAGATTTAGAAATAAAAAACGATGCTAATAATCAAGTCAATATTAGTGCTATGTCTTTAGGCGAAAATAATTTTGAAGTTGATATAAACGCTTCGGCCTTTAACAACGCTTTGTTGAGAACTGGTGAAACTTCAGAGCAGCAAGTTATACAACAAGATGATATTATAATTGAAAGAGGTGGTGTTTGGTTTAAAAGCTTTGAGGGTGACTTAAAAAACATTCTTAAACCCGTAACAAAAGTAGAAAGTAAGTATAATAGAGGAGAAAACAAGAAAACTATTATACAATCAGAAGGAGCAGTAGATATATATCAAAAATTAATTGGAGATTCTAATAATAAACAATTGCTTTTAGGAAAAACTGGTGCAAGTAGTTTTAATAAAACATGGGATCAATTAGAACTAAATGGACTTTTAGATGATAATCCACTTAAAGATATAAGTTGGAGTACTTTTAATGCCAAAGATGAACAAAGAGCAATTGATAAATTAAACAAAGATTATGCTAGCTACAAACCTGGTTTAGATTTTGATAATCCTTTAGATCCAACTCCGGAAGATGATAAATTTACAGTTGATGACTATAAAAAAGTTCAAGGTGACTTTAAAAATTTAGCAGCTGAAGGTATGGCAAGATTAGCTGAAAGATTAATTGGTAATAAAAGTCAAAAAGTTGTTAGTACTAAAGAACTAGATGATTACTACAAAGTAGTTAACAAAACAACTGGTAAATCAGAATATACTACTAGTGGTAAATCAATATTAAGAAAAGATTATACAAACTTGTGGGATAATAAAGTTAATAAATCAATAATTAATGGTAAATACAGAGGTTTTGATGGTGTAATTGCAGAGATAAAAGCTAATAAAAAAGCTTTTGGAATAGATACCAAAGGTGGTTTTGACGTAATGACTGGTTCTGAAATAAAAACTTTATTTCCAGGCACTTCTTTTGGCACAATGCAAGATGATGTTCTTTATGAATTTAATAAGAAAAACCCTCAACAATACGATATAGTAACTAAACCTGAGTATTTTGATTTTGATACTAATGGAGGTTTAGATGCAAGTGGAAAAAATACTATGTGGAATTTATTAGGCGTAGATGATTATGAACAAAGTATATTTAATAATCCTACTGAAATGAAAACATTAAACTTAAAACCTAACGCTAATACATACTAAAATAAATAATTAAATTAAATATGGAAGAAATATATTTATCACCAGACGGTCTGTATGAATATTCTGTTGCTGAGCTAGAGGAAGCTGCAAAAGAAAATAAAATTCCTTTTAATGAGTTTGTTTCTTCTAGAGGTTTTAAAATAAAAAGCGGTGAAGTAGAGGAGACTATTGAAGTAGAAGATAAAAAGCCTGAACTTAAAGATCCACCTGTTAAAAAAGCTAAAAGCAATGTTCCTGATTGGGCTTTTGATGCTGCAGGTATTATTGATCCAACACAAGAACCTACTAAAGCTGAATCTTTAATGAAAAAACAGCCAGTTGGTAAAGAGTTGTATGAAGCAGATTCTAAAACACTTACGCTTCAAGGTAACATAGCTAAAGATAATGTATTTTATGATGAAGAAGATGTTGCTGTAAAAGATTTTAAAGAAGCTTATACTTCATACCAGTTCAATAATTGGCTACAGTCTCCAGATCAAATAAAAGCAGCAGAAAATCAAGCTAAAGCTGAAGAACTTGTTACTCAACCAAATATACAATCTGCTTTAATAAATAGCGAGTATACAGCACAAGATGTAAGAGATTTTCAAAGCATAGGAATAGAAGGTTTACCAGACGTTTCTAATATAGAAAACCCAGAAGATAGTAGATTTCAAACTACATTTATGGAAGGGTCAAGTCAATACGAGGATATTGCAGAGGCTCTTAAAAAAAGTAATATATATAATACTTTTGAAAAAGCTAATGCAGAGCTAAACGACAACAAGCGTTTTAACTATGTTTCTGGTATTATTTCAAAAGATAATAGTGAAATATCAGAAGAAGAAATACCAAATAAAGTAAATAATTGGTTGTTAAATAATATGATAACTACATCTGATGATAGAGCTAAAAGTTATTTAGGACTTAGTTTATATAATAAATATTTAAAAGCTGATAGC
>TARA_R100000935_G_scaffold222_2_pt1 | contig 10894 bp, 10 predicted proteins | sample TARA_R100000935 | Tara Oceans TARA_R100000935 (sample SAMEA2621502) | marine metagenome | biome: marine biome (ENVO:00000447); feature: surface water layer (ENVO:00002042); material: "saline water (ENVO:00002010), including plankton (ENVO:xxxxxxxx)" | depth 5 m | reverse complement strand
CCATATGAAAGACTACAAGCTGCTACTGGCTGGGCTCATTTTACTACTGCTTATTATCTTTATCGCCATCTTTACTTGGCTGTGGAGCAGTAACCGTAAAAATATGGATCCACTGCCCATTATGTCAAATGAGAGTGAATCGACTGCCTCAGCAGAAGAAGATGGAGAGACTGTTGCCAAAAGTACTTTGCACATACAAGCAGAAGAAAAATTACGAGCGCCTTTAGACGCTGTGATTTCAAGCTTTCAATCTCGTTATCCCAATGTAGAAATCATGATAAGCTATGTCGCTTCTGCTGCGCTTTTGACGCTATCAGATAACAAAGTAGCTGATAATGAGCCATCTTCATTTGTTGTTGATACCGACATCATTATTGCTGATGGCACTCTATCAGCAACACGCCTAGCGCCCGTACAAGAAGAATTAAAAATAGCGCAAGATAAGCAAAACCGCAACAAGGCAGAAAATGGTATGGTAGAAGATACTATCGATGCAGACAGTAGTGCTGATGAAATCGCTGCTAAAGGTGAAACTGATAACACAGACACTCGTAACCTTGTGTCGTTTAGTTATGCTTTAAAAGACACGAAAAAAGTAGATGGTGTCATCTTAACCCAAAACCCTATTGCGCTTAACTTTCGAAATTTTTTACTCTCAAGTACAGGGCAAGATATATTAAGTCGGCATGGCTATCAAAACATCGATGGCTATCAAAATGAGGTGTCTGACTTGTTCAAACCAAACTCTAAAGGAAAACAAGCAACAGGTGAGCTGACGGTAAATGTCGCTGACGCTATAAGCATTGCTAAATAAATATAAGACGCTCTATTTACTCAGTATTTATTGCTTTTGAGAGTTCTTTTTTCTACAATAGCAATCTATTATGCGCCTATAGCTCAACAGGATAGAGCAGTTGCCTCCTAAGCGATCGATCCGAGTTCGAGTCTTGGTGGGCGCACCAATCATTGTATTTAGACATAACCTCGCATCACCTCAAACCCTTCGAACTCCTATCATACCTAGTTATTAGTCTTTATCAAACACTTGTCATTACCTACTAGCACCTCTACAATGTTGTACATACTGATGTACATACATGAAATTACCATCATTTTGTTGTACACAAATCAAATTATTGTTGTACATGGTAATTATTAATAGTGGCTAATCGAGGTGTGGCAATGGCTGAGCGCAAAAACTACCTATTAAACGTCAGTGGTGTGAAGGCTATTGCTAAGCTTGCGCCACCAGCTAAACGCAAAAGATATAGCGATGGTGATAGCCTTCATCTAGTTCACGACCCAAAGGGTTCGCTGTACTGGGTAATGACTTACCGCTATCAGTCAGATAAAGATATTAAGCCCAAACAAAAAACCTTTCATATTGGAACGTACAGGTCATCTAAGCAAGATGTTGATACCGTGTTCAAACCTGATGTTAGCCTTAAACAAGCACGTACTGAGCGTGATAGAGCTAAGGCACTGCTAGCTGAGGGTATTGACCCCGCCATTGATAAGAACAAGCACAAGAATAGCGTTGAGCAAAAAGACCTATTTAATGTGATAGCGCAAAGCTATATCAATGATAAGTCGGACACTACACCCAAAAACGTCCAAAAGCTACAGACCTATCTTGATAAGCATGTAGCGCCACATATCGGTGACTACCCTATTCAAGCTATCACGGCCCAAGATGTGATTAAGACAGGTTTAGCCGTACAGACCTACTTCGAGCAGCAAGGTAAATTGACAACAGACACCGCCCACAAGAGCGTGGCGTTTATAACGTCAGTGTTTGAGTATGCTATCAATACATTAGGCTATGACATTATCAATGTGGCTTATGGGCGCAGTAAGGCGCTTAGAACCCATAAAGCCGAGCGTATGAAAGCCATTGAGCAACACCAATTCTCAGAGCTGTTACGCAATATTGATAACTACGGTAAAGATAATCCAAACGGACATCTTCAGACAGTGGCAGGCATGCAGCTAATGACGCTGTGTTTTGTCAGAACTAAAGAGCTCAGGTTCTTTGAATGGTCAGAGATTGATTATCATAAAAACGTATGGCGCATACCAGCGGCCAAGATGAAAATGCGTCAAGACCACATCATTCCATTATCACCGCAAGCAATGGCTATCATTGAGCGTATGCGTCCACTAACGGAGCAGACGGGTTATGTGTTCTATAACTTTGAACGCAGCCAACCCTATAGTGAGGTATGGTTCAATCAAGCACTCAAGCGCATGGGTTATACGGGTGACCCCTACCCTAAGATGACAGGTCACGGCTTTAGACAGCTTGCCAGCACGGGGCTGTATGAGCTGCAATTCAATGACAACTTAATCGAGATACAGTTAGCACACCTTGAACAATCTAGCGTTAAGAAGCGTTATGACTTATCGGCACATTTAGCTGAACGGCAAATGATGATGAATAAATGGGCGAACCATCTTGATGACTTGCGAGCTGGCAAGGCTGTCAGCTTTGACTTACTGACCCCTGATGAGCTCGCTAAAGAAATGGATAGCCGTAACGAGCAAGCCACCGATATAGCGCTGCACGATAAAGACATACTTATAAAGAGTTTACAGGCACAAGGCGTATCGCCTGAGCTATTAGCGCAGCTTGCCAAGCAGCTTTAACAACACCTTTTAACAATACCGCTTTACTAATTATTGTCAGCATTGGGCTGGCAAGCCGATATTGATAGCGTCAATCGCTGTCATAACCGATTGCAAGGCTAGGACTAATTACCCGAACGACAGCAGCCGCACCCTTAGCTGTCAGCGCCTTGCTCCTATTTTTATTTAAGGGTGTGAGGGTGCGAGTGATGGGGTTAATGGACAAGCCTAAAAGGGTATTTGATAGTGAATATGTATCTATTGATGATTTTCTCTTCTATATTGCATTTACTCAAGAAGAAACAGTAGGAGACGTTGCTTCATGGTTACTTTACAATTGTTTTTCTGAAAATATTAATTCTTACGAAGTGGACCGTCATTATAGGGTATGGCAGGGTAAGCGAAAATATGGGGCTGATAAAAACATAGAAAGGTTCTTTAACCAGATTACTTTTGATGGCTATCATTCTTATTTTGCATATATGAAATTCATGGAAGAAAAAGGTGATGATAATAACCCTTGGAAAGATGGCTTTGTAAGTGAACGACACTATAAATTAGTTTTTTCCAATTTCTATCTCAATATTGGAGAGCTTTACAAGCTAGATTATATAAAGAAAATTAATGTCGATTTTAGCAAAGCTAAAGATTATGTTTATCGTATTTATCTATGTGACAATATTGAAGCTAAACCAAGAAGTAAAAACTCAATTTATCATATTGATACTATTTGGTGTGGTAACACATTGAAAGAAAGCAAAAAGAACAGGGAAAAAGTTACACCAGAGCAAAAGGAAACCTATAAACAACAGTCAAACATTGTTAGAGAAAATATACGTAAAGTAATTGAATGGGCGGCATCTGCCGAGTCAATTCAAGAAGCAGATGAAAAGCTACCTAAAGCAATAGGAGATGATATTAAAGAAATTATCACAGACAAAGAAAATTACGAGCGACTAACACCTATTCAAAAATATACATTTTATATGAAAAATATCGTATTACCTTTAGCTCGAAAAATATGGACTTTTGATAAAGGAACTAATCTACTTATGCGAAAACAAGTAGCTAGATTAGTAGTAGAGCTTTTACCTAACTTTGACTTAAGAGAAAATCAAGTTGACGACTGGTTGAAACAGTCTAACTTAGTACCAACCGCAATCACTGACAGATGCGCCCAACATGATTATGGAAACACTAAACCTGAAAAGGAACAACGTGAAGTGATTATGCAGAAAATACGAGATAAAGTATCACCTGAGATACAATCACTTATTGAAAATGCACCCAAATTCTAGAATTACCCCCCTACTGCTAGCACCTCCATCTACAAAGCATCTTTATCACCCCGTAATATTCATTCCATAGTGAAGCCAATTACTGGCTATAACCAACCCCGCTATGGAGTGAGCTATCATGACACTTATCGACCAGTACCTAAGAATGGCAGACCTTGCCAATCAACCTGAACGTAAGGCTAAGACCTACATTGCAAAGTCAGGTCAACAGCGCACCATCACCGCCAAAGCCGCCACACGCGGTATCACTGGCTTTAGTGCTAAGCACATCTACCATCTAATCAATGAAGATAAATTTCCAGCCCCCGTAAAAATCGGACGGGCGAGTCTATGGCGCTTGTCTGAAATTAATGGCTGGCTAGACAGTCATGCCCAACCTACTGATGATAATGCTAGTGCAAAAGGAGGGGTTTAATATGACGACTACAGCCAACGCACCCGTGACCAACGAGCCAGCCCCTAAGACTCAAATAGAGATAGTTAGAGCGCACCTAATGACAGGCGCTACTATCACCACATGGGACGCTTACCGCTTCTATCAAATCACTTGCCTAGCCCAACGCATACACGACTTACGCAGCGCAGGACTGGTTATTCAAAGCGAGATAGTCACCCATAACGACAAGCGTTTTTCTGTCTATTGGCTTGATGAGCAGACCTTGCTTGGAAGCGAAATGTCTAATGCCGAGGTGACACCATGAGTAACCACCCTAGTATATCAATCGACACCCCAGCCAGCCGACTAGTGACTATAGATAGTCTGTACTTACGTCTTATGAGTGACCGCGTACAAGACATTTGTATCAATACTGAGCACTTAGCCACCGCGCTAGAAGCTATTAAAACAAAAGACGATGTTAGCCAAGGCGTTCTTGTGGCAGTCAAAGCAGCATTGCTCGCTAATAGCGAGCTGGCAGGCCTTGTTAATGAAATGTTTTGTGACTACGCATTGCCTTACCAAGCGGAGGCATCAAGCCATGAGTGATAACCACGCCAAAACCAACTCAAAGCCCCAGCACGGGGCACACAGTCGCAAGCACGGCTTATTCCTTAGCTTAATCATCTTCATGGTATGGGTGGCAGGTATTAGCTTGCTACTGTCATTAATGTCGTGCCATCCAAATGAACCTATAATCTTCGTTATAAGGATGGGCAGCCCATGAAAACCTACCCACAGCCAAAGCAAAGCCGTAAGTTCGCCAAGCGTAAGAACTATTACAAAAAGTATAGAGCTACGCGCCAGCCGAACCAGTCGCAAGCAAGGGGGAATAGATGACCATTACAGACAAAACAAAGCCCCAAGCTGATGACAAGGGGCTAACCGCCTTACTAGGCAGTACAAAGCAAACTACAACTGAAATTATAGCAAATGATGAGATAACAAACAGCCTGATAGCACTAGGTCAAGGCGATAAGTTAAGACAGTTTGGTGATATCTTTACTATTCATAATGGCGATAGAAGAAGTAACTTTATCGACACTGCTGGCAAGGTAGCTTTTATATTAAGTGACAACTTGCACCAGCCAGCCAATTTAGGGATTTATACGCCTAACAGTGATGAACTTATCGAGGTGACTGACCCAAGCCAGCCAAGCGCTTTTGTTATTGGTAATTTAGGCTTAGATAGCGTCTGGTACGCGGTCAAAAGCCTAGCTGAGGGTATAGAGCTATATAGGCAGCTAATAAACCAAGGGCTAAACATCACTATCTTAGTCAGTGTTAATCCCTTTCATTTTAATAACATGGTTAGACATTTTGCTGAGGTTAAGCAAGTTATTGTTACGACTACCCTAGAGCAAATAGACCAGTTAACCAAGCCATTGGTAGGGCTAAACGTCAAAGCAATAATAACTACTTTTGACTTGCTGCTATCGTTTGATAATCACCAGACGCTTGATGATATTTTGAATGAGCCTGATACGATAATCAAAGACTTGCTAGCTGATGCGTGGGCCGACCCCAAACCCATCAATCACACCTTACCACCAGTGACCAGCATAACGTCCAATATGCTACCTGAACCCCTATATAACTATGCTATCAATACAGCCGAACGTCTAGGTGTGCCGATTGAATTTGTAGCAGTGCCATTAGTAGTAGCACTAGGCAGCGTTATTGGCACCAAGGTGGCTATCATGCCGAAACGTTATGACAACTGGGATATTGTGCCTAATCTATGGGGTGCAGTTATAGGCAAACCATCAAGCAAGAAAAGTCCATCAATTACAGAAGCTATGAAGCCCATTGATAATCTAGTCAGTAAAGCACGAGCAGATTATGAGCTGAACAAACAAGAACATGAAACCCAAAAGCTCATTAATGATAGTAAAGCCAAGATAGCCGAAAAAGAGTTAAAGAAGCTCGCTGATACGCTGGCTAGTCAAACTAATGACGATGACGGCAAGGACAAAGTGACTGATGATGACTTACGACAAAAAGCCGCCTTCATAGCAGACAGCAAAAAGCAAGATGAAAGCATACCAATACCGCGCAGACATATGGTAGGTAATATTACTATGGAAAAGCTGGGCGAAATTGAGAACCAAAATAACAATGGCGTGTTACAGTTTCGTGATGAACTATCAGGATTCTTAGCCAGCCTTGAAAAGGACAGTGAGCAAGAACAAAGGGCATTTTATCTATCAGGGTTCAACGGCACAGGTAGCGAAATGGTGGACAGAATAGGGCGTGGTTCATTATTTATTGAAAATCATTGTTTATCGGTCATGGGCGGCATACAGCCTGATAAATTAGAGATGTACTTAGAGCAGACCATGCGAGGGTTAGGCAATGATGGCTTGATGCAACGCTTTCAGATGATGGTTTACCCTGACCCACTACCAAGACGTAAAGAAAAAGACATAGCAGTCGATAGGGAAAGCCGCGATGCCGTGTACGAATTATTTATAGCCGCTGATGGGCTTTTTGAGGGCAAACTTGCCAGCTATGGCGCTAATGAGTCAAACGAGTATTACAAGCGCCCTTACTTCCGTTTTGCTGACGATGCTTACAAAGTTTTTATGAATTGGTACGATGCACTACAAGCTAAAGCTGATGATACAGAACATGAGGTGATAGCTCAGCACTTACTTAAATATGGCAGACTGATACCAGCTCTAGCGTTGATATTTCATTTAGTAGATTGTATCGAGATTGGCAGCCGCTTAGGTGGGGTTAGCCTTAACGCATTAAGGGCAGCGATTGCGTGGGGTGATATGTTAGAAACGCACATGCTTAGAGTGTATAGCTGTATTACTGATAATTCACACCTCAAAGCGTCTTTATTGTCAAAGAAAATTCTAGAAATGCTTAAAAAGCCAAGTGACAAAACTGACAAAACCGATTGGATTAGCCACGGCTTTACCGCTCGCAGTCTAAAGCGTAAGAATTGGAAAGGCTTAACAGATGATAATGCAGTCCAAACAGCACTGGACGTATTGATAGAGTATGACTGGCTCGACTATAAGGAAGTAAAAACCACAGGACAAGGTGGCAGACCAACAGAACGCTACTGGATTAACCCAAAATTAAAGAGCTTTATATAGTTTTGTCAGTTTTGGCAGTGCAAATAAAGTTATAATTAAAATACTATACATAACTACATCTATAATCAATTATTTTACTGGAAAGGAATTTTTATGAAAGTACTAGCTATGGTTTTATCTTTGCTCTTCCTAAGCTCTTCAGCTAATTCTGAAAATTGGATATATTTAGGTAATAATAACGGTAAGATAGTTGACCACCATATGGATATTGATTCAGTTAAAATATATAAAAAAGGATTTGCTAAATATAGTAATGAAAAATATATCTCATTAAGAAAAAAATCCTTTTTTGATATTGAGAGTCAAGAATACCAAAATGGTGTCAGATATGATGAAACTGTTTTTGTGGTTAACTGTGACAAGAACTCATTCGCAGTTATTGCTGCTACTGACTACGGTGCAAATGATGAAAAGCTAAAGTCAGCTGAAAGAGAAATAGATAAGTCTTTCTTGAAGCCTGTACAGACAGGTACGACTTCTGAAACTATGGTCAATCTTGCTTGTCGTTCAGTATAAGAAAGTATCAATTGTAATTTGCTAGGGCCTATTTTTAATTCAATCGATAGGTTAAAAAGGAGACTGGTCCAGCCTCCTTTTTAACCTATTACTATCCTACCCCTCAGCAATTCTCTTAAGCAAAAACTCTACTCGACTAGCATCATCACCTTTACTTTTATAGCCATATGCTTTATCTACTGCCTTATCTAGCGCAGTATGAGCTTTAGTCAATTTAGGATAAGGGTCGATCATATAGGTATTATAGAGTTGTGCCAAGGTTGATGCACCCTCACTACCGTCTTGATAATGCTGGCGAGCATCTAGCACCCCTTGCGCGGCTTCTGCTATAGTTTCTTTGGCTTTGATAGTCTTAGCATCGTCATCGTCTGCCATAAAGGGATAGGCAAAGTTGTTATAAACGATAGTGTTTGAATAACTATAGTCACTTTTCATACGTCCAGCAGTTAAGCGCATAAAGGCATTATGCATACTACTTGAAAGTATACCAAAATGGTAAAGCTCACCTCCTAAAAGTATATATAGTTTATCTCCTGCTACCTCTTCATCTAGAAAGCCCACAGGTATAAACTTTCTATTTTCAGAAGATACTCTTGGTAAGCCGATATATGGCTCATTTGTATGTCTTCTTTCATCAAATAGATGCGGAGTTTCGGCTTTTTTCACTGTAGCAGCTTTAGTGCTGGCAAGCCTTGTGTTCTTAACATTTCCAATCCGTTGTCTAACTAACGGCATTTTCTCCAAATCTTTATTTAATTGAATGGCATCACAACCATCAAACCATAAGCACCAGCGCTTAACGTCTGCATCATGTCTTCAATCGGCGTGTTGTGGTCACGGCGATGGCAATAATATAAGTCAATATAATCTGTGCCCAACCGCTGTAAAGAATTATGGCAAGCTTGCTTAATATAATCAGGGCTGTTATCTAAACGACGCTCATATTGACCCTTGGCGCGGACAATACCGAACTTAGTGGCAATCACTATTTGCTCTCGCTGCGCTTTATGGGCAGCTATAAATTGTCCTAGTAACGTTTCATTGTGACCAAAACCATAATTGTCAGCGCTATCAAAGAAGTTAATGCCAAGATCCAATGCTTTATCAAGTAACGCTAACGATTGACTATCGTCACTGTCTCCATAGAACTCACTCATGCCCATACAGCCAAGACCAATGGCTGAAACGGGCTGATTCATTTGCTGTAATAATCGTGTTTGCATCTTATTCCTCACATTTATTTTATTCAAAATAATTCATGTCAATCATGACCCCTGCTAAGTACAGCCAGCCCTCATTTGTCCAGATATAGGTGATGTCACTGACCCAAGACTCATTAGGACGCTTAGCATCAAACTGCTGATCCAGTACGTTTGGATAGACCAGCTTGTTGTGATTGGAGTTCGTGGTGACTTTAAAGCGTTTGTGACGGCGGCATTTGATATCATGTTCATCAAAGATGCTTCTCACCATGTATAGGCTAATGTCATGGCCTTGCGCTGTCAGCTTTGCATGCAAACGCTCATAACCATAACGTTCTTTACTTTCACTGTGAGATGCTTTAACCAGTAGCTCGCAATGATTGCGATGTATCTGCTGCTCACTTCACTGATATCGCGACTACTCCAGTCGTAATAGCTTGATGGTTTGAAGCGCTTGTTCTCTTCCATCACGGCCATAAACTGTGGATCGTACTGCTCAGTCCCTGCAAGCTTGCCTTGATTGGCTTTATTGTGTCAATTGGATAACGTTTGCATGGCGATGCCTAGCTGCTTTGCAGTCGCTGAGATGTTACCGTTATTGTCTGCTATTTTCTTGACGGCTTCGGCTTTAAATTCTGTGCTATAAGTTCTGATTTTCTTAATCATGGTAAACTCCGATTTATACACTCAGTTTACCAAGTTTACTTATACGGTTTCTTCAGCATAGCTCAAATCTCTAATAACTAATAACTAATAACTAATAACTATTGATGTTCAAACGAACAATCATTTAGTCCCTCAGCTTATTTTCACCAGCAAGCACTTTGAGCGTTTGTCCCACTTCACTGCTATAAGTTTGTATAAGTATGTCGCTGACAAATACCCATTCTGACTGACAGGATTCAGGTTTGGCAGTGATAATCATATATCCACGCTGATTCGGATTCATGTATTGCAAATCAGTAATCAATTGTGTCAGTACCGATTGTAATGTCGCTGGCGGAGTATTAGGGAGGTACTCTTCAAAACCTGGTGAGCTGACAGAACTGGTCGCAAATTCGACACCGACTGATTCACCATTTTTATTAGTCAAGTTGCTTGCCCACGCGTTGTGCGTGTCGCCAGACAATACCACTAGGTTTTTATTTAATTTTTTAGCAGCATTTAGTAGCAACTCACGTGCTGAACCATAACCGTCCCAAGCGTCGAGATTATAAGGAACAAAAGGCTGTGATAAAATTGCTTGTTCTTGAACGGTTAGCTGTTCTGGAGTGGTGTCTGCTTTATGTGCCAATCCTAAATAATCACCAATAGCTAACCCAGCATTTGGATTGGCAAGGTTTAAAATGACTGGTGCAGGTAACATCATGCGTGCCATAAGTACTTGTTGACCAAATATCTGCCATTTTGCAGCTGATTGTTGCAATTGGCTCACCAGCCAGTTGCTTTGCCTTAGTCCTAACAACTGTCTTTCGGGGTCATTAGTGGCCAATGTAAATGCATCTGCATCGATATATGGATTTCCAGTACCATCTACTTTGATAAAATCAGCATAATTAAGTTGCTCATCACGCCCAATGACTCGTGTGTCTAGCATATGCAGGCTTAGTAAATCACCAAAATCAAAGCGCCGATAGATTTCACTCTGTACCTCATTACGTATCGGCATCCACTCGTGGTAAGCGGTGACTGCTGCCAGCTTACGAT